>WSSedB1CaDRAFT_10001093_pt1 | contig 10652 bp, 10 predicted proteins | sample WetSurSB1Cattail_FD_9460 | JGI IMG/M metagenome (IMG submission 9460)
GGCGCAGACGTACACGATACCAGAATCAGTATAACCGCACAACCGAACAATAGATATTTACTATTCACATTTACCTCCCACAAAATAAACAAAATTACATCTGCATAGTAACACACATTAAAAATATCGGCAATCTTGATCAGCAGGTATCAGAAATACGCCGGCAGGATTCCGGTACACGTTTCACAGCTTTTTCCGTCAAAACAAAAAACAGGATGCAAATTTTATTTGTTTAGTGTATAATTTTGCTATATCCGGAGGATAATAATATGGCAGACGATTTTACGTTTGAAATCACAGAAAATGTTGGGAAAATATCTGATGGGAAGGGCGGATGGCAGCTCGAATTAAATATGGTTTCATGGGGCGGAAGGCCTGCAAAATATGATATAAGAAGCTGGTCTCCCGATCACCAGAAAATGGGCAAGGGAATAGCGTTATCAAAAGAAGATCTTGTATCTCTTAAAAACCTTCTGAATTCCCTGCAGCTGTAATTCATATATCATAGCTCAAACAGAAAGAGCCTTTTCTGATAACTATGGCATACAGCATCAGATGGAGCTGCGTTTCGGCCAGCAGGGTACCGGAAGAACGGATATCAGCATCCGTTGAGGCCAGCAGAGCTATAACAGCGGCTGTCTGCCCATAATTCCAAGTCCCGGCTGCAGAAAGGTACTGTCTGCGTGATTTCTGGCTTGAAAAACCGCTTACCTTTAAAGTGAAATCATCAGGGGTTTTGCCGTTTGCATGTATGGAATGCCAGACAGAGAGGCGCCTGAAACAGGAAGTCAGGCCTGCTATAAGCATAACTGAAGACCCATTCTTTGACACAAGAATCCGCTGAAGAATCTGGACTGAGTTCTCAAACCGCTTTTCTGATGATTCACCGGGAGACGACATCGCATCAAACAGCGTAAATGCCGATTCTTCTCGGTTATGGGAAAGAACCTGATCGACATCTTCAGCAGACACCTCGTGCCCTGCAGGAAAACAAAAAAAGAATTTTGAACATTCGGTTTCAAGCGTTTCAGTATTGTTTTCTACAAGATCAAGGATCTCATCGGCAGCATCCGGATGCAGGCGGTAACCAGCCCTGGTGAAAAAATTCTGCAGCCATTCGATTTTCCGGTTTTCAAACATTTCCCAGAAAATATGGCGGTTTTCCCTGGGAACCAGCTTTTCAACTTTGGAGTCGACCGAAATCTCGTCGGAAACAAGCACGAGTACGGCGGACTCCCTGGTAACCGGATGTTTTTCAGACGGTGTAACCGATACTATCCAGGAAGCTAAAAGATCTATATCAGTTTTATTTTTGATTGTTTCAGCACCATACAAAACTACAAAGCTGGCGGAAGTAAAGAGCGATTCACTCTGCAGCGTCATGATAACTTCACTGATTTCTGTTTCAAACGTGTAAAAAGAATATTCATCAATGGTACCGGATTTTTTCATCAGAGCCGTTTTAACGGATTTTACAGCCTCTTTCCGCTCTCCGAATTCAGGTCCGGTATACAAATAAACAGGTACAGCCATAAAATATCAATACGTACGGAGAATATTCGAAAGCGTACCCACGATTCTGACATCCTGACAGTAAATTGCCTGAAAGGCAGAATTTTCAGGCTGGAGCCTGACTCTGGTAGCCTCTTTATAATACCGTTTCAACGTTATAGCATCATCAAGGACAGCTACGACAATCTGCCCGTCAACAGCAGTAGAACTCTGCTCCACTACCGCGAGATCCCCTTCAAGAATTCCGGCACCAATCATGCTGGTTCCGCGGACCCTCAGCGCAAAATAGGTTTTATCAGGCCTGACGAATGGCTCCGTCAGCGTAATATAACCGTCAAGATTTTCCTCACAAAGAAGCGGCTTCCCGGCAGCAACAGTTCCCAGTAACGGAACCCGTCCCACATACGGCAGATTCTCTTTTTTCCGGTCATCAATAAGAATACGAATTGAACGGGAACGTTTCTGGCAAAGTGAAAGATAGCCTTTTTTCTGTAATGCAGAAATATGATCCTGAACAGCCCTCAGAGAAATTCCGAAATGGTCCCCGATTTCCCGAACCGTCGGGGGATAGGAATTTTCTCCGGTAAAATCCGCAATGAAAGACAAAACCTCTTTTTGCCGGTCTGTAACCTGTTTCATACCTATTCTTCTTCAAATTTCGATTCAAAAAGTTTTTCAATCGAAGAAACAGCATCTTTTTCATCAGGGCCGTCCGCCTGAATCCTGAGTGTCGTATTATAACCGGCAGCCATTGTTATGACACCCATTATTGATTTCGCATTGACCGTAACATCGTCACGGATAAGAGAAATATCAGATACAAACTTGTTGGCTGTCTGCGCAATAATGGCAGCCGGTCTTGCGTGAATCCCGGCCCGATTTTTAACTGTCAGTAATTTTTCTATCATATATTCCTCTTTTTTTCAGTAAGAATCATCACTACTGTAATAGGCTGTTTGAGCTTCACCTGTTTCTATCCATTTCAGAACATTCTGGTTAAAATCCCGTGCCGAATAATACCCCATGTTTTTCAGTCTTTCATTCATGGCTGCAGCCTCCAGAATTATCGGTAAATTGCGCCCCGGTTTTACCGGTATTTCAAGNCAGGGGACTTTGACGCCAAGCAAATCGACCGTATTCTGATCCGTACCGATACGGTCATATACCTTATTCGAATCCCATTCTTCAAGATAGACAACCAGCTGAACTTCTTTCTGGTGTCTGATAGCCCCGACTCCATACAGCTGTGCCACATTGATAATCCCCAGGCCCCTGATTTCCATATGATGGCTGATCAGCGTATTAGCACCCTGGCCCAGTACCGTATTCCCGTTTACACATCGTATTTCAACAATATCATCAGCCACAAGCCTGTGTCCGCGTTCAACAAGTTCCAGCGCCGTTTCACTCTTGCCGACACCGGAATGTCCTGCAAGCAGGATTCCCACACCATAAACTTCAACGAGAACACCGTGCATTGTTTTCTTGGGTGCAAAAACATTCGCCGCGACACGTAACAGGCGGCTCGAAAAATCGGTAGATTCGAGATTTGTCTGAAGGACCGCACAGTTATTCTCTTCCGCCAATGCGCGGAATTCGTCTGTCGGCTCAAGATTATGGGTAAAGACACAGCAGGGAATAGGATAAGAAAGAAGCTGCCGGATAGTAGCGGAATTTTCCTCTGCATGAAGTTTCTGAAGATAGGCAACTTCGCCGCGGCCGAAAAGCTGTACGCGCTGCCAGGCAAAAGAATCATAAAAACCGGAAAGAGCCAACCCCGGACGATTTATATCAGGAACGGTAAGAGCGCGCGTCAAACCGCGTCGTCCTGCGATGCATTTCAGATTCATCACATCGTGTCCCTGCAAATCAAGTTCCAGCAGATCAAGAACGGTGAATTTCTTTTCGGCCATGCGTATACTATACACAGAGATTCCTTTTTTTGCAATGCATCCGCACGCATACATCCGGCGAAAAAAAATAAATCAGATTTACAGATACATACCTGAGGTATTTTCAAAAGTCTGTCAGCTTTATGAAAGTGGCTTTATAGAATTTTTCAAGTCCTTATATTACAATTATTTTAAAAATTCTATCATTACATCAAAGGCTGAGTCGTTTCCAAAACCAGTCTGACTTTTGAAAACGACTCAGCCTTTGAAACTATTTTTTTTCCTGAACTTTATCTTTTTCTTTTTTTATTTTGTTATCAAGAATATCCATCATTTTATTTAATCCGGCAGTAAAATCAAAATCGTCACTTGTCACGTGCCCCTGAGCTCCCCACCGGAAATTAAACGTACAATCAAAAAAATATGCTTTATCACGCTTTACACGCAAAATCAGATCTACAATAAGGTCATCAGCATAGCTGATACGCTTCAGTTTTTTATCGATCAAATCAGTCTGTTTTTGTTCGAAATCAAAGCCAACTGCAGAAACAGATTTTGTCATATATCATTCCCCCATTATCCGGAAAATACCGGAATTATTTTTCAGCCGGCCACAAGACTGAACCGGTAACCGGGTCTGTTGAATTCAGTATACTATCAGATATAACAAAAGGCAAAGGCTATCGTAGTTTTTTCGTGCTTTCTGTCAGCGCTCCCTGAGATATGAAGAATCTATTTTTAATTCCGCTCTGTATTTCGCTACCGTTCTCCGGGCCACTTTAATACCCCGGCTTTCGAGCAGGTCTGTAATCTTCTGATCAGAAAAGGGTTTGTCATCCTCCTGCTGAGAAGCCAGAATCTGCTTTATTTCATATTTAACAGACTCTTTCGATAAACCGGTGGCAGGGAGCCGGTCCGGGCGGTCTTCTTCTGACGGCTCAACAGAAGTCTGCGCTACAGCCCCGGTAAAAAAATACTTTATTGCAAACAGCCCCCACTCACATTGGAGATACTTGCTGTTAGCCATTCTTGATACAGTCGCTTCATGGACGCCGATCACATCGGCAATATCCTTTTGTCTGAGAGGAACAAGATACCGGGGACCTTTTTCAAAGAAAGCAATCTGAGCCCGTACAATTGCACAACAGGCTTTCCCTATGGTATTCTCCCGGAAATTTAAGTTTTCAATAAATACTTTGGCCTCACGTACAGCCGAGGTAATAAATTTTTTGTCACTGCGTGTTACCTCTTCCGGCTTCGCTTCAATATATACGGATGAAAGTTCCACATTCGGCAGTACGTTATCAGCAAGACTGACACGAAAACTGAAATTACGGCCACTGGCAACAAGATTTCTTTCAAAATCATCGTTTTCTATGGATACCGGAATTCTGGTAACATAAACATCAGGGACTACATAGATATTTCCCGATGCACCGAACTGCCTTGCCGGATGAGGATCAAGCGTTTTTATAAAAGAAAGAGCCGCTTCAATATCTTTGATCGAAAATCTGCTGATTGTATCCAGCTGATTCTTACCGGATGCAGAAGCCGCAAAGGAAAGTTCTGCCTGCTCTTTGACATACGCTTCTATTTTTTTCAATATCCGTACCGGCAGCGGCGGATCAAGAAAATCAAAATGCCCGTTCAGAATAAACAAAGCTGCAGCAGGTGCATCCTTACGGATTATTGCCTGAACATAAAGACTTTCCTGTATATTGGTACAGCACGTACCTACCGGATCCAGACGGCGTATTATATCAATACATTTGTCAAGCATACGGCGGTTCCATGCAGGATGGCTACCGTCAAGCAGAGAATCCGGCGCAAGTATATGAAAGCCCGATGTGTCGAGATTTTCTATCAGCCTGATTCCAAGTTCCCGTTCACCGGATGACAGTTTCATGACATTCAGCTGGCTTAAAAGATGATCCTGTAAGGTTTCCCTTTCATCCGCCTTGCTTTCCAGTATATCCTGAAAATTATCAGATTTAAGTTCCCCCGCAGCCGACGTCTTACCTATATGCAGATAATCTGCCGGTGCCCTCGTTACCTTCCGGACGTATTCCGTACCTGAGGCAAGAGGATCTTGTGAAATTTCCAGCGCAGGATTTTTATCGACAGCGGCATAGATTTCCGAACGGAGATCCTGACTGCTCATAGCCAGTAAATTTAAAGAATAAATCTGCTGCTGACTCATCCGCTGCGTCTGTATTTGAGAAACTCTTTGTGTCTGCTGAAATTCCAATCCAGGCATAGTGTACCGTTTGATTCCCGGGAACACACAGATAAAATCACCATGACTCCAGGCCGCGTGTCTCCCGATCTCTACTATAGCATAAAACAGGATATGCCGGTATACTTTGCTCTATGAAAACTCTGGAAAACTTCGGAATACAACTTCCCCGTATTTTACTTCCAGCAAAAACAGATTTACAGACATGGGCTGTCATAGCATGCGACCAGTATACCCGGAATATGGAATACTGGCGAAAAGTCAGTCAGATAACGGATGGAAAACCATCAACATATAATCTTATTTTACCGGAAATCTATCTTGATTCTGCCGACAGGGATCTACGGATTCATGCTATAAGGGAAACGATGCAGCGATATCTTGATTCAGGTATCTTTGCAGCGGAAAAACAGGAATTCATATATATCGAACGCAAAACTGCTTACGGACGGCTCAGACACGGCCTGATTATGGCGATCGATCTTGAACACTATGAATGGACCCCCTTCACAAAGGCCATGATCCGCTCTACGGAGGCAACAATCACGGAACGTATTCCTCCCCGGATGGAAATCCGCAGAGGAGCTGCACTTGAAACACCGCACATCATGCTGCTGGTCAACGATCCGCGGAAACTCCTGGTTGAGGAAACCGGGAAAGAAGTTAAAGAATCCGGAAGGACTGCACTTTATTCGGGGAATCTTATGCTGAACGGAGGTTCCGTTACGGGCTGGCCGGTCGACACAGAAAAACAGATCAACTCTATAGAAAAAGCACTCAACCGGCTTTCTGAAGAAAATACAGCTGCTGACGGCGCCGTATTTCTGTTTGCAGTCGGGGACGGCAATCATTCTCTTGCTACTGCAAAGGCTGTATGGGAAGAACACAAACGGTATCTGAAAACCTCAGGGATGACCGGGGATCAGATTGAAAAAAGTCCGGTACGATATGCGCTTGCTGAAGTAGTAAACCTGTATGATTCAGGTTTAACCTTTGAACCGATACACCGGGTATTTTTCGGTGTTGATCCTGAAAATCTTGTCATGTTTATACAGGAACACCTCGGAGGCGGACTTACGGACATCGCCGGTGCGGAACAACTCAAAGCAACCGTACGGAATTCCTTTTCATCTTTCGGATTTTCATATAAAAAGGATAATAAACAGTACTTCAAATGCCTCAAAACGGAAGGGGCTGAACTTGCGGTCAGTATTCTCCAGCCGGTACTGGATGCATACAGGGAAAAAAACGGAAGTACCATCGATTACATCCATGGGGACAATGAGGCATTGAATCTTGCGGACAGGAACGANATCCTTTCGATACTCCTGCCGCCGGTTGCAAAAGACAGTTTCTTTACAACAATAAACAGGCGCGGGCCTCTGCCCCGGAAAAGCTTTTCAATGGGTGAAGCCGATGAAAAACGTTTCTATCTTGAGTGCCGTACGTTATTTCAGGAACACGCTGATTCAATAACGATGGCTTAACCGGGGTTTCTTCAGTTTTTTACGATACGGATGATTGCAGAGCCGAACTTTTCTGCTTTCACTTCACCGATTCCATATACGGTTAAAAGAGTTTCCCGGCAATCCGGTTTGACGCAGGCGATGTCTGCAAGCGTTTTGTCGCCGAAAATAACATAAGGCGGTACGTTTTCCTCTTCTGCCTGCTTCTGCCGCCACCGTCTGAGTTCTGAGGCTATACGAACAGCCTCCCGATCATTTTCATCTATAACGGCCTGCATTTTCTTATGAAGCCTGAAACCCGTTTTTATCAGTTGCAGCGGCTTTTCATTCCCGGAAAAGAGAACGGGCAGCAAAACAGTTTGCCGCGATGCAAGAAGGTTCCGTCCTGATGCCGTTAGGGAAAGCACACCGTAGTCTTCTGTCTTTTCAATATATTCTTCTTCAATCAGGTCGTTTCCCAGTTCAAACCAGTCTTCCCTTCCCAGCTCCGTACCGATTCCCCATGTCGAAAGTTTATTATGCCCGTTATCGACAATCCGTTTCTGTCTGGATCCTAAAAGTACATCTATTATATACGCCATACCGAAACGCTGTCCGGTACGAAGCATACAGGACATGAATTTCTGGACATAAATGGTGACATCTTTTTCCGGAACAGGCCCGCATTCGCAGATATCACAACACAGCTCTGCAGGACCGGTACTTTCCGGAAAAGTTTCACCAAAATAGGCCAGGAGCATGCGCCGTCTGCAGCTACGACAGGTCGCATACTTTATCATCCCCTGCAGAAGTATTTCAGCCTTCGCACTGTCTGATCCGCTGTCAAAAAAATACCGTATCTTATGTATGTCGGCAGGGCTATACAGCAGGAGCGCTTCTGCCGGCAGACCATCACGCCCTGCCCTGCCGATTTCCTGATAATACTGCTCAAGAGATTTCGGCATGTCATAATGAATCACAAAACGGACATTAGGTTTATCGATTCCCATTCCGAAGGCAACGGTTGCAACCATTATCTGTATTTTGTCATGAATAAAAAGATCCTGATGTTCCGTACGTTCTTCCGGGGAAAGACCGGCATGATATCCCAGTGCCGGAAAGCCAGTATTACGCAACGATAAAACCAGCTGGTCAACCTGTTTACGTGAAAAACAGTAAATAATACCGCTTTCGTCTTTGTGTTTTCCCAGAAAATCTGATACCTGTAAAAAAGGATCCCGTTTATTCTGTACTTCAAGATATATATTCGGACGATTAAAACTTGCAACAAGAACTGCAGGATTTTTGAGCCGGAGATTTTTCAGAATATCCGAACGTACCTGTTTTGTCGCCGTAGCAGTGAGCGCAAGACAGACTGCACCGGGAAACTGTTCCCTGATACCGGCTATGCCGAGATAATCAGGACGGAAATCATGGCCCCACTCACTGATGCAATGAGCTTCATCAACTGTAAAACAACAGACATGGACATCATGAAGTATTTCCCGGATACGCTGCGTGGCCAGCCCTTCAGGCGAAACATAGAGTATTCTGGTCTGCCCTGATCTGATGCTTTCTACGCTGCCCAGATAATCACTCCATTCAAGGGAACTGTTCAGAAAAACTGCATGTATACCATATCCGGCAAGAGAGGTAACCTGGTCCTGCATGAGAGCGATCAACGGAGATATGACAACCGAAACCCCGTCAAAAATAAGGGCAGGAATCTGATAGGTTAACGACTTGCCTCCTCCCGTCGGCATAACAGCAAGCGTATCCCTTCCGGAAAGGACATTTGAAATAATTTCTTTCTGGAGTGGTCTGAAGGAAGAATAGCCGAAAACTGATTTAAGAACAGTCTCTGGAGACATGCCGGTACACGACCGGGAATTATGCTGCGGGGTATTGTCAGTTATGGACATAGAGACAGTATAGCAGGTAAGCACATTATTTTCCTACCTGTATATCAGGTATTTTTATACTGCACTTTATTTCATCACTCCATACGGTGAATAATAAGTATTTCCGTAATCAGCATTATAACCGCACAAAGGTATTTAACAATCTGGCCATTTCCTCTTCCGTTTCTATACACTCACCCTCAATCCATTTTACGAGGACCTGGCATAACCCTGACGCATGAAATGAAACATAATACATGAGCTCCTTCTCTGTCCATCCCAAATTACTGCGTGTCTTGGCCGGCTGGCTCTCAATAAGAGGTTCCAGATATTGTGCAAACTCATCCTGGAGAATTGAGATCAAATGGTTCTTATTCAGCACAAGGATAAAGTCCCGGTGATTTTTAAAAAAAGAAAAGAAAATCATTGCCATCGCATAGAGAGAAACTGATTTAACAGCTTTCTTTGCCTGTTCCGTCTGAGAAAATTCATTAATAAGTGTTTTAATATAGATTCGAAGAATATCTTCTTTCGATTTGAAATTTCTGTAAAAAGAATTTCTTGCCACAAGAGCTTCCTGCGTAATCCTGGCGACACTCAAAGACTCAAAATCATATTTTTCTAACAGCCCAAGTAACGATTCGATAATCAAAATCTGGGTTTTCTTTAATTTCATAGACACTCCATCTGATATTTTTGGAACATAAGTCAGTGTTCTGTTCCATTTCACTCAAAAATTATTGACAGCAGACGTTGCAGATATTATATCATAGTGTATATGGAGCAGGTTGTTCCATATACAGAGATCCGCGGACATAAATATTCTGGTTACCAGACAACATTGAAGGAGTTATTATGAAAAGACTTTTTTTCAGGGATTATCAGCAATCAAAAAGAATGATAGTACATTCATTCTCAATTTTAACCGCAGGCATTATGCTAAGCCTTTCCGGTCCGGCGATGGCAGCAGAAACTCAGGTACAGGAAAACAAGAACTCACTGCCTAACAGGGGTGTCCCTCTTTTCGTTGATATCAGCAAAGACCTGGCTCCGAAAGCTGATGCCGCTCTTGATTCTTACTATGTAAATTGCTGTTTTGAGGCCGGCGGGAAACAGCTGGGATTTGAATGGCATGAAATGATTTACCGGCTGCCTCAGGGAAATTTTACATCAACTGAATTTCTGCTTATGAACGGATCGGATGATCATTTCTTCCCGAATACGCTTTCTGAACCATTGACGCAGAATGACAGTATCCCTGATGGACAACTCACTATTTCCTCTTCAATCGGGAAACTTAAGGGAGATCAAAAAGAGATGACCCTGAGTCTTCAGTCCGATAAAGGAAATGTCAATGTCGTTTTACGGCCACGCAGGGAAGTGCTTTACAACGGGTCTACCGGATTGCTTAATCTTGCCGGCAGCAAATCGTATGAGTATGCCTACACCAATATGGATGTAGAAGGAACTGTTACAATCGACGGCAAAGAATACAAAGTGAAAAACGCGACAGCGTGGTTCGACAGACAATGGTCAGGAATTCCTGACACTGTCAGCAGCGGTGATCCGATGAAGATGATGTCGAGTTCATGGCTGTGGCTCGGTATGCCGCTCAATGAAGATTTGAGCGCTGCCATTTCGCTGTGGGATTTATATACGGATGAAG
>WSSedB1CaDRAFT_10001094_pt1 | contig 10646 bp, 6 predicted proteins | sample WetSurSB1Cattail_FD_9460 | JGI IMG/M metagenome (IMG submission 9460)
CTGTATTCACTTCAGATGCATGGCCCGATTTTCTCCATCCCTCCTGCGACTTCCGGTATAAATACCGCTTCATCCGGACGAACCTGCAGGTTACCTGTGTCAATAATGTCATAGGTATCCGATTTGGAGGGAATTACCAGGTGAGTGGCAGTAAATGTTTGTGCACCGCCGGTATCCCGGTAACGCCCTGGATTTCCGGAAGCTGCGGTTTCCCCCCGCAACCCCTGCGAAAAGTGAATATGGCCATCAGCACCATCCTGCAATTCCTGCCGGATTACAAAATGCATACCATAACCACGATCAACCAGGTTCAACCGGTTGACCGGTGTTCTGTATCTGTTTTTTCCAGCGATATTACACAAGTTGTTATGGATAGTATCCGCTCTTCGCTGGCCGTTTTTTCATCCGCTGTGGATCAGACGATCGCGGGACTGAGTTTTGCAAAATTCGTGAACCGACTTAAGGACAGCAGTTACCGTAAAATCTTCATGGGGAAATATGGTTATTTTTTACTCAACCCATCAACATTCCGTATCGGGCAACTGAATTATGAGAAAGATAGTTTTGCGATTTCACTGGGTGTTTCCTGCAGGCCCCAGTTCAGCTCTGATCCGGTGAATCATATTCCGGTTCCGGCATCCCTGCATCCACTTTTACAGACAGAAAGCCGGAACGGCATCCGGCTCTACCTGAATATGAATTATGATTATGAATTTCTCACACAAATATTGAGGGACAGCCTCCACAATAAGGTTTTTGAATTGAAGGGAAGGACCCTCGTCGTAAAAGATGCATCCGTCCGGGGAATCGACAACCACCAGGTGGAACTGCGCATTGATTTTGCAGGAAGCAATCATGGGAGTATTTACCTGAGGGGAACGCCGGTACTCGACACGGCCAGACAAACCCTGGCTTTACCGGATATAAAATATTCACTCGAGGGAGAAGACCTGGCCCTTAAAATTGCAAAAAGCCTGTTTAGAAACAAGATTCGTAAAACCATCCAGGGGAAAAACTACCTGGATATTGCCGGACTATTGAATGCCAATAAGGGAATGATTGATCAACAAATGAACCGGGAATGGATTCAGGGAGTTTATTCATCCGGAAATCTGAAGGAAGCTAAAATCATCGGCATGCTGGTTACCCGGCAAAACATTCAGCTACAGGTATTTATAACCGGCGAACTAAAATTGTTGGGGGGCAACCTTTAACATATAATTTACGTAATTAGGTCAGGATGAAGTGGTTGCGCTATTAACTTCACCTTCGCAAAAGGCCTTAAAACCATTGAATAACGGTAACAACCACATCAGCATATTAATAGCAGGATGCAGGCAGAATAACCGCTCCAGCCAGAAGGAATTATATGAATTCCTCAAGGGATACGCCATGAAAATTTGTTACCGCTATCAACATAACCAATACCAGGTAGAAGAAATCGTAAATGAAGGTTTCACAAAATTTTTCAAAAATATTCACCAGTTTGATGAGAACCGGCACCTGGAAATTTCCATGGCCCTCAAAGGATGGTTTAAAAGGATCCTGATCAACACATGTATTGATTATTATCGCAAAAATTCCGCTTATCTCCATGGTCAGACATTATCAGAAGAAACTGAAAAAATAGCGGATCATGGAGAAACCGGACTCGACAAACTGTCGTATAAAGAGATTATTGAAGCAATCCGTCTGTTGTCTCCTGCTTACAGAACAGTGTTTAACCTGTTTGTAATTGAAGGGATGTCGCACGAGGAAATTGGGAAGCATTTGGGAATTTCTGTGGGTGCTTCCAAATCGAATTTGTCAAAAGCAAGAGAAAATCTTCGAAAAATACTGACAAAAAAAGCCGATGTGAAAACATATGTCGAACCTATCTGATAAGGAACTGGACCGGTTAAGCAGGGAAGCGGCGGATTTGTATGAACCCGACGATTCTTCCCTTTCATGGACCCGGCTTGAGCAGAAGCTCATAGGGCAGATGCCGGAGCGACCGCCAGACGGCTTTCGCTTAGGCCGGATTAAACCCTATGTATGGGGAACGGCTGTTATCGTGCTCTCGGGAATTTCCTTTTACTTCATTAAAAACACTAATTATAGCCAACATTCTACACGAACAAACAACTCGGTCAGTCAGTCTGTTATTTCTTCTGTTCCCGTTGATTCCGGTCTCACCGTTGAAAATGAAATTCACTTGGACAGTCTTTCAACAGCTGTCCAGAGGATGGCCCCCGCAATCCAAAATGCCCGGTCGTCAAAACAGCGCGATGTCATCATGGATGCAGGTACCAATTCCGCCGTGGCGATGCTGGCTGGTCATTCCGGTACTGACACCCGTGACCGGTCACCAAATGGAACCAAAGCAACCCTGCCCGCAAACAGGGCAACCTTGGTTGCTATACCTTCCAAAGGCACAATTGCATCCAACCGGAGTCCTGTTTCCGGCCGGATCAGTGCATCCATTGCCGGCAGTGCATCCATTGTTAAATCATCCAATAAGGCCATTGCAGACGTTCCAGCGGATGTAACCGGCAATTCCGGAGATCCGGCTACCCGGGATATAACAGACGGCCAGAAGGATCAGGCTCTTATCCAGAGAGAGAAAACCCCGTTCCGTTTACCCCTCCTGGCTTCCTCAGGGGCAGGCCTGGGACAGGTGGAGGCAAATGATTCACTCCTCAATCATCCCACCCGGTCCTCCGGTTCAACCATTCCACCCCGGTCCGTTCATGTGAACCGGTCCCTGAATTTCGGCCTGTCTTTCGGTCCGGATTATACAGATGGTGGAGGTATTGCAAATGACCAGCTGAGCAATAATATTGGGATTACAGTTGGCTACTACCTGACCAGCCGGCTTTCCTTGAATACAGGCATTTTCTATACAAATAAATTTTACTGGTCACCCGGGGATGAAAGGCACGACCGTACTCCTTATCCCCAGGGAGGCAATTCCAGCACTTTTGCAGCCCTTCCTCAGGTTGAAAACGTAAACGGTTCCTGTAACATGTATGAAATTCCGCTGACCCTGCGTTTTGATTTCGCTAAAAATGAAAAAACAAAATTCTTCGTAAACGGGGGACTGTCTTCCTATTTCATGCTGAAACAAACTTATATCTATTTCTTCCACAGCGGCGGAAGGCCACTGGCCTGGAAACAATCCGACAACCAGCAGGTAAATTACTGGTTTGGGGTGGGCGATTTATCCTTCGGGCTGGAAACGGATATGGGTAAAGGCTTTTCTTTCCAGGCTGAACCCTTCTTGAGGATACCCCTCCGGGAGATGGGACTGCAAAACCTGAAACTGAACAGTTATGGGTTCCTTTTATCATTCCGTTATGCTCCGGTTTTAAGTAGAACGAAGAAATAATAATCAGGTAAGTTTGGGATCCTGATCGAACCATACAGGCCTGGCATCATTCCAGGTTCCATTGTAATTAATAAAAATTTCATCTCCTTTTTTTACAGCATGGACCAAGGTGATTCGGATGGTAGATGCGGTGTAATCCATTTCATATTCAGCGTTCGACCGGTAATCGTGATTATACAGGGATATATAACCCAGGGCCACGCAGCATTCCGATTCATCTTTACCCCAGAGAAAAATATAGTCATGCAGGCGCGTCCGGTCCAGAAGTAACCGTTCTTCTCCGCTTACTACGATAACAGGTGAAATTTCAATCACCATTCCGGCAGGAAGCGGACCGGATGTAAATACGCCCCGGCCACGGCCTGGCGAATCAGCAATATATAAAGATGATAAAATCATAATACAGGTCAGGGATAATGATCTGGCTGACAAGTCATTTCCAGACGCAATTTATCAAGGCTTCGCTGTAAATTTGACGGATGACCGTAGAAATCGAAAATACTTCGCTGAATGATGAATTTTTGGATAAACTCCAAAAAGGCGACCGGCTGGTATTACATGAATTCCTGGATGATCAGAATATCAGTGATGTGGCCGAACTTATTTACGAGTTCCCGGAACATGAAGGTGAAATACTCGGGAACCTGAGTATTCACCGGGCCATCAGTACGTTTAAAATCCTGGAATTCCAGACCCAGAAACGCATTACCCAGGAGCTCTCCCCTTCTAAAACCGCGGAATTACTCAACGGTCTTCCGGCAGATGACCGTACTTCCTTCCTGGAAGATCTGCCGAGTGAAGTGGTTAAGGAACTGATCAAAATGCTGGACCCGGACGAGCGTAAGATCACCCTCTCCCTTTTAGGTTATCCCGAAAGCAGTGTGGGAAGACTGATGACCCCTGATTATATCGCTGTTCAGAAAGACTGGACCATCCGACAGGTGATCCGTCATATCCGTGACGTCGGTAAAGACAGTGAAACCATTGATGTGATTTATGTAGTGGATGAAAAAGGTGTTTTTATTGATGATATTAAAATCCGTGAAATCATCCTGGCCGATCCGGATAAGAAAGTGGAGGATGTAATCGATAACCGGTTTGTTTTTCTCAACGTGAATGACGACCAGGAAACCGCCAACCTGGCTTTCAAAATGAATAACCGCATGGCCCTGCCGGTTTTGGATCCTAATAAAATCCTGCTGGGAATTGTAACCATTGACGACGTGCTTTGGGTTGCTACTGAGGAATTCACAGAAGATATTCAGAAAATTGGAGGTACCGAAGCCCTGGATTACCCCTACCTGGAAACACCTTTTTTTCAATTGATACGTAAAAGGGTCGGCTGGCTGATCATTCTTTTTTTAAGTGAAATGCTCACGGCAACTGCCATGGCCTATTATAACGATGAACTCGGGAAAGTCCTGATTCTGACGAATTTCATACCCCTGATCATGTCCAGTGGAGGGAACAGCGGTTCCCAGGCCTCTACCCTGATCATCCAGGCCATGGCACTGGGTGAAGTGACCCTTGTAGACTGGTGGCGGGTCATGCGCCGGGAAATTCTTTCCGGTTTTATGCTGGGCTCCATCCTTGGGCTTATCGGTTTTACCCGCATCTTTGTATGGCATTTGCTCATGGTGCATGGAATTTTTAAAGACATTTACAAACCCCATTGGGAACTGATCGGACTTACGGTAAGTTTTGCTTTAATCGGAGTTGTGCTCTGGGGAACGCTCACCGGGAGTATGCTTCCGATCATTTTAAAAAAACTCGGCGCCGACCCGGCATCTTCATCTGCTCCGTTTGTAGCTACCCTGGTTGACGTAACCGGCCTCATCATTTATTTCAATGTAGCCCTGTTTTTTATGAAAGGTATTTTATTATGATCCAATAAAATGCTGAAAGACGTTTGATAAAATCATTTTAAATCAATAAATCATTATGTGTGGAATTGTAGCTTATATCGGTCCGCGGGAAGCTTATCCGGTTATTATGAAAGGATTAAAAAGACTGGAATACCGCGGTTATGACAGTGCCGGGGTTGCTTTACTGGATAAGCATAACCTGCGGGTATTTAAAAAGCAAGGACGCGTAGCCGTACTAGAAGAAAGCATTATCGGCGAAGACCTGCACGCACATGCGGGGATCGGACACACACGCTGGGCAACCCATGGCGAACCCAGCGACCGCAATGCCCATCCGCATCTATCTGCCAGCGGAAGACTGGCCATGATCCACAACGGGATCATAGAGAATTATGCCCAGCTTAAAACGGAACTGACTAAAAAAGGATACCATTTCAAAAGCGATACGGATACTGAAGTTCTCCTCAATTTTATTGAAGACATCCAGGAGAATAATCAGTGCAGCCTGGAAGAATCCCTTCGCATTGCCCTCAAAAGGGTAACCGGTGCTTATGTGATCGTTCTGCTGGACCGCAATCACCCGGATACCCTTATTGCCGCCCGCAAAGGCAGCCCCCTGGTTATCGGCATCGGCAAGGGAGAACATTTCCTGGCTTCCGATGCATCCCCCATCATCGAATACACCAAGGAAGTTGTTTATGTAAACGACTATGAACTCGCGATTATTAAATGCGACGAACTGATTTTGAAAAACCTGGGAAATGAGAAGATCACGCCCTTTGTTCAAAAACTCGATCTCGAACTGACGGCTATCGAGAAAGGCGGCTATGATCATTTCATGCTCAAGGAAATTTTCGAACAGCCGGACACCATCTTTGATTGCCTCCGCGGCCGGCTCGACGCTGCGAAGGGAACCATCACCATGGCCGGTGTTCAGAACAACCTGGACAAACTCAGCCAGGCAAAAAGAATCATCATGGTGGCTTGCGGGACCAGCTGGCATGCGGGTCTGATCGCAGAATATATTTTTGAAGAAATCTGCCGCATACCGGTGGAAGTGGAATATGCTTCCGAATTCCGTTACCGCAACCCGGTCATTCACCCGGGAGACGTGATCATCGCGATTTCCCAGAGTGGCGAAACCGCCGACACCATTGTGGCTATTGAAAAAGCAAAAGAACAGGGCGCTTTTATATTCGGCGTCGTGAATGTGGTAGGTTCTTCCATCGCCCGGATTTCCGATGCGGGCGCCTATACCCATGCAGGACCGGAAATCGGCGTTGCCAGCACCAAGGCGTTTACTGCACAGCTGGTAGTATTGATTCTGATCGCCTTAAAAATTGCCCATGAAAAACAAACCCTCTCCGACGAAAGGTATATGATGCTACTGTCCGAATTGCATGCCATCCCGGAGAAAGTAAAAGAACTGCTTCATTCATCCCGGCATATCCGAAAACTGGCAGAAAAATACAAGGGAGTCAGTGATGCCTTATACCTGGGCCGGGGCAACAACTTCCCGGTAGCCCTGGAAGGTGCACTCAAACTGAAAGAGATTTCATATATCCACGCCGAAGGCTATCCCGCAGCAGAAATGAAACACGGGCCGATCGCGCTGGTGGATGAACAACTGCCGGTGGTTTTTGCCGCACCCAAAAGCGTCTATCATGAAAAACTCATCAGTAATATCCAGGAAATCAAGGCGCGGAAAGGAATGGTCCTTGCCGTTATCAGCGAAGGAGATGACGTGATTGCAAAAATGGCGGATGATATCATGACGGTCCCCCTGACGGATGAACTGATTTCTCCCCTGCTCTCCGTGATTCCCTTGCAGTTATTTGCCTGCTACCTGGGCATGGCCAAGGGATTTGATGTTGATAAGCCCCGAAACCTGGCCAAAAGTGTAACCGTAGAATAAACTTCATGAATCAGATTATCAAAACACCGCTTCGCAATCTCGGATATGATTTTATTCCGCAGGAATTCCTTCCCGAAGGAAAGGACGAATACTATCTGCGTAACGAACAACATAAACCAGTCAATGCCTATCGCCCCCTCAAACTGGATGAGGCAGAGGAGCTGAAAAAAAACGGGAATACCTCAGACGACTGGAATCTGGTAATGGTTACAGATCCTTTCCTGCCCGAACTCATTCAGCAATGTAAATTCTTTGGATTGGTCCGGATCGGATTGCTGGAACCCTATTATCTGGAATTCCATAATCTCCGCAGGCCGGTTGGATTATATAACAGTAATATCATCAGTTGTGACATCGGGAATAATGTAGTCATCGACAACGTGAATTTTTTATCGCACTATATTATCGGGAACGATGTAATCCTCATCAACGTGAGTGAAATTGAAACTACGGATCATGCCAAATTCGGAAATGGTATTTTGAAAGAAGGAGAACCGGAATCCCTGCGCATCAAGCTGGAAGTTTGTAATGAAAACGGTGGGCGCAGCATAATTCCATTCGACGGCATGCTGCCTGGAGATGCCTGGCTGTTCAGCAGGTTCCGCGACGATACGGACCTGCAAGATAAACTGGGTTTATTCAGTGATCAGGAATTCGATAATCGAAGAGGATATTATGGAACGATCGGCGATCGCACAGTAATCAAAAATTGTAAAATCGTAAAAGATGTGAAGATCGGAACGGATGCTTACCTGAAAGGAGCCAATAAACTGAAAAACCTGACCATTCATTCTTCCGCCCTGTCCAAAACCCAGATCGGTGAAGGCTGTGAACTGGTGAACGGAATCATCGGGCCCGGATGCAGAATTTTCTATGGCGTAAAAGCCGTGCGTTTCATCCTCGCTTCAAATTCCCAACTCAAATACGGGGCCCGGCTCATCAACTCTTATCTCGGAAACAATTCGACCATTTCCTGTTGCGAAGTGCTGAATTCCCTGATCTTTCCGGCACATGAACAGCATCACAATAATTCCTTCCTATGTGCCTCCATGCTCATGGGCCAGACCAATATGGCTGCGGGCGCAACCATCGGCTCAAACCATAATTCGCGCGGCGCTGACGGGGAACTAATCGCCGGGCGCGGATTCTGGCCCGGACTCTGTGTGAGCGTTAAACACAATTCACGATTCGCCTCATTTATTATTTTGGCCAAAGGCGATTATCCGGCCGAACTGGATATCCCATTCCCCTTTTCCCTGGTGAGCAATGATGCGTCGAATAATGAACTGGTGATTATGCCAGCCTACTGGTTCATGCATAATATGTATGCTCTGGCAAGAAATGCCTGGAAATATGGTGACCGCGACAAAAGACTTGAAAAATCCCAGATGCTGGAATATGATTACATGGCGCCGGATAGTGTACAGGAAATAGCTGCCGGCATAGAACAACTTCAGTTAATCACAGCCAGATCCTGGCTGAGACATCGTAACCACGCAACGATCTCAAAGGAAGACTTCCAGGTTTCGCATAATATCTTTTCAGATGAAGCGGCACTGAAAAAGCAGGGCAGGCAACTATTGGAAAGTAATGACCCCTCCCTTCATTCCATCCCGTTTATCGCAGAAGGAGTCGAAAACAGCTCCCGTAAAGTTCGCATCTTAAAACTGCTGAAAGCCTATAACATTTACCGGGAATTAATTATCCACTATGCCATCCAACAAATCATGGTTCATGTAGGAACAGGGTATTACAATACGCTGGCGGCTTTTCAGGAAACCCTTCCTGAAAATAAAAAACCCGAATCCTGGGTAAATGCCGGGGGACAACTGATCCGGAAATCAGCCCTTGACAAACTGATCACCGGTATTCATCAGGACCGGATCCAAAGCTGGAACGATATTCATCATTTTTATATTGCTGAAGCCGGATCCTATCCTTCCGATAAACTGCATCATGCCCTGGATACACTCTGGATCGTGCATGGAATTTCCATCAGAAATATCAATTTGGTTGATTTCAAAGAACTGGCACGGCAATCGATAGCCACTGCGGAATGGATTACAAAAGGCATATTCAATTCCAGAAAAAAAGACTACCTGAACCCTTTCCGCAAAATGGTTTATGAAAACCAGGAAGAGATGGACCAGGTGATCGGCAAACTGGAGGATAACAGTTTTATCAAAAACCAGGATGCCCTGTTTGGTGAATACCGGTCGGCCCTTCAGGACCAGATTCAGAAATGGAGCTGAAAGAAACCGGTCAGTCCTTTACAAATATCAAAGACTCCTGCTGTCCGGATGAATCCATCGCCCGGAATAGATAAATACCCGCGGATAATATTTCCGGTTCCGGCGTGAACAGGTTGATCCCTTCCCGGATTTTCAAAATTCCATTCTTAAGGAAACGGCCATTGAGGGAAATGATTTCATATTGCCATTCACCGGCAATATCAGACCGGATCAGTATCTGGTTGGCACCCGCCCGGATAACTTGCGCAAGCCTGCGTGTTTGCTGGTTTGCTTCTTCCTTTTTGAACAGAACCATTTTCCCCTCATATTCGCGGCCCCGGACATCCACCATGCGGATCCGGAAATAATGGTAACCTGCCTGCATGAACAGGTTACAGGCCCAACGATACCGGGTTTGTTGATTTATCGCAGCAATTCGGGTAATATATTTTGACAGACCTGCAGTCTCCTCATACAAATCAAAATAATCAGGGCGTTCAGGACTTTCCAGGGTCCAGCTGAAAACGGTCTTTCCAGATTCTTCTTTCACCTGCAATTCAAGAGTTGTCAGGGGCAGTGGATTTTCCAGATCCAGGGTACTGGCCAGAGTAAAAGCCATTGCATTAAAATCTGTATTACCACTCACCACCGAACCCTGCAAAAAATTACCAGTGTAGGTTGAATGCCCCGCATCCTCCCATATCGCTGATTGAAATTTGGCCACGTGCAGGTAATTGGGATCCGTAACACCACCGCTTTGACCGGAAGCGAAAGACAATTCAATTTTAGCCTGGTCACTCACCGGTCCGTCGGCAAGAACCGTCCAGTATTCGAGTTTTGAAATATGGTCCAGGCCGGCTCCCAGAACAGCTCCCAGTGAAACCGGATTTTGACGAATATATTCCACGGTATAATTTCCACTGGCATCTTTTAATTCCAGCCAGCGGAGGTTCCCCTCTTTTCCTACCGGGAAAAGAAAATGATCTTCCCGGCCAATTGTCATTTTACGTAACGGCCCGTTCACATAGGAACCCGTCTGCCGGGAACTGTCGGCCAGGATTGTACAGCCGGTATCCAGTATGAGCAGGGCGGTTTCCGAACTGAAAACGGCTCCCTGATTCAGCTCCATTTTCCAGGGAAGTTTCAGCGGCAGCCGGAGTGTGCACCCGGATAAATTATTCAAGCGGAATCCAACCTGGTTTTGAATCCCGCCAGCCATTGCTATTTCCTGCATTCTTATCCCATTCAATTCCAGGAACGGCTTCCCG
>WSSedB1CaDRAFT_10001095_pt1 | contig 10645 bp, 14 predicted proteins | sample WetSurSB1Cattail_FD_9460 | JGI IMG/M metagenome (IMG submission 9460)
AAACTAAAACTAAATCTCTCGCCCCGCTCGAATCCCCCAAAAAATGGGGCTCCGCAAAAGGGACTCAGTTTCTAACATGACAACATATTCAGAGTCAATAAAAAATGTGACTCCATAAAAGAAACAAATATTTATGAAGAGCGAAAACTGCGCTCCTTATGCGAGCCGTTCTTGAGCACAGTGCCAAAACGCAACAGCCAGGAGTCAAAAATTTGTAGTTTTTCCTCGCCAAACTTGGCAAGTTTCTGACGGACATTTTCCACTGTCTTCATCCGTTCAAGGGAATCTGGTTTTTTAGAGAAATACAGGTCAGCGAAGCAGACAATCTCTTCGGTGATATTCTGTGGAGTCATATCACGAACCGGCAATGGCAGCTCCTGATTTGTGATATCCACCTCAGTCAATCCAACACCAATATGCCGCTCACATACCAACGCATGCCGCGGGAATCCCTCCGCCTCAAGAATTTCACGTCCCAAAATACCATGCATAATATAGGGCTTATCACCATACAGACCTATTTCAGGTGCANTGACACGGCAAATTCCAATATCATGCAACATGGCTGCCTGTTCTAAAAACAGTAACTCCTCGGCAGGCAACCCAAGATTGCGGCCNATGCCCTTAGAAAGNTCAGACACCACCGAGCCGTGTGCGATAACCATCGCAAGTGCTTCGCCCTGAAAATATTTATTCAGAATTGCTTTCACATCCAACGCCACACCCCCACACAAAGTCAAATAAATGTCACACGCAACAACACCGAACCAACCTTGGTGTCAGTATTTTGAACCACAGTTTATAACTACCTGAAATTACTAATCTTAATGAGTGGCACGACTTATGCTATTCTTAAAACATAAAAACGCTTTATTCCCACTCATTTCACGGGGCGCAACCATGTACGCAAAATTTCCTTTTTACTCCATAGCTCAGATATACGCTATCAGACTGAACGTACCAGTGTCAATTTTGCTTGGGCGCGACAACCTCTACTGGGTTGTTGACCAGCGTTTAGCAGATAGCTATTCGGAAGAAAGGTTGCTCTCAAATCAAAACTACAAACTAAGCTTCTCCCCTTTTGCCCCTCCCCTGTCAAAACTACACCCAAATGTCCTGGAACCAGAATAGCACACAAGTAACTTGTCAAAAAATCACATTCTTTCACCCGGAATATACAATAGCCACAATTTCCTTTTCAATCCACTTCATAGGTATTCACATCACATTCACAACGCATACTCACCGAAAACAACTTGACAGCATTTTATCGATGGGCTAGTTTTTCGACACCCATATTCGCTTAGACGAAGCTAAATATCGGATCACGGTGCCCGCAAGGGCTTGATAGGGAAGAGGGGTGCAAATCCCCCGCGGACCCGCCGCTGTAAGCGATGACAAAAGGCAACATGCCACTGGTTGATGTACTGGGAAGGCGCCTGGAGGATGAATCGCGAGCCAGAAGACCTGCCATTGATCCATACCACTCGCAATTCCCGGGGGACCGGGAGAGTGAAACGCGAATTACAGGACTCTTGAATACGGAAAGTCCGCATGCTGCTTGCAGATGCGGACTTTTTTTATGCCTTGGTTACACGGAAAGGAGAACAATCATGCACATCATGGAAGGTTTTCTGCCGGTTAAACATGCCATCGGTTGGAGCATTGCATCTGCCCCAGTCGTTGCCTACGGGCTTCACACCATAAACAAAAAAATCAGGGAAAACCCGGAACAGCGCATGCTTCTGGGGGTGGCCGCCGCATTTACCTTTGTCCTTTCGGCACTAAAGATGCCGTCGGTCACCGGAAGCTGTTCCCACCCAACCGGCACCGGCCTGGGAGCAGTGCTGTTCGGACCTGCCGCGGTTGCGCCCATCGGCGCGGTGGTGCTTTTGTTCCAGGCACTCCTGCTGGCGCACGGAGGCCTGACTACTCTGGGAGCCAACGTTTTTTCAATGGCTATTGTCGGTCCGTTTGCCGCAGCAGCCGTTTTCCGCCTCGCCCGCACAGTCCGACTTCCTTTTGGCGTAGCCGTCTTTCTTGCCGCATCCCTGGGAGATCTGTTGACGTATGTCACAACCTCCTGCCAACTGGCCCTGGCTTTTCCCGATCCTGCCGGCGGGTTTGCCGCATCCTTTGCCAAGTTTGCAGGAGTGTTTGCACTGACCCAGATTCCCCTGGCAATCAGCGAGGGTTTTTTGACGGTGATTGTGATGAATGCCCTGGTCCGCTTTAACCGGGAAGAGTTGACCAGCATGAAGATCGAAACGGGACAGGAGGCACAGGCATGAAACGGCATCAGAATCTGATTCTTATGTTCCTGGTGGTAATTTTGGTGGCCGTTCCGCTCTGGATGGTGAAACGCCCCGCGCCTGGTCCCGATGGAAAAAAAGTGGCGATCTTCGCCGGCGCCGACGACAAGGCCAAGGAAACCATCTCCGTCATTGCGCCGCAGTACAAGCCCTGGTTCAAGCCGCTGATGGAGCCGCCCAGCGGTGAAATCGGCTCCCTGCTGTTTGCCCTTCAGGCGGCGCTGGGGGCAGGCTTTATCGGTTACTGGCTGGGCTGTTCCGTGACCCGCGCCAAGCTCCGCCGTCAAAAAAGCGAGACCTGATGCTGATTGAGCAACTCTCCTATTCAAATCGCTGGCGGCGGGTCCATCCCGCCGCGAAAAGTGTCTTTGCACTCTGCGGCATGGTCGCCGCCTATCTCACCCATTCATCCGTGGTCGCCTTCATGATGGCGCTTCTCCTGATAGCCGTTACCTGTCTTGGAGCCGGGATTCCACTCGTCAGCTACGTTCGTGTCTGTGCGGCGCCGCTGCTTTTCCTGCTGGTCAGTGGTGCAACGCTGGCAGTGTCGGTCGGGTGGCAGGATGGGTTTCCCTGGCTCTGTTTAGAGAGCAGCCAGGCACAACTTTTCGCGGCATCGCACGTTGCGGGACGCTCCCTGGTGTGTCTGGCGGCGCTGCTGTTCCTTGCACTCACCACACCGCTCAACGACCTGATCGCCCTACTGCGCCGAATTGGCTTTCCGGCCGTACTCACGGACCTGATGACATTATGTTATCGCACCCTGTTTGTTTTTGTCGAAGCAACGCATGACATCACCACAGCCCAAGCTTCCCGCCTGGGATATACAACGCCCCGGCTCGCCTTGCGCTCACTCGGCATCATGGTTGCTTCATTAACGGTCCAGATCTGGCAACGCTCCCTGGCGCTGCATCAGGCTGCCCTTTCCCGCGCCAATGACGGCCCCCTCTGTTTTCTGCCCCCCGGCTACCCGGCTGTTGCCGGAAGTCTCTTTGTCAGTATTCTGGCGGGATGCGCTCTGATTGCACTGGCAATGGTGCGCATATGACGACTTCGAGCAACACAACCATTCTGGAACTGCAAGAGGTCGGTTACCGCTACCCCGACGGCAGCCGTGGACTTGATCAATGCTCGATTTCCTTTGAACGGGGCATGCGAACAGCGGTGCTCGGGCTGAACGGCGCGGGCAAGACGACACTCTTTCTCCAATGCAATGGTGTTCTCCGGCCACAGACCGGTGAAGTGCTTATTGACGGAACGCCCCTGAATTACGACCGCCAGGGCCTGCGCAACCTCCGCTCCCGCATCGGACTGGTCTTCCAGAATCCCGATGCCCAGCTCTTTTCGGCCAGTGTCCGCGAGGATGTCTCCTTCGGTCCCCTGAACCTGGGACTACCCATAGAAGTGGTGCGTGACAGGGTTGAGCAATCCCTTGCCGCTGTCGGGATGTCCGAGTACGCCGACCGTCCGGTGCATGCCATGAGCTATGGCCAGAAGAAACGAGTCTGCATCGCCGGAGTGTTGGCCATGGCGCCGGAAGTATTGATTCTGGACGAGCCTATGTCGGGACTGGATGCCGCCATGCAGACGGAACTGGCAGTGGTTCTGGAGCAGCTCCACAACAATGGGATGACGATCATCATCGCCACCCACGACATTGATTTTGCCTACCAGTGGGCCGACAGAATCAGTGTGCTTGAAGCGGGCCGCTGCTCCTCCACATGGCATGCGACCGAGTTGCCGCAGGTCATTGAACAGCTGAAGCGCTTCGGTATTGGCGTTCCCAAAGTAGCGGAACTGCATCGGCACTTGGTGGATGCCGGCATAACAACCGCAGGGGACCGGCCGCCCCGAAGTCATCGGCAGCTGCTTCATCGGCTTGCCGCGCTCCGTACTGTTCAGTTGTAATCGGCATATCAGAGCAGTATTCATACCTACCCCGTGCACGCATCTTCCTTTACATCCTCCAAACGCATGTGCTAGCCTTGCAGAAAAAATCGGTCCTGTGATACGGAGCCCCTCAATCAAGATTGTCCGTATCATGGAGCCCCAGGAGCTCTTTATGAAACGCAAAGCCCTCGCCCTCCTCTCTGGTGGGCTCGACTCCACGCTTGCCGTCAAGATGATGCTCGACATGGGCGTCGACGTGGAAGCACTCAACTTCACCTCTCCCTTCTGCACCTGTACCGGCAAGAATTCCGGCTGTAAATCCGAAGCCGTTCGCGTTGCCGAAGAATTCGACATCCCGATCAAGGTTATCCACAAAGGACTCGACTACCTGGAAATTGTTCGCAACCCTCGACACGGGTACGGCAAGGGGGTCAATCCCTGCGTAGACTGCCGGATCTATCTTTTGCAAAAGGCGAAAGAATACATGCTGGAATGCGGCGCCGACTTCGTCATCACCGGAGAAGTACTCGGCCAGCGGCCCATGAGCCAGCGCCGCGACTCAATGCGGGTGATTGAACGGGAAAGCGGTCTGGAGGGACTGTTGCTGCGCCCGCTCTCGGCCCACCATTTCGATCCGACCACCCCCGAGCGTGAGGGATGGGTGGATCGCGAAAAGCTGCTGGCCATCAAGGGCCGCTCCCGCAAGGAGCAGATGCAGATGGCCGATGACCTGGATGTCAAAAACTACCCCTGCCCGGCCGGCGGATGCCTGCTGACCGAACTCTCCTTTGTGCCCAAGGTACGGGACGTCTTCGATCACTGCGATGAGCTCAACCAACGGGACTTTCGCCTGCTCAAGATCGGCCGCCACTTCCGCATCGGCAAACGCACCAAGCTAATCATCGGCCGTGACGAGAACGACAACAAACTGCTGGAAGCAGCCATGCAGACGGGCGAAACAGCCCTGTTCTGGATGGACGGCAACACGCCCCTAGGCGCAGTCATGGGCAACCAGGACCAGGACTGTCTCGATCTGACAACCCGTCTGCTCTTGCGCTATACACGAGCAGAAGCGGGCGCGATCTGCCGGGTGCGGATTGTAATTAATGGCGAGGAGTCCATCAGGTTGGTTCCCAACACCATTACTGAAGCAGAGGTGGAACAGTACCGGATCGACTAGTATTGTAACAGAAGCGTGACGTGACAACGTCAGGTCTTTCTGGCATTCTGACCATCAGGGAAGACACATACATGACAGCTGGTGATCACCAGGGTGAACCGAAACCGTGCTCAAAAGCTGTCAAAGGAGCAGACAGATGAGTAGTTTCGCTCAGGCGCACAGTGAAAAGCAAAACCCGGAAAACGTGCATATGGTTAAAAAGTGTCATTTCTGTGTAGTAGTAAATCAGTGGTGCTGCGGATCAACAGCATCGGGCAAACCCGATGACTGTATCGACTGCGGAAGGTGTAAGGATCAACAGGGTTAAAAACATTGAGGGGCGATCCAATATCGCCCCTTTTCCTATCCCAGATTCAGCTCATCCAGCGACAACCGGTATCCCGGAAGAAACTTCTCCATAAAATAACCTACCTCGGGCAAGGGACTGTCAGCCAGCAGCGCCTGATGCTCGGCCCCGGCACGTCGAAACTCCAGGTTGCCGGATTTTTCCTCCTCGATGCACTTCAGCAAAGCGGCAATCTTGTCGGCCGCCTTGACCACCTGCGCATACTCCTCCTGGTCTTCGAAGAAGAACAGCGGTTCGTATTCCCTGGCCAGTTCCGGCGGCAGCATTGCCAGCAACTTGCGCCGGGCACGATCCTCCAGCTGATGAAACGAGCGTTTGAAGTTGGGGTTAAAATGTTTAACTGGAGTAGGCATGTCGCCGGTGAAGATTTCGCTGGCATCGTGGAAGATACCGTATAGCGCCACGCGGTTGGGATCAAGTTTGCCATCGAAATAGGTGTTGCGGATCATGACCAGGGCATGGGCGATCACAGCCACGTCCAGGCTGTGCTCCTGAATATTCTCCGGCACGGTGTTGCGCATCAGTCCCCAGCGGCTTATGTAGCGCATGCGTGAGAGAAAGGCAAAAAAATCGTACTGTTCGTGAGGAACGTCCTTTTCTTTCATGGCTATTCCGTTCCTTTAAAAGAGTTATCGGCCTGCATTGCAGAAATCACCGTAAAACGATCATCGAAGCAGTTTTCCAGGATCGGTCGCACATCCTTCCAGGAGAGCCCCCCTCCGCCACAGCCGGGTCGTGGCACGATAACCGATTGCCAGCCCCGATCATCGGCCATGGCAACCAATTCGCGGGCGGAACACTCGATCAGGCGCAGGTCGGGAAGCTGATAGGGAGAATGCTCAACTGGAAAGCTGACGATATTGTCACCCAGGTAATGCACATGGTTGCCAGCCTCGATAATACATTGGGCGAGCTTTTCAGGTATTTCGGGAAATCTCATAGCCGCCTGTGCCGCCACACCACGCCCCATGACCGCCCTACCGCTCCTGCTTACCTGGCCATTGGTGGTTATGGCAACAATGGCTGTCTCGCGATAATCCCAGATATTGCCGCATATTTCCCGCATACTTGTAAAACACTCCTCATGACAAAAACCCGCAGCCTGTCTTGGTCGCGGGTTTTTGTCGGATATAAATCAGAAACAACAGAATCAATACAATTTTTCGATAAACTTGGCGATTTCTTCACCTTCATCCTTGGCCTGGATCTTGAAAACCAATCCGACAAACCCGATCGCCGAGCCCTCATGACCGGAACGTGTATCGCTGAAAGTGGCCAGTTCCCTGCGGCTCCTGGCGTCGATCAAGCGACCGGATACCGAAATATTGGTTTTGGCGCCCTCCGGCGCCATCCAGCCGAGAAACACCTTGGCAGCCCCATGGCCGGCATTGAATTTGGTGAACTTGCCTTCCAGGATTACAGTCCTGCCGGAAGAAGCTCCTTTTGTGGATACCCTGGCAAACTTGGTGTCATTTTTGACATGTTCCACTATGCTTTCGGTAAGAGTCTTGACAATCTCCTGCTTTACTTCTCTCAATTTTTCCTGTTCATCCTTGTCCATGTTGGCAATCTCGGCGCCTTCGGTCGAGAAATTCTTAATTATGATGGTGTCGTATTTTGCCGACAACTTTTCCGTCAGAAAAATGGTTTCCTGTCCCAGAACATCCGGCTTGGACAACGTGTGATCCGCTGCATTCGCCGCCACCGCCCAACTCATGCAAAGCAGCAAAGCAAACATAAGCTTTTTCATATCAACCTCCCCGTAAAATGTAGTGCATGGCCGTTTTTATAACCCGCCATGACCCTTTTTGTCAAATTTATGCCTTGAATTTCCTTGCGTCTCCGTGCCTCCACGTGGAAAAATACCGCGCAATACAAGGGAGGGTCGCCAACATGGAGAGCACAAAAATTGTCAACCTGGGACTTTTGGACCTATCCCTGACCTACGGGCTGGTCCTGGTGGCCATCGCACTGGCTCGACTACGGAACATAGGCCAGGAATGGCAGATGGTGTGGGCTTCGGTAAGAATGGTGATCCAGCTTTTCGCGGTTGGTTCTCTTCTGCACCTGGTATTTGCCGTCAGAAGTCCCCTGGCAACAATCGCTATCCTGCTGGTAATGGGCGCTTTTACCCTGCAGGTCATGGGAGGGCGCATCAGCCATAAGATGCCTCATTTTTACCGGGTGATAGGAGTTTCTCTGCTGATCGGCTGCGGAGGAGCAACCTTTGTGCTGTGCGGCCTGGTGATCAACTACTCACCCTGGTACGATCCCCGCTACCTGATACCGCTGGCAGGCATGATCATCGGCAACTCCATGAACGGAGCCAGTCTTGCGGCGGAACGGCTCTCGGCAGGGATCCGCGAACGGCGCGAGGAGCTTGAAACGGCCATCTGCCTTGGGGCAACCGCCCGTCAAGCCTCCGAGACAGCCGTGCGCCAAGCCTTCCGGGCCGCGCTGATGCCGACCATCAACACCATGGCGGCCATGGGCATCGTCTCGCTGCCCGGCATGATGACCGGCCAGATCCTTTCCGGAACCGAGCCGATTATCGCCGTGCGCTATCAGATCGCCATCATGTGCGCCATAACCGGCGCCGTCGGCATAACCTCGTACCTGATCCTGCTCCAGGGCTACCGTCACTACTTCACCGCCGCCCACCAGTTGAGGGAGGATGAAGCATAGACAAGAAGCGGGTCGCACATCAATCGTGGCCGAACACCATCTTCTGAACCTCGATGCCATCGTACGAGTTGAGTTTGCTTGCCAACTCATCGGCCTTATTGCTGTCCCCCACCATTTCCAGGAGTATTACCCCGGAGCCGGAACAGTAATTGTCCGAAACCTCATGCAGACCGATTCTTGTCTTGATATTGCAGCCATATTCCGTCAGGATTTTCTGAATGTCGGGAGCTTTTTTCACCCTGTCCTGAACATGAATTCCCAGAACCACATGAACATCATTTTTCATGCCGCATCTCCTTTCCATTGCTTAGTTATTGTCAAACATCTTGCTGTTTGTTTCTGTTTTTACTTTAATATTTCAATAAATTACCGGTTTTGATCTTGCCTCCCCCTATAAAGCTGGATAAAAATATCTTTAGCGGAGGTCAAGCACATGTCACACCTATCCAAAATCGCTCGGTTTGTTGTCTGGATTTGCTCCAAGTTTACAAAGGCCGAGATTGAACAGATCGTCGTCGGGTTGTCAGATGTCCTCGCTAATCGAAATCCCGAAGTGAAGCCAAAGGATGATTTCAAAGAGAAACATCCGAACTACAGGAGCTTCATTGTCGATCCCAAGCCGCCGCTGACCGAGCCGCCAGAGTCTGAAAAAAAGTCCTCGATCCGCAAGATTACCGACAATTCCTGATTCAGTACGAAGCCCTTCACGGAAAGCCTCTCGCTCCGGTCAAGCTGCGGTCTGATTCATCACAGGTTCCAGCAAATATCGTCTGTCCTTGTTGTGGCGCGCCCAATACCTATCTCTACTTCAACGATGGGAAAAAACGTTCGCAGATTCTCTGCAAGGTCTGCTCGCATCTCTTCCAGCTTCAACAGCGTTTCAGGAATGACAGAAAGTCAAAGTTGTTCTGTCCCTACTGCGGATTGGCTCTCTTTCGATGGAAAACACACAGGGAAGTAACCATCCACAAGTGTTCAAACGATAACTGTCCTCATCGTATCCAGGCGCTTGGAAAGCTGAACCCAGCCGAGCGGGAACTGATGAAAAAGAAAAGTTCCCAGTTCAAAATCAACTACCAATACCGGGAATATCACTTCAAGCCGGAGGATCTGGAACACTCTTCTCCTGAAAGGCCGCCGGTCGAATTGGCGAAGATCCATAACAGCGAGAATGTGCTCGGCCTGATTCTGACCTTCTATGTCTCGTTTGCCGTTCCGGCCAGAAAAACCGCTCAAATCCTACGCGAGGTTTTCTGCATCAAGGTTTCCTATCAGACCGTTCTCAACTACGCTGCTGGAGCCGCATGGCATTGCCACCGCTTCAACCTCAAGCATAAAGGTTTGGTCGATGATATTTCCGCCGGTGATGAAACCTACATCAAGATCCTGGGTAAGTTTCACTACGTCTTTTTCTTTATCTCGGCAAAGAACCTGAAAGTCACCGCCTATCACGTGGCTGACAACAGAGGCACGCAGCCCGCCGTTATCGCCATGAACGAAGCCATCAGAACTGCGTCAGCCGATCAGGATATCACTCTCGTGACCGATGGAAATCCTTCGTATCCCGCAGGCATCCATTTCATCAATACTCAGACCGATGAGTCAGCAACGATTCGGCACAAGAAGGTCATTGGTCTCCAAAACCTCGATGCCGAGTCCGAAGAGTTCAGACCATTCAAACAGCTCATTGAACGACTCAACAGAACCTTCAAGTATCACGTAAGGCCTGCCGCCGGATTCAACAGCACAAACGGCGCAGTGGCTTTAACCACGTTGTTTGTGACTCACTACAATTTCCTCAGACCTCACATGTCGCTCAACTACCTGCCGCCGATCCCTGTGCAGGAGCTGAAGGCGCTGCCAACCATTCAAGCCAGATGGATCAAAATCCTATCGCTTGCTGCCTGACTTCCCGTTTTCAAAGAACAACATCGTTGATTGGTTTGAGATAATCCACCCTTGTCTGGACATGGAGTGGTTCGAGTTGAGAGAGAAGGCTATTCCACAAAAATTGCCACGTAAACACTCCGTGGACAGACAAGGGTACTATACTGCATGCGCTGAAAGGTTACATTCAGCGCTTTTCCATAACAGCATCCCGGCTTTTCATGAAACTTTTGACACTATCATTGCTTATTCCACACATTTCAGATGCAATAATACACCACGTGCGACAGTCCGCAAGTTCGGCCGCGGCCCTCCACGGCGCACACTCAGCTGACAGAGCCGTGA
>WSSedB1CaDRAFT_10001096_pt1 | contig 10641 bp, 7 predicted proteins | sample WetSurSB1Cattail_FD_9460 | JGI IMG/M metagenome (IMG submission 9460)
TCAATTCCATATNGGGCGTTGCGATTACCAAGCCATCCTCCGATCGTTACTTTGCGTGACATGAAAACAAAGAATGTAGTTATGTNAGTCCCCCTGAAAATGGAAGCTGCAAATTGGTATCTTTCCGGGGAGGATGTCTATTCTTTCGATTTTTCAGCTCTAACAGTCGCNGGCGATTACTATGCGCACGTTCCCGGCCTGGGAATCTCATATCCAGTACATATAAACGACCATGCGCTGGACAATGCGGCTTACACGGCGGGACGAGCGTTTTACTATCAACGCTGCGGAACGCCGCTGACGGAGCCCTATGCCGAAAAGAGATTTACTCGTCCCATCTGTCATGAATTTGACCCAAATGGCAGGAGAATAGACGCCACTTTCCTCGAGTCTCTCTCAAAGACACCTCTTTATTTTGGTGAAAATCCAGGAAAGATGAAGGATGGACAAGGGGGCTGGCATGACGCCGGTGACTACGGAAAGTACGTTCCAACTTCGGCGGCAGCGCTTTGGTATCTTTTTACGGCCTATGACATGGATCCTGGCAAGTTTCCTGATGGAACCTGGAATATTCCTGAGAGTGGGAACGGTGTCCCGGATATTTTGGATGAGGCCAAGTGGGAACTGGATTGGATTCTCAAAATGCAGGAGTCTGATGGAGGGGTTTATCACAAGCTGACATCTCAATCCTGGTTTCAGGGAATGCCTCAGGCGGACATTGGCCCACGTTATTTTTTTGAACGGACTACGCACGAAACCGCTTCGGCCGCCGCAGTTCTCGCTTGCGCCTCCAGGCTTTGGAAGCCGTACAATGAAAAGTTGTCCATGGTATATCTCCAGGGAGCGACGAAGGCCTGGGATTTCTTAAAACAACATCCTCACCCGGTTCCGACCAATGGTTTTCATAATCCAGTTGGAAACGCCACCGGTGAATACCGCGACCCCGAGGATGTGGACAATCGGCTTTGGGCTGCCGCTGAATTATATCGAACAACAGGAGAATCCCAGTTCAAGGAATTCTTTGAATTGTGGTGGAAAAACAACAGCGTCCATCCCTGGGGCTGGAACGCCTGGCAGCAGTTTTATCGATGCGCCTATTGGGCTTACGTTAGATCCCCTTGGCCTAATGGGGACAGTGAGATTAGATATCAAATCAGCAGAGAATTGATCTCAAGCGCTGACAATACTGTTGCTTTGACATATTCCAATCCGTACCGAAATGGCGCCAAACTCAATGTGCCAGAGTGGATTGGTTGGGGCTGCTTTACTCAGAGTTCAGAATACGCATTCAGACTTCTTCAGGCCTGGAATATCACTAAGGACAAACGATATCGAGATTCGGCTCTACTGAATCTCGATGCGCAGTTGGGCGCCAATCCACTTTCTATGAGCTTCATTACAGGTCTGGGAAAACGCTATCCGCAGGATCCTCTTCACCTCCCCTCCCTCTATGATGGGGTTACAGAACCAATTCCGGGTCTACCGGTGTTTGGTGTGGCGGCTCATCTTCCCAACAACCAGCCTTTCTATATAGCCAGTCAGGAAGATAAAAACAGTTTCCCGCACAGTCTAAATACTCTGGACCCGTACCCTATCCTACGTCGTTATATAGACGCCCACGAATTGGTCCCAATGTCGGAATTCACAATAGTGGATATAGCGGTATGCGCCTCGGTGTTTCATCTGCTGGCTGAAGGTCCAAAATGAGCAAGTTGACTACCTCTGACTCCCACCGTTAACGTAAAAAGAATAATTTGACTCAGATACCTAAATTGCTATGATATGCTGTTTCAATTTTTCAAAATAAGTAGTCGCGCTCGTTTCTGAAGCAGGCTGGCCGAAAAAGCGTCCGTCTTTAACAGGATTAAATGGAATTTCAACTGGACCAAATCGGTGACGTAACGGTTGCACAGCTCTGTGACGAAGTTCTTAGCGCCAACAATGTGGCCGATTTCAAGTCAAGGATGGAGAATATCTGTAAGCCTGGTTCAAAAATCGTCCTTGATATGGTCAATGTCAAATTCGTAGACAGTTCCGGGATAGGGGCCCTTTTGTCCTGTGTTAACTCCGGGAAAACGGTAAACTGCAATCTCAGACTTTGCAACTTGACCAGGCAGGTCCGGAACCTTTTTGAACTGGTGCGGGCGCACAGGTTTTTAGAGATATTCAATACCCGTGAAGAGGCAGTCCGCTCTTTAGCTCCATGAGGACCCATCGTGCAGGTAACAGCAGTGGTCCCTTGCTGTTCGAATCTTTCTGCGATGAGAATATCCCTCTGAGAATCAGGGGAGAGTCTAGGAAGGACATCCATGACACCTTTTGTGGTCATGCGTTCCCACAACGACATGCCGCTCATTGCTGAGACTCTTGCCAGCCTCCATGAGCAGGATCAAACTTTTGAACTCATTTGTCTCGACAATGAATCCGAAGACGGCACCGTAGAGGAACTGCAAAAATACACAGATCGAATAGTAAACATTCCAAAAGGATCCTATATTCCCGGTCGCGCCCTAAACCTGGGTATGGAGGTTACGCAAAGCGAGTTTGTGGTGTTTCTGAATTCAGATTGTACCCCACAAAACAAATTCTGGCTGAGAAAACTATTGGCTGGATTTAGTGGCGCCACCAGCGTCGCCGCAGTTTTCGGCAGACAGATTCCGCGTCCGGACTGTTATCCAATTTTTGCCAAAGACACCGAAGACACCTATGGGGACGGCTCTCGACAGAAATACTGGAAACATTGTTTTTCCATGGCCACTTCCGCCATTTCACGATCAGTTTGGGAATCCATGAGATTTAGTGAGAAATTAAGATATTCGGAAGACATCGACTGGACCTGGAAAGCACGTCAAAAAGGCTACGAAATCACATATGCGGCGGATTCCGTGGTAATGCATTCCCACAATTACTCTCTTAGTCAATTTTACCGGCGCCAGTACGGAGAGGGGCAGGCTGAAGCGATCATTTTCCCATGGTCCAGGTGGGAAAGTTCATTGTTGCGTTATTCGATTCTACCATTTGTTCGACAGGTTTTAAGCGACTCCAAGTACTGCTTTGGTAAAAACCTGTGGGGGAATGCTCTATATGCCCCAATGCTGCGTGGCGCCCAAATGCTTGGGCGAAGGTCCGGATTCAGAGCCGGCCTGAAAGAGAAAACACAATGACTCCCGTCTATTCAAGGGATGGTTCCGCTGAGTTCAACGAAAAATTGCATCAAACTCTTTCCACAATGGCCGACAAGGTAGAGCAAGTTCTGGGGGATAACTTAACCGCGCTGATCCTTGGGGGAGGATATGGTCGTGGAGAAGGCGGGGTGATTCTGGTTGATGGCGCTGAAATGCCATACAACGATCTGGATTTGACCCTCATGGTAGTCCGAAAATCCAAGATCCCATGGACCGGCTTGCAGTCTGTTGGAAATACATTCGCCAAAGAACTCCACATACACGTTGACTTTAGTAGGCCCCTTACGATTCAGGACGTAGAAAAATGGCCCAATTGGCTAATGTGGCATGACCTTGTGAACGGGCACGTGGTTCTGAAAGGGCCATCAGACATCCTGATCTCTCATGCCCCGTCGGCCGTGAGAGAACAGCTACCCACTATAGAAGGCACAAGGCTTCTCCTTAACCGGGGAGCGGGTCTTCTTTGGGCATTGAAAATTGTTCGTAACTCCGAAAAGGAACCGGACAATGACTTTATAAGACGCAACTATTACAAATGCGCGCTGGCTCTGGGAGACGCGTTATTAATAGCTTACCGGTGTTATACGACCAAGTATTTCGGCCGAGACAGCCTTTTTAGAGACTTGCAATATAAGCGGCCAGCCCTGGTTTCCTTTGACCTGTTACCTTTGTACAATGAAGCGCTTCGATTCAAATTTCGACCCGACCAACTTCCGTATACTCCAAAAAATGAGGATGACTTGATGTCTCTTGCCGAAGTTTGGGGTATGGTGTTTCTTCACGTGGAAAAGGTAAGGACCGGGCAGAGGTGGACTTCTTTAGACGAGTACGTCAACTGGCCGGGGATAAGGGAAAACGATCAGCATACATTATCCGTGCTTTTCCGTAATTTCGCGCGAAATCTTCAGGGTGGAAAACTTGGTTTGCGATATCCAAGGGAGATTCTGTACCGCCAGTTACCAATCCTCCTGGGGCTCGTCAAACCGAAAGCTGGTGACTGGCCAAAAGAGACTAACCGTTTCCTGTCGGTTTGGGACAAATTTAACTAAATGGAAGAAAAAATCCGCACCGAATATTCACTAGATTTGGGACTTGAAATTATCGCTTTGGATCTGATCAAAGAGAATAAATACTGCCTTATCTACCTCGGCGGAACTCCAGTCGGTCCTCGTATCATAAAAAAATATAAAGGCGAGGATACCTCTCTGGTTAAAATGGAAGCCGAGGCGCTTATTTTCTATCACCATCTGGCGAAGGATACAGAGGGATCGCTGATAGATTCAGGGGAACCCTTATTAAACGAAGAGAAAAACCTTCTTTGTATTGGTTTTGTTGAGGGAAATCCATTCAGTGATACGCTCTACAAAGCCAGAAAAAATGATTTTCTCCGCAAACAATGTGTGCGGTCAATGCGGACGCTGGGAAAGGTCATAAGGACTATTCGCGAACAGACCACGCTTTCCGACCAAACAACATCCCCGTTCATTTTTGAATACTTTGATTATTGCTCCACCAGGCTTGAACAAATACCGTTTTGGGGGAAAATGTTTTTCCGAGGATTTGCTTCCCAAGCTCGAGAGATAGCTGAGGAGTTTCGCCGCCAGGATCAAGACCCGTCTTTCATCCATGGCGATTTTGTTTTCAAAAATATTCACGTAAGGGATGAAAGACTGGGTCTCATTGATTTCGCCAACGCCAATTACCGCAGCCATCCCCTGAACGACATCTACAATCTGCGATTCGCACTGGATAACATGCTTCTGCCGAAGAACTTCAAGCTCGATTTACTCAGAAGTTTCTTTGAGGGTCTTGGCGACGTTAGATTCCATGAAATAGTTCACCGCTTTTACTATGAGTACCATCGAAGGCGTTGGCTCATGTTAAAACTGTCGTCCAGAAACCCCTGGGACATCATGCAAGGTGTTCGCGGTCTTGCACGATTTGCTGGATCTTTTGATCCTAAGGTCGTGAACGGATGAAGCTCGCGTCCCTGTTGGGCATTCTCACCCTTTTAGTAGGAGTGCCGGCTGTACTGGTTAGCCTGTACACATATCCTAAGATCCGGAGGCCTTTCCTTGTACTAATGGTCTTCTGGACCTGCTATGTAAAAAAGCCCTTTTACATGGAAGTCTTTTTTGTCCAGTATCGCGGTGTTGATAGAGGCTTCGGGGTCACAGTAGCGGATCTCTTTTTTTTTGGTTTTTTCCTGTGGATAATTCTGGGCGGATCAAAAGAAAAGATAATCTGGTGGCCTTATAACACCATAATGTGGCAATTGCTCATAGCCGTGTCGATTGTGTCTTTGATTACCGCGCCTTTGCCCTATTATGGTTTGTTTACCCTCCATAAGTTCGTCAGGGGATACATCCTCTACTGGGTAGTGGTAAATCTGGTACGGAAAAAAGAGGATGTTGGAGATGTGGTCTTGGGCGCGATGGCCGCCGTAGTCTATCAAGCCTGGGTTGTCCTCTGGAATAAATATGTGACTCGCAGTGTAGTTAATCGGTCGGTAGGATTATTTCCACATCCCAACACTCTGGCAATGTATATTGATCTCGTTATTCCAATGGTCCAAACGGTACTCCTTGCTGGAGGTTTTTCCAAGAGTAGGATCAAATGGGCTGTTATAGCCATAGGCGGGGGCCTGGTCTGCATCATTTTTACCAAGTCCAGGGCAGCCCTTGTAATAGCCGGCGCTGCGCTAGCCATGGCAACATGCTTGTCCATAATATTGAAACCCACCGGCAAGAAGATAGCCATAGCGTTTGTCGGATTCTTGCTTGTGGACATACTGGGGATAATTGCCGCCCCCAAAATCATCGAAAGATTTCAGAAGGCCCCTGAGGCCTCGGAGTTGACCAGGGTTTATTTCAACAATGCTGCCCGCGCCATGGCGAACGACAGGCTGTTCGGAGTTGGACTCAATGGCTACTCAGGGGCTTTGGGCAACAGTGACTACTATTGGTATGTCTACGCGGAGGAGAGGGAAACTATCAAGGACGAGGATGAATTCAGGGAATCCCCGATGGGGCAAAGCCGTTTAGGAACGGCCCATCACATTTATTACCTGTTTGCAGCGGAAACCGGATGGCCCGGCATGATCATATTCATCATATTCGTTGCCAGATACTATATTCACAATCTGATTTTGCTATTTCGAGCTCGAGACGAATTCTACCAAGCTGTGTTGCTCGGACTTTTCATAGGTTTCACTACCCTCCATCTGCAAGGGCTACTGGAATGGATATTTCGGCAAACACAGGTTTTTTATCTTTTTTGCGCTTTGTCTGGTCTGATGGTGGCAACAGGCAACATCATGAAAAGAACTCCGTTAAAAACTTAGTAACGAGAAGGTTTTGAAGAAAGACATGGCCAAAAACAGATCCCGTTATATTCTCTTCAACACTCTTTCCAGCTATGGGAGAGACATCGTAGACACTGTGGCTTTCCTGATACTGATCCCTTTCATGATTGTCATGCTGGGAAAAGAGAATTTCGGCCTTTGGTCACTGATCTGGTCCTTTCTGTCAATATTTGATCTAGCTGACCTTGGTTTTGCAGCATCGGTAATAAAGTATGTCGCCGACGCTCGGGGTCGTAACGACATGGAACGATTGAAGAGAATAATTTGTACCCTATTTTGGATCTATGTGTTTCTCGGCTGTATTGTGATGGTTGGTATCTCATCCAGTCTACTGGTTTTCAACCGAGTTTTTGAAATTCCTTCGGACAAAGCTGATGTCGCCAATGCGGTATTAATCATTCTGGGTCTGCGTTCAGCGATGTATCTGCCTTTAGGCTTATTCAGAGGCGTTCTGGTAGGCTTTCAAAAAATGAATGCGGCCAACGTTTACAAGGCCATATCAAACTTGCTCTATCTTGTAATGGCAGTGATTTTTCTGACTCTCAAGCCTGACCTTCGTGTTCTGGCGGCCGTAAACCTGGTCACCAGCATCCTGCCTATGTTCGCAATGATGTTACACTGCCGGAAGATAACACCAACTTTTAGCATTAATCCACGCCATTTTGATCGTTCCCTGGTAAGAGAACTTTCGTCATTTTCAATTTATTTCTCTCTCACTCAGATGGCTGGGATGATCGCCACAAGGGCGGACGCTATGGTCATCAAGCTTTTTCTCCCTTTGGAAATGGTCGGCATCTATTCTGTAGGCATGAGGCTATCTGAAAAAGCCGCTCAATTTTGTTCCCACCTCACTCGGGCATTGACGCCGGTGTTCGCTGAACTCCATGGAGCTAATGAGCAGGCAAATATTAGAGCGGCTCATTATAGGGGAACCAAGTTGACGGTCGCTTTTGCGACTCCTTTACTTTTGGGACTTGCCATCCTTGCTCATCCTTTGGTTCTTGCCTGGACGGGGCCGGATTTCTTGCTGGCAGTTCCGGTTTGTAATTGGCTTGTCGCTGCTTCCATGGTCACCATCATGCATAGTCCCACTGTCAGCCTACTGAGCATGAGTGGGTATCACAAGTTTGTGGCGGTGGCCATTATCGGCGGTCAACTTATCAATCTATTGCTGTCTTTTGTCCTGGTTCAACCTCTCGGAATCGTGGGGGTGTCCATGGCCACCTTAATTGCGGCTGTCCCCTTATACTTTGGACTGATTCAGGGTTATGTAACTAGAATAACTAAAAGGTCGTATTGGGATTTTTACAAGGCTACGGTTTTGCCGAGCGTTATCCCCGCCTTTTTAATGGCTATAGTGTTGATGGGAATACTTAGATATCGGACCTTGACCAACCTAGTGGAGGTAGCCATTCTTGAGGTCCTAGGAATGGTAGTTTTTGGGATTGTATATTGGATTATCGGTTTTCGGTCATCTGAGAGGGATTATTTCAAGGAGAAGCTGCACCAAGCCTTTTTAAGGCGAACAGCTTCCGCCCCACCGACAGACCCAACTCTGTAGTAGTAGAAAGTAAACAGATGTGAAAACAGCAGAGGAACAGACATCTTCATCGCCAGGACTCCCGTTTGATCCCGTAACACTCCTGATCGGTCTGATCAGGCGATGGAAGATTCTTGTCGCAGCTTTGATAATTTCGATGATTTTGGGAGCAATAGCAGCTTACACGCTTGGAAGCCAGACTTTCGAGTCCGAAACAATACTGCTCTACAAAGCAGCGCCGAAGAAGGAAGAACCGGGGGGACGAACCCCACCGGTGGCTGATCGTCTCCAAATGATACTGCTCCCTTCGAATCTAAGGAGAGTAAGTGAGACGTTGCAACTTGGCCTTGAACCCAAAAAACTTGCGACAGCATTTGTCACCCGTATAGAGAAAAAGACGTCTCTCATATACATCACGGCTCAGTGGAATTCGGCAAAAATGGTGTCAGAACTTGCCAACACGCTACGAGATCAATTCCTGGCCAGTCAGATTGAATATATCAAAGCCGATGCCGAAAAAGAAATTCAGGATATTGAGAAACGGATGAAAGATGTGGACCGAAATCTAAAGGAGGCTGACGGCAGGCTCCAGCAGTTTCTTTCAGATAACAAGATAGTTGTTGATCTCGGCAAGGAGATTCAAGGGACGGTGGATCAGATTTCAGCTTCGGAGCTTCAGGTTTCAGCTTCTAAGAATGAAGAGGATACAATTGAAACTCAGAGATTGAATCTGCAGGATCGGATCGATTTACTTAAAGCAAACCTCATTGAAGAGCAAGCTGTTACCAAGAAAGGTAAAAGCCTTGCAGATCTGAACATACGCATCGAGAGACTTAGGCGAGCCATCCATGACGATAAGCAGTTTCGACAAAATCGTGTAGATCTTGAAAAGAATTTTCTCGCCTATGAAAGAGCAAAAGAGTTGTTGGGTAAGGGCTTGATTTCACAACAGGATTTTGACAAAGCCAAGGCCGATTATGAAGCCCAGGAAGTTAAGACCAATGATACTGGGGAAATTGAAGAATGGAAGAGACAGCTAAAGGTCTTGGAGGGAGAGGTAATTCCACCCAAGGAGGAATTCAAAAGTCCGACCCAGGACTTACTCAATAACCTTCAGCTTAAACTGCTGGACATGGACCTTCAGAAAGTTTCTCTAAAAAAGAAAGTAGAGTACACCACTGATCAGATCGTAAGACTAAAATCGAAGTTGGAAGTCCTGACTAACCTTCAGCGTCAGCAAGCCATTCTGGCTAAGGATGTCGCCAATTGGGAGGGCCAGAAAAACGGATTAGAAGAACAATTAACCAAGGAACGCAAGGACTACGAGTCGGATGATTCTGGATTCATCGTGGTATCGGCTGCGCCCATTCCCACGCAAAGCATCAAATCCAACAGGAAGATTTTTTTTGGGGCTCTTGTTTTCCTGGGGCTAGTGGCCGGCTGGGTTGTGATTTTAGCTCTAGAGCTTCTTGATACAACGATAAAATCAGCGGGCGAAGTCCAAAGCAGGTTTTCTCTGCCGGTATTGGGGACCATCCCTACTCTCAAGCAGACGCCTGACATATTTCCAGATGGTTCAGACTTCCCTCTTATCGAGATGTTCCGAATGATCGCCCTGAATGTCCGTCGTGAGATTCCGAAACGCGGAGCCCGTATAATGATCACCAGCGCCGGCAGATGGGAGGGGAAAACCCTCGTAATTGCAAACCTGGCCGCGTGTTTTGGGCGACAAGATGAAAGGACGCTGGTTGTGGACGGTCAAATCCGTTCTATTGAGAGTGAGATAGATTTGCGCTACATGATAGCCGAGAGAGACAAGCCATTGAAAGGACTAGGCGAATGGTTGTCTTTTGATGTTAACGACATCGACGAAATTATCTGGCCGACTGTGCTACCAGGTGTAGAATGCATTCCTCATGTTGAGGCTGCCGTTACTCCGGATCTTTTAGGGGCGTTCAGAATGAAGGAGCTTATGGAGAGTCTTTCGGAGCAATTCAGTCTTGTCTTGGTTGACGCCCCCCCGGTTGGGGATTTGGTAGACACGGAAATACTGGCTCAGTCCTGTGACGCCATCATTTTCATCGTCAGATGTCGGGCCTGTGTTTCTTCGGGCCTGAAGAAATCAGTTGAACGAATGAGAAAGACGGGAGTCCCTGTTGTGGGATTCGTCATAAACGATGTTGACCAGCTTTACCTTAAATGGGCTTAAGAACATGAATATAATCCAAGTGCCGCGTCGTTTTGTAAAAAGCCATTGGGGTGGCACAGAAACGGTCATATTGGAGACGTGCAAGAAACTTCAGGCAATGGGCCATACATCACGTATAATATGTCCAAATGCTCTGGCCACGGAAAATAAAGAAATCGTCGACGGTATTGAGGTTACCCGAACACCTTATTTTTATCCATATTTTGGACTAAGCGCAGAAGCTAGCTCTCTACTGGATCTCAAGGGCGGAAACCTTTTTTCTTTTTCTCTCATGAAAGCGCTCAAGAAAGAGTCCGAAGCTGACATCTTTCACCTCCACACCGCTAAACGAATTGGTGGAATT
>WSSedB1CaDRAFT_10001097_pt1 | contig 10634 bp, 7 predicted proteins | sample WetSurSB1Cattail_FD_9460 | JGI IMG/M metagenome (IMG submission 9460)
TTATCCAGAACAGCATCAGCGAGCCGAGGCAACGCGCCTCGGCTCGCAACGAAAAGCCGCCGGAAACGGCATGGGGAAGATGGAAGACGAGGAACATGAACGAGAATACCCAGGCATGATAGCCGGTCATGGCCCGGCCGCCCCAGAAAATATCCAGCAGCGGGTGCTTTTCAATGCGCCAGGTCGGCAGGGAACTGGCCCAGCCATGGCACCCTTCGATCTGGATCTCGGTCATGGCAAAGAAAAATCCGAGCAAAGCCACCCAGATGACCAGAATTGCAACATGCCAACCGCGTTTCATTGCCCCGCCTCCCCGGCTGAACCAAGAACAATGGCCAGCACGTTACGCGCAGCATCGGGCTGACCGAGCCGCAGCGCATTCTCCCGCATCATGGCCAACTTGCGCGGCTGACGCAACAGCATATCGACCCGCCAGGCCAATGCCCCGGCATCACAGGCCTTCATGGCCGCGCCGTTCTCCAGCAAAAAATCGGCATTGCGTTCCTCCTGCCCCGGAATGGGTGAAACAACGATCATGGGAAGCCCCATTGCCAGACACTCGGAGGTGGTCAGCCCACCCGGCTTGGTGATGGCCAGGTCGCTGGCCGACATGATCCGTTCGATCACCCTGGTGAACCCCATGGGAAAAAGTCTGCCGGGGTAGTGAGCCGCCAATGAGTGCAACTCTGCCAGCAGCTTTTCGTTCTTGCCAGCCAGCGCCACCAGTTGAAAATCCACCTCCAACCGAAGCAGGCGTTCGGCCAGAACCTCGATCCCCCCCACGCCGGCGCCGCCGGACATCATCAACAAAGTCGTTTTTCGCGGATCAAGCCCGAATTCCGCCGCACACTCGGCCCGCTCCCGTTGCCGGCCAAAAACAGGCATGATCGGGATGCCGGTGACATGCACCGTATCGACAGGAATTCCGCGTTCGGCCATGCGCCAGGCCACCTCTTCGTGGGCCGCGAAATAACCGTTCAAGCGTTCGTGTATCCAGAGCGCATGCACGTCGAAATCGGTCACCTGGACCCAGACAGGGCAATTGAACGTGCCCTTGCGAATCTTGCGGGCAAGGAGTTGAGCCGGCAGGAAGTGAGTGCAGATGACGTGATTGGGGTTAATTTCGGTCAGCACCTTCTTTAGTTTCTGGGTGTTGAGCCGTTCAATGGCAATACGCAGCCGGGAAACGGCCGAGTCAACCTTCTCACGGTCGCTCTTGTCGTAGAGGTAGCCCCAGAAAGCCGGATGACGCTCCACCACCTTGATGTAGGTATCGGCATAGATGGTTTTGAAGAGTTTGGGCACCAGCTCCATCAGGTCCACGTGCACCGCTTCCACGCCGGGATACCACGTCTCAACCGCAGCCTGCAAAGCCTGGGCGGCCCGTACGTGCCCGGCCCCGGCCGAGACGCTGAGAATGGCGATTTTTTGTCCTTCGTAATTGTGACTGATCATGCGATCCCCCTCTTTCTCGCGGATATGCAAACTGTCAGGTGTATCTTCGCCAAGCGGTTATAATCAACCGTGGCGTTGTGCCGCTAGCCGAGAGGAATCTCGTCCAGCACTTACTCCTCGCCTTACTTGCCCCCTTCAAGGACTTGGATGGGGATTGGCAAGCTGACGACAAACAAAATGCTCTTTGGCTTTTTCAACTTGATTGATTACGCTTCCTGCGCGCAACGTGAGCAGGCTGTCCATGGGAGCGCCGGCGTTTTTCAGCATAGATGCAGTCCAAGTATTACAGGTGTTGGCAATAGAGTAGTAACCTTTTGCCTTAAAAAATTTGCTTTCACCGTACAGTCCCCTTTTCAACGGATACGGATGATAATTGTCGTCAAACTTGAAGCTCGCACGCAGTGCCTTTCTCATATGTTCCAGTCCGGTTCCCGACAAGTTGAGCTCAACAACCTTCTCCTGCTTGAAGTATTTATCCGGAATAGTCGGAATAGCGGCAACATGCATCACCGTCGGATTTCTCCAAAAAAGCGCCTTGAGAGTCAGGCTCGCGGTGATCGTTTCAGCTTGGTAGAAATCCGCCTCCCCCCAGCCGAACTCGTAGTAGGGGCTCTTTCGAAGATACATATCCAGGAAACCAAGTTCACTCCCTAAATCCTGTCGCGACAAGACGATTCCAGTATGCCAGCCGAGGTTTACAACATGGATGGTTTTTTCGTCCTTTTTGGTGGCAGGCAGATATTTCCATTCCTTCGAGCCGGTGCTTCCAATCAAGTTTAAGGCAAAGGCAACAACTATCAGAAACACAACAAGTGTGCGCGCGCGGTATACGCCAAAATAAGATTTAAGCCGTAATTGTGCACAACAACCTGGAATTTGCGATCCGGTAGATGCCATTTCCGATTGACCTTTCAAAAGACGGATACTTATTCCACTTCCAAATCAAAGCGCTATCTTCGTTGGCTCGTCGAAGGCCCCTCAACGTACTAACGTGTACGCCTTCGTCGCCTTCTTCCTCGCCGCCTTGATTTCATCTTTTATTTGAAACTGGAATTACGTGAATTTGACGCTTCGCTTTACCGTATAAATCTGTATTACAGATGACATGCCAAAAGCACTAGATGCACAACACGCTTATTTTACAGGATTTTATTGCCGAGCACCCCGAACGAATGAATAACGCCACCACCAAATATATACAACGGCATGCAAAAAATGGACATTAATTACAGAAACGACTCCATGGGCAACGCCTTCCACAGTTTCACCTTGCGACGCTTTTCCGGACTTGCGAAGCGATCATTGTTGTCGGCGGCCCTCCAGCTGTTTTCCGGGGCCATATCCCGCAAGATATTCCGTTCGACCTGCACTGCCAGGACAGGGTTATAAACCAAAGCACCAACCTCGGTATTCAGGTTGGCCGAACGCGGATCAAAATTGAAGGTACCGACAAAGAGAGTCTTGCCATCGATGACCATGCTTTTGGCGTGGATGGCAAAAACCGGCGCATTCTTTTCCAACCGGGGATAGCGCTCAATCAGTTGCCGCCTGATGGCTGGATCGGGCTTGAACTCGAAGACCTTGATGCCGCTCTTCAGAATGGCCCGGCGCTGTTTCTGATAGCCGCTGAAGGCTTGGAGGTTATCGGTCGCAGCCAGGGAGTTGGTGACGATGCGCACCTCCACCCCCCGCTTGACGAGATTGCGGAATAACTCCAGCGCCCCCTTGGGCATGACCAGATAAGGAGACTGGATGGTAACACTCCTTTTGGCCTTTTTCAGTTCCCCCACCAAGGCGGTCGTGGTCCTGCCGCCCCCTCCGAAATGATAGCGCGCATTGTTCTTTCCGGGTAGATCGCACAGGAAGCACACCCGATCCCACACCATCTCCCGCGACAATCGATCAAATTTTCGAGGCAAATCCTCCAGCGCCTGACGCACCTCCGGAGCAAAATTTTCCGTCTTTGCCGCATAGGCGTGCAGACCGGCATACACTTCCCTGACCCGCCCCGGAGTCATCCGCTTCATCTCCTTTGACAGCAGCCTCTCAACCGGAACAGCCTGAGGACTGCTCCAGAAACGGCAAAAGCTGGCTTCCATGTCAGCCACTACCGGTCCCAGCACCAACATGTCACGGTCGCGAAAATTGTAGCGGTGGTCGTAATCAAAGTACTCGTCAGCCATGTTGCGGCCACCGGTAATACCAGCCTTGCCGTCGAACAGCGCTGTCTTGTCATGCATGCGCTGGTTGACGGTCCGCAACCCGGTGACCACATTGCCGATCTTTTTGAGTTTTGACGTACCCACATTCAGGCGGGGATTGTAGATGCGGATATCGATATTGGGATGCATCGCCAAAGCCAGCATGGACTCAGGCGGAGCGTTGATCAGCAGATCATCCACCAGTACACGCACCTTCACCCCCCTTTCAGCAGCCCGCAAAAGTGCCTCGCTGGCCAGAATTCCGATATTGTCGGTACTCCAGATAAAGTACTGGACATCGATGCTGGTGGTAGCATGGTCAACCAGCCAGGCCCGGGCGAGCAAGGCTTCCTCACCCTTTTCCAGCACATAAGCTCCGGATTTGCCCGGATGGGCGGCGATCAGCGGTGCGATACCCCTGGCAAGCGGAGCTGGCGCTACGGCAAAGGCAGCACCTTTCGTGACGGACAGTAAAAGAAGGGTAAAAACAAACAGGAAACAGGAGCGTAACATTATTTTTGCAAGCGACATTTTTCATCTCCAGCGGTATGTGCCCGAAAACGAATACACCTGTCGAACTGCCGCCAAGCGAGACGAAAGCTGATCGGTTAGCGGTGTTAAAGCACCCGGATAAGTGCGTACTTGCAGGTATTATGTTTTACGGATGGCGTTGATTGAAGTGACAAATGGAGGAGAAACCAGTTGAATGTGCGCAGGAGGAAGGGGGCGCGATCTTTTCGGCCCCCGATGGCATAAATGAAGATTACTCGGGAATAAAAACAGCCTCGGCTCCCATTTCCGCAAGAGATTGGATGACTCGGCTTCCTGCCCCGGAAGAAATCGAACTGCTTAAAACCAACGGCAGTTTTTTCAATTTGACGGCAACAACTTCAGGAGAAATATTCTGGGCATTCGCACATACAAACGCGAAAACCTTTTGAGCCACGTCCTCGTTTGGGATACTACGAATAACCAATTTTCCATTAGCTTGGGTCGCCATTTACCCCTCCTATGCTTAGCAAATCAATTTTTAATTTAGTTCACCGAACAATCCGGATGCTGACCTGACATCAATTCCAGCGGTCAATATTTGGCATCCTGGTTTGCGTTCGGCGTACTCTTCACCTCCTTTGCAAGGATCATGACGTGTTGAATAACAAAAGGAATAGAAGCGTGGTTATCACTATGCAAATGCTTTATGAATAGCACGCTTGCGGAAGCATAAATCAGATTTATTAAAAGTTGGCTTTCTCCCGTGCAGGCTGCTTTGTCTATTTGTGTGATATCAAAAGCTCAAATAGTGCCAAAAAATGTCACCAAGTCTATACAAAATACAGATGGCCGGCTTTCAACTGAGCATTCCGTCATACTACTTGGTTGTAGCTGCTACAACAATTTCAGCGCCTCCCGCACACGTGTCGCATTGCTCGACGAAGGAACCAACTCCAGATAGGTCGTAAAGGCCTTCCTGGCCTTATCCTTCTCTCCCAACTTCATATACGCATCGCCCAGGTTCAGGTAAGCCACTGCGCGGGAGGAATCGATGCGGATGGTGTTTTCAAACCAGCGGGCCGCTTCGGCGTATTTGTTCTGTTTGTAGTAAACAAAACCCAGGTTATTGGTTGCCAGGGCGAAATCAGGGCGCAGTTTGAGGGCCTTGGTGAACTCAGCTTCAGCCTCAGCATAACGCGCTTCCCGGTAAAGCCTCAGTCCGCGCTCTGCCGCACGCTGCGCCGCCTTGAGCGGCGAGAGAGGTACTGCCTTGCCCGTGATCAGCCTTGACGTACCGCCTTCCAATGTCTTTACGGTCACCTGCACAGGAGCAGCTTCCCTTGTGGCCAGCCCCTGTGCCGGATTTTGTTTCAGGCCGGCCATCCTGGCATTGATCTTCCGATTCAACGCCAGGGCTTTGCCTTCCATCTGTTTCGTATCCGGATTGAGATACTCCGCGTCAGCAGCCAGCTCGAACACGAATTCGCCTCCCTCGGAGCCCGGCAGGCTGCCGAAAGCCGGAGTTTGCCGGGACACGCTGGAGACCGCGGGCGAAACGTAGGCAGCCAGTTCCGTGCCTGTAATGAATCCGTCGCCGTTCAGATCCGCCCTGCCCGCCAATCCCTGGAGGAGCGTCCAGGTGAAGATGGAATGTCCGCCGGGACCGCCATCCAGCACCATCTGGTCGGCGCCACCTGCGGTCAGCATCTGCCGGGCAATACGCCGGGCATTCTCTTTCAGAAAGTTCTGGGAGGATCCGCCACGGGTAAGCCCCAGGCCGCTATAACAGGAATCCATCACAAAGAGCACGTGCTTGGCCGGGAGGTTTTCGGCAATATTCTGCACTTCGGTCATGGGTATGGCATCCGTTGCCATGTTCTGCGGGTCGGAATCAACTGGAATGATATACCCCAGATCCCTTCCCGAGCTGAGTTTGCGCGTGGAGCCATGGCCCGAGAAAAAGACGAATATGCGGTCATCGCGCTGGATCTTACCCTTTCCCAGTTTGCCGTTTAAAAGCGACAGTATCCTTGCTCTCGTGGCATCCTGGTTCTTCAGCAGGATGACGTGCTTTTCAGAGAAACCGAGTTTCTCGATCAGCGCCTGGCGGATAGCATCCGCATCACGTCCTGCATACTGAAGTTTGGGCCACTTCTGATAGTCGTCGATACCGATCACCACCGCCCAGCTTTCGCGATAGCCCGTTGTGGGGACGCTCTTTTCTCCGCCCGGGACAGGCGCATCCCCGATCTTGAACGTTGATCCATCCCAGGCGGCAAATCTGTAGCCATCGGCAACCAGCCGGTCAAGTATGGCCGGCAGAGCCTTGACCGTTCTTTCGTTGATATCGTGAAAGAGTAGTACGCCTCGCTGTTGCCCATCAACGGAGCGCAAGACACGGTCGGCAATAGAATTGGGTACTGGATCGGCCCAGTCCAGGGAATCGATGTTCCAATACACGGAACGCAGGTGCAAAGTCTCCAGCACCGACAACATCCGCTTGGTACGTGCTCCGTAGGGAAAGCGGAAGAGATGGGATCTGGAACCGTCAATGGCCTTGATGAGCGCGTCAGTCCGGGAAATTTCGCTTTTCATCGTGGCTTCATTCACCTTGGTCATCTGGGCGTGACTGAAACTGTGATTGCCAATCATATGTCCGGCCTCTGTCAATTTGCGGCTGACAGAGGCCAACCGCCCCAATTTGGGCTGGTTGTCCGGTCCAAGTGTCCCCAGATTTTGTCCCAGTTCAAAAAAAATTCCGGAGATCTTGTACTGATTGAGGATGGCCGCAATCTCCTCGGAATATGTCCCATGGGGACCATCATCAAAGGTGAGGACCAGGGTTTTGGGAGGCAAGGCAAAGCCGTTGATCTCCTTTGAATCACCTGGCGCATCCGCTTTGGGAGGCTCGGGAATAATGGTGCCATAGTCCTTGAGAATCTGTTCGCGATTGAACAGGCTTTTGAGCTTGGCAAGGTAATCGTCCCAGCGCTGGCGCTGGATCTCGATACCCCGATCACCGAATCGAGAAAAAATCTCCTTCAGTTCCTTGTCATACAAGGCCTCAATCTCGTCCAGGGCGGCAAGATCGTCGGAGATCCGTTTGTGCAGCTTTACTGCGGGCAAAGTCTGATCCGCGGCAATGGCTTTGAGCAATACCAGCAGGTTTTCCCGGAAGGCCAGGCGGTCCGCATCATAGAGATCGTTTCCCGATTCGATCCATGTCAGCAGTTCCTCAAGCACCGCAAAGCGTGAACTATGGGAAGAAACTGCAACAACTTCCAGCGCCTGGTTCAACTGGGCCAGCCTTGCCTGGTTCTCATAATAGATGGTATGACCGACGCGGTTGACCTGTTCCCGCTCCTGCGGTTTCAGGGTCTTCTCATCCGCGAACAGTACGATGATCTTGCGATAACCCGCCAACGTCTCCCGAAAAACCGCCAGAAAGGGTTCGGCCTCGGGCTTGGATTTGGGGTTGGCGATCAGATCGGCAAGCCGGGCCTGGGCTGCCGGCTCGATTCTCGCCCCGCGGCTTTTGTGGATAAAAAATACGGAGCCGGCAATGATTGGCAGGACAATGCACAGGATGACAAGGACTGTTTTTCGTTTCATTTGAATCACGCAATCACCTCACTTTTTAGCTGCTTCAACCGGCGCATCCTGGATCAGAATGTGCCAGTTGGCCCGCTGCCAGCTGGCACGGAACTGCCCCAGGGTGGATTCCACCGCCCGTTTTTGCTTCTCGTACCCGTCAAGAAACAGCACAAAATCGGCCTGTGGAGTGGAACCGCCCGATTGTTCGGCAAACTGGCGCACCATGTTGTTGGGCGTGCTGACCTTGCGTCCCATCACCTCGGTCACCGGAAATCGCATCCCTGTCATGCCCTTGCCCGGTTCATAGACCTTGAAGATCAGCTCTGAGCAAACCAGGGCCGAATCGGTTTCAAAGTCGAAGTTGAAATCGTAGGGGCGGCCGCTGTAATGAAATGCCCGCATTATGGCATGGGCCTTGTCACGCCGGGAAAGGCGCGGACGGATGATGCCGATGGAATCGGCCGAGCCGGTGTATTCCAGCGAGGTAAATGAAACCCCTTCGGAAATGGCCTCCAGGATACGGGGAGGGCGCCCCTGATCGCGGCGAGCCGTGCTGCTGGCATAGGCGGTGGGGTAACGCTTGGCCAGAAGCGCCTCGAAATCACCATTGGCGATACCCAGGGTGGTGACCCAGGCCTTGACCTCCGGATCGTTGAACAGCCGCCGCCGTTCCTCCGGTGTACCGATGTAGAGCGCCACATGGGTCCAGAAGCCGGGCAGCCCCAGGTTGGACAGATACCACTCATGGCGTTCGAAGAGGATATCTCCCGGCTGGAGGCGTTTGCCCATCTCCTCGATCTGCTTTGCCGAGATCAGATGGCTGTGTTTTCGGGCCACCTTGGTGTCCCCCATCCACTCCGAAACTCCCTTCTGCAACGGAAACCAGGCGGAGAACCCGGTTTTTTGCACCACGGCCAGGGCGTTTTTCAGTGTCAGAACATGCCCCGTGCCCTTACCCATTCCCCAGATAACCCCGCTGTCCTCGTCCATGGCGGCCCGCAATTCGCGCGGACCATTGGCGTAGCTCTTATCGATCACCTGAAGGGCAGCAAATTCAGTTGCAATGGCCACATTCAGAAAGCGAAACTTGAAGTGATTGAAGCTGCCGGCTGGAATGCCCAGCTCCGGCACAGGTTCATTCAGGATAGTGTCCAGGGATGGATTCTTGTCCGCCATGGCAATGAATTCCAGCGCAGAACGGTAGCCGGCAAGAAAAGAAGCGTCGGCCAAGGCAAAGGAAGCATTGCGTCGTTCCTTGTCCTGAAACAGGTTGAACTTGCCATGCTCGCGCCTGATTCCATCCAAAGCGGCCATGCTGTCCAGGACAACGCTCCAGGTATTCCAGATGGACAGCTTGTCTTCGCGGGGCATCAGCTCTTTTTTATGGTTTTTGTCAGGGCTGAAGAGATCCAACCGGGAATGGGCAAACTGGATAGCCCTGCGCAGGCCGTTACGAGCAACACTGAAGGCGCGGGTATCAGCGGCAATGCGTTTCTGAAAGGCGGGGTCGGTTGTGTTCTGGGCGGCAGGCGCCAGAGTGGGACAGGCAAGAATGACAATCAAAATGAGCGGGATGATGTGCGGCATGAAGTCCTCCATCAGGGAAATGCGGCAATGAAATCAATCGGGATTTATTTCGGCAAATAAGAAAGCAGACTTCAATCAGACTTCCAGAACCGTTCCGGCATTGCCGAAAAAGAAACGTCCGCCAAGCCGCGCGGAGAGCCGCGCCGCCTTGGCCATACCGGTGCAGTGGGAAACTCCGACTCTTTCAATCTGCAGGCGATCAAACATTTTCATTGTCTCTTCGAACTGTTCCTCACCGGCAAATGCGAGATGAGTACCGCCGACCACTGCGTAAATCTTCTCGCCGCCAAACTTTTCAGTAACATGCTCGATAATATTGAGCAGTCCGGCATGGGCGCAGCCGAGCACAAGCAACAGCCCTTTGGACGTTGCAACCACCAGGGAAAGATCATCGAAAACGGGATCGGGCTGCAGGATTTCTCCGGTAGCCGTAACTGCCAGTTGCAGCCTGTCTCCCTTTTCCCAGTTGTTGCGCCGAGGAATTTCGCCGGTCAGATAGACCCCAGGCCCGATTTCCACCTGTTCTCTGCTCAAACAAAATCTGGCGCCAAGCGATTCGAGATGCTCGCGCCGATAGGGAATGCCGACGTAGCGACGGCGGCCTTCGATGTCCCAGTAGCGGGTGCTGAAAATATCTGGGTGGCCGTAAACGTCAAGACCGTTGCAGCCCTCCAGCACCTGCGGCAGGGCGCCGGTGTGATCGTAGTGGCCGTGGCTGATCACGAGCGCCTTTATGGTTCCCAGGTCTTTGCCGAGATTACGAGCATTGGGGATCAAGGTCTGCCCCTGGCCGGTGTCAAACAGATAGTTACCCTGTGGTGTTTCCAGGTAACAGGCAAAGCCGTGTTCGCCGAGAAGGCCGAAGGGCCTTGCCACGGAATTTTCACAGAGAATTGTCAGCCGGATCGTCATGGTTTCCCCCATTTGATGGTTTTATTCAGCAATTCTTTTTTTCCAACGCAAAACCACCAGAGCAGCCATCGCGAGCGATTCCAGCAAGGCGGCCACGCATCCCAAAACCGGATGCAAATCGACACGCGGCCAAAAAAGCAGCGTTGCGTTATCCACCTTCATGGCAGACAGGATCGCCGGGAGTATCCCGTAAAGCAGAACAAGGTTAAGAACAAAGAGCATATCGGCACGACGGGTATTCTTGCCGAGGTTGCAGAAAAGCATGATCCCCATGTCCCGCGACATGAAAAGCAGGCTTGCAACAACAAAGGCAATATTTTGATTCGCATCGGAGTTAGCTGCACCTGCCGTGATAAGGACTGCAATGCCCGCGGAGACCGCGATCGGCAGGGG
>WSSedB1CaDRAFT_10001098_pt1 | contig 10631 bp, 7 predicted proteins | sample WetSurSB1Cattail_FD_9460 | JGI IMG/M metagenome (IMG submission 9460)
AAGCCAATCTGGGGTTGCGGAGCGGATACGGAGCAGGCTAAACACTGCCTCCCGGTTGACGGGCGCGTAGCTCAGCGGGAGAGCACCTCCCTGACACGGAGGGGGTCACAGGTTCAATCCCTGTCGCGCCCACCACCATTCTGCTGTAATCAGTCCGCTTCAGCCCCCCCCATTTTCGCCGCCAAGGCAGGCATCCGCGACCGGCGCGGCGATAGCCAGCGCTGTAATTTGTCCAGGTAAAGATAGATCACGGGCGTGGTATAAAGGGTCAGTATCTGGCTCAACGCCAAGCCGCCGACCATGGCAAATCCGAGGGGCCGGCGTAACTCCGACCCCGCCCCATTGCCGAGCATGAGCGGGATACCGGCGAGCATCGCGGCCATGGTTGTCATGAAGATCGGCCTGAACCGTAGCAAGCAGGCCTGCCTGATCGCAGCCAGCGGGGTCGCACCATCCCTGCGTTCCGCGTTTATGGCGAAGTCCACCATCATGATGCCATTCTTCTTAACGATGCCGATCAGCAGGATGATGCCGATCAGCGCAATGACGGTCAGTTCGTAGTGGAACAACATCAGCATGAGTAGAGCACCCACGCCGGCCGACGGGAGAGTGGAAAGGATGGTCAGCGGCAGAATGTAGCTCTCATACAGGATGCCGAGGATGATATAGACGGTAATCAGGGCCGCAGCGACCAGGTAGGGCTGGCTGGCGAGCGATGATTGGAACGCTTGCGCTGTTCCCTGGAATGAGGCCTGCAACGTGATCGGCGTCCCCATGTCCCGCATCGCCGCGTTGATCGCTTCAACCGCCTGACCGAGCGCCGCGCCTTGCGCCAGGTTGAAGGAGATCGTCGCCGCCGGGAACTGGCTTTGATGACTGATCGACAACGTCTGTACCGGAACGGTTGACCAAGTCGCGAAGGCTGACAGAGGCACGGTTTGCCCTGTGCTGGAATGGACATAGAGTCGGTTTAACGTGTCCACATCGGAGGCTGCGGCCGGCAGAACCTCGAGGATCAGATGGTAGGAGTTCACCTGACTGAAGTACTGGGTAATCTGCCGCTGACCAAAGGCATCATAGATCGTGTCGTCGATCACCTGAGGTTGCACCCCGAAGCGGGCCGCCATGTCGCGGTCAATGGTCACCGTCACCGTGGTGCCACCCGTCTGCTGATCGCTAGTGACGTCACGTATCATGGGCAGTGTCTGAAGCTTCGCCAGAACCTTTGGTGACCATTCGGACAGTTCGGCAAAATCGGCGTCCTGGAGAGTGTATTGGAATTCAGTCTTGGTCAGTCGCCCGCCAACGCGGATATCCTGGGCGGCCTGCAGGAAAGCGGCCCCCCCGGATACGGCCGCGAACTTGGGACGAAGCCTGGCAATATACTGCTGGGCGGAACCGCCCACGCGCTCATCCCAGGGCTTTAGGGCGATATAGACTCGCCCGTTATTTCCCGTCTGCCCTCCCACGCCGGCACCAACCGTTGCGCCATAGGCTGCCGTGTCGGGATCAGCCGCGACGATGGCATTCAGCTTTTGCTGAATGTCCGACATTTGGCCGAAGGAAATGTCCTGCGCCCCCTCGGTAACACCGAAGACCACCCCAGTGTCCTGCGCGGGAAAGAACCCTTTTGGGATCACGATATAAAGGTAGATCGTGGTGGAAACTGTCGCCAAAAAGATGAGAAGGGTAATGAAACGAAACCTCAGTGCGATATCGAGCGTTCGCCGGTAGCCGCCGATCAGAGCCTCAAAGAACCCCTCGACCAGGCGGTACGCCCAGTTATGGCTGCCAGTATGGTGTTTCAAAAAGCGTGAGCACATCATTGGTGTAAGAGTCAGCGAAATGAACGCCGACAGCATGACCGCGATGGTAATTGTCATCGCAAACTCGCGGAATAGGCGACCGACGATACCGCCCATCAAAAGTAACGGGATGAAAACCGCGACCAGCGACAAGCTGATGGACACGATGGTGAAGCCGATCTCGGCAGCCCCTTTAATCGCGGCCTCCATAGGGCCCATGCCCTCTTCGATATAACGGAAGATATTTTCCAGCATGACGATCGCGTCGTCGACCACGAACCCGACAGCAATGGTCAGGGCCATCAAGGAGAGGTTATCGACGCTGTAGCCGAACACGTACATCACCGCGAAGGTACAGATCAGAGCCACGGGCACCGTGACCGACGGTATAATCGTCGCCCACAGGCTACGCAGGAACAAGAAGATCACCATCACCACTAGGGCGATCGACAGGATCAGCGTGAACTGCACGTCCGCCACTGAAGCGCGGATCGTCAGCGTTCGGTCCATGACGACGTTGACGTGGATCGAAGGCGGAATCGACGCCTCAAGCCGAGGCAGCGAGGCCTTGATCTTGTCCACCGTATCGATGACGTTGGCACCGGGTTGCTTGAAAATGACGAGCAGGATGCCTCGCTTACCGTTCTGCCAAGCTGCCAGGAGTCTGTTTTCCGGACCATCGACCGCAATCCCGATATCGCTGATTCGTACAGGGGCGCCGTTACGCCAAGCCACAATGACGTTCTGGTAGTCGCCGGCCTTGGTCAGTTGATCATTGTCGTAAACCGCGAAGGACTGTTGGGTCGTATCGATAGTGCCCTTCGGGGAGTTGACCGTGGCATTTATCAGCACGGTCCGCACATCCTCCATCGTCATGCCCATGGCAGCGAGCTTGGCGGGATCCACCTGTACACGCACCGCCCGCTTTTGCTCTCCGCCGATCAGCACCTGAGACACGCCGGATATCTGCGAGAGCTGCTGTGATAGAACCACATCGGCATAATCGTCGGTGCTGATCAATGGGACCTCATCCGATTGGACGGACAAGATCATAATCGGCGAGTCGGAAGGGTTAACCTTCCGATAGGTGGGGTTCGATGGTAACGCCTTCGGTAATTGCCCGCTGGCAGTATTGATCGCCGCCTGCACGTCTCCGGCCGCCGCGTCGATGTCTCGGTCGAGATCGAACTGAAGGATCACCTGCGATTGGCCCAAAACGCTGACCGAAGTTAGCTGTGCCATGCCCGGAATCTGAGCGAACTGTTTTTCGAGCGGCTGCGCAACCGTGCTCGCCATCGTTTCTGGGCTCGCCCCCGGATAGCTCGCAGTGACCGAGATCGTGGGGAACTCAACACGCGGCAGCGGTGCCACTGGAAGGAAAGGATATGCTGCCAAACCGACCAGGACCAGCGCGGCGGTCAACAGCGACGTAGCGATCGGGCGTCGGATAAACGGGGTCGAAATACTCATGTTGTGTCGTTCCCTGTCGCAGCGCTCTAGCTACCCGACTTCCTAACCACCTCTGGCGCGGACGCGGCCTGACGGATCGCAATGCGTGCGCCGTCCTGCAACCTAGACTGTCCGGACGCCACAACGACCGATCCCTCGGCCAGTCCCTTCGAGACGACGTAGGTGTCGCCTTCCTGCCGAGACACCTCGATCGGCGCAACCGACACTGTATCATTTTGACCGACCTGATATACAAACAGCCCGTTTGGACCGTGCTGCACGGTGGACGATCGCACTGCGACGACGTTGGTTTCCGTCCCGAGTAAAAGCCTGGCGTTCACGAACTGACCGGGCCAGAGGCGGTGGCGTTCGTTCGTGAATGCCGCCTTCAATTTGATCGTGCCCGTTGTGGTATCGATGGTATTGTCCGGCGTCAGCAACAAACCGCGGTCCAATTCGGTGGTGTTGTCACCCGTATAAACCACGACATCGAGCGGGTGCGCCTCCATCGCTCGGACGATAGACGGCAAGCTGTCCTGTGGCAGCGTGAAGGTCACGGCGATCGGCTGGATTTGCGTGACCGATATAATCGGCGTCGGCTCGGCCGCATGGACTATATTGCCAGGATCGACGTTCCGCAAACCAATGCGGCCATCAAACGGTGACAAAATGTAACAGAAGCTGAGGTTAAGCTGCGCAGCCTCAATTTGTGCGTCATCTCCCAAGATCGCGGCTGAAAACTGCTTGACCATTGCCTGCTGTGTCTCAAGTTGCTGACGCGATGCAAAATCCCGCCTAACCAAAGAGGTGTACCGGACGAGATCCGCCTGAGCGTTCGCGAGCTGTGCCTGGTCCTGCTGCTTTTTGGCCATCGCTACATCCAAAGCGGCCCGATAAGGTCGCGGGTCGATCACCGCCAGCAGGTCACCTCGCTTAACATCCTGGCCTTCTTTAACGGGGACCTCGGTGAGTGTACCATCTACACGAGAGCGTATCTGAACGGCAAAATTGGCCTGGACCGTGCCTAGGCCACGCAGCCAGACTGGGACGTCTTGCCTGACCGCGCTTGCGACTGTTACTGGAACAGGAGGCGTCTGGCCAAACGATGGGGTGCTTAGACAAGCCACTTCCAACGCAATTAGTAAACATACCAATGGATGAAATACGTCGAAGGCCGATCTCCGCGTGAAACCCACTTTCATTGACATTCCGTTGCCCATCCAACCAAATAACCAGAAGGGCCATCGAGCACGGATGAATGCCCTAGTCAAATGACACCTACCCCCTTCGGACCCACCATGCTCGATCATCGATCAAATTAGAAAATAGCACCGCAGACATAAAATTAGACAGGCCGCCGCCGATGAAGGTCCGGCTTTGCTGACGGCTCAAGTAGAACGGCGCGCAGCAGGGTGGCGGCAACCTCAATCGCCGAAACCGGACGAGCGGCTCGCGAAAGGGCGCGTCAGGGATTCTGCTGGCACCAAGCCGCCCAAATCCGCCGTAGCGCGGAGCCCAATGCCTTCCCAAACCGGGGTGCGTCGCATAAGGGGCTGCGTCGCATCCGATCCCGCAGCCCCGACCGCAAAGCGCTCAACGCTTCAAAGTCTGCAGTTTTCCCCAAAGCCGTATTGATATATTCACTCACCGAGTCACAAACCCAATCAGCAAGTCCAACATTGCTTACATGACTGGCGGAATGCCGGGACGCAAAAGTCTCACCTGGAAGCGTGATAACGGGCACCCCCATCCACAGCGCTTCACATGTTGTAAGACCACCGGAATATGGGAACGGGTCAAGAATGACGTCGACATCCCGATAGGAACGCAGCAATGCCCGATGGCCGGCGGACCCCCGCAATTCGACCCGGCGATCATCAATGCTCAAGGACCCCAATGATTGGCGCAATCTGTCGGCCGTAGCCGCATCGGACAACTGGTGGGTCATTAGTATTATCCGGGAGGTCGGCATGCGTCGTAAAATCTCTGCCCATGTTTCCAGCACTGGAGGTGTAATCTTCGCTAGATTATTAAAACACCCAAACGTAATAAATCCGTTTTCCAAGGCCGGCAAAGGCGCGACGTCCGGCGCGTGCGGTGGCGGACTATAACATACATATCCATCTGGCATCCGCAGAAGTTTCTCGCTGTAGAGGCTTTCAAACCCATCCGGGGTCTCCCAACGATCGGTCAAAAACCAGTCCATTTCCGGCAGCCCCGAGCTATGTGATTGCATTCCGACCCATTTAACCTGTACCGGTGCCAAGCGGTTCGCGCACGCCGCCATTCGGCCAGCATCACCATAGCCGCCCAGGTCGATCAGGATGTCGATTGCTTGGTCCCGGGCCAGCTCCATTAATTGCGTATCGGATAGGTGCCCGATCTCGAACCAGTCCTTTGAAACATAACGGTACCTACGGGTGATCGGATCCACAGGGGCCGTGTTTTGCGTCAGGCAAACCAACCTGAATAAATTCGGGTCAAGCGCCTCGAAGCCAGCCACCGTCATCCACCCAACCGGATGAGAGCGAAGCGTTCCTGATAACAAGCCAATGGCCAGCGGCCGGTTGGGATCCCGTTCGTTGACAAATGCTCGTGGCGGAACGCGTGGCAGAACGGCCGCGCAGTCGCACATCGCCTTGAGTTGCGCCTTTCCAGTAACACTCTGGTGGTATGGCAAGACATTGCAGAGTGCCCTGCGGGCTAGCAATGCTGACGAATCCAGTTCCAGTGCCTCGCGGGCAGTTGCCAAAGCGCCATCCTGGTCTCCAAGACAAACCAAGGTATTGGCCAAATTGCACAGAACGGAGAGGTCAGGGCCATTATGCCACAATACCTCCTGTAAGATCGATTGTGCCTCCGCATGCCTGTGCAGCCGCATCAATGTAACCGCGTGATCGTTCCGCAACTGCATGTTGGCCGGTTCTAACGCGCTTGTCCGACGTAGAACTGATTCCGTTTGAGCAACCCGGCTTGAGCGAGCGAGTATCCCACCCAACCACCGCAAGGGAAGAACGGCCTCTTGCGTCAATATTGTCACCGCCTCCAAGGTATCGATGGCCTCTGCCTGACGCCCTAATCTCGCAAGCAGGATGCCGCGCCCAAACAGGGGCGCTGGATTGAGCGGGTTATGCTCAACTTCAACCTCCAGGCGCGCCAACTCTTTGCTCGTGCCGGCAGCGGTCGACGTCACCTCGGCAGCATTGAGGATGTTCTCTATCGGCTCCGATTGCAGGCTCTGGACATTTATGACGGCCGACAGCGCCACCGCGGATTTACCGGCGCCACTCACAGCACGACACCGCGCGGGTGATGGCAGGCTCGCTGCGTGGCAATTAGCAACCCTAGAACGTCCTCGCCTGCTTCCTGACGAATGGAAGTACGGTCGGTGTGCAGAATGCGAAATCCGGCCGCGCAGGCAGCCTCGTAGATATAATGCTCGGTATGGGCGTACCGACCGTGCCGAACGGGGGACCAGCACGCGTTATCACCATATCCGGAGTCGAAGTTAGAAACAAGCTGTTCGACAGAGAAAATAAACCATCCTCCATCTTCAAGGCGCTGATACGCCACTGATAAAAGTTCCTCAAGGGCACCAAAGTAGCCAACAACATCTGCAGCTACGATCAGCGGCCACCTACGAACCTCCGTCGACAAGTCGGCGATAATGTCGTTCTGTCGTAATTCAGCATACAAGCCCTTGGCTCTCGCGTGGGCGAGCATTCGCGGTGCCAAGTCGATTCCGGTGAACGGTCCGATTCTCAGATCTTCGAGCGCCAAGGCAATTAAGCCCGTTCCACACCCAAGGTCGAGGGCAGGCCCCAATGGTTGGCCCGCCGCCATCTTCGGATGGGCACGAAGCAAGGCACGAATTAAAATCGGCACTTTATAGTGCAGTGACAGGATGTGCCGTTCGAACCTATCCGCGTAACCATCGAAAATCGTACGTAGATAGGCTTCAGGAGCGCGTACTAATTTTGTATTATTTGCCGCTGCCGAAGCCAGATGCCCTAAGCTTTGATCCTCTGGACAAAGCTTCAGTGCCTCCCGAAACGCGACGGCGGCGTTCTCATGCTCACCCAGGATGGCTAACGCATGTCCCGCCATCCCAAATGTGCTGGCATCAGCTATTCCGGCTACCCTGGCCTGTTCTGCTATTCGGGCGGCCTTGTCGAAGTTGCGTTGCCGAAGGCAGAGCAGGATCGCAGCGTTACGCATCGTGATATGGCCGGGACATAAACTGATACCATCATCCAGAATACGGAGCGCTGCGTCTGGATCGCCCTCGCTTTCGAGCGCCCCTGCCAGAGCTTCCCGGTATCGAGGATCCCTGGGTGAACCGTCCAGCGCGTTGGCGAGACACCCGACACTGTCAGAAACGCGACCAAGGCCCATCATCGCCTGCCCCAGAACGAATTTGGATTCAGGGTCCTTCGGATCGAGGATGACGGCCTCCGCTGCATCTCTTGCAGCACCCTCCAGGTCGCCGTTGCGTTGCCGCAAGGTGGCTCTACACCTGAGTAGGGCCGCATCCATCGGCGCCAACCCAATCGCCGCATCCAGATCGCTTGCCGCCTGTCCTAACGCATTAATTTGAATATGGAGGCGGGCGTACAAGAGAGCTATCTCTGGAGAGAGCTGCCCCAATGCTCGCGCCGCTGTCAGCAACGGCCGTGCTGCTTCGAAGCGCCCCTGGTCGATAAACTGGGTGGCCTTGCTGCAGAGCGTATCGAGAGATGCCTTTATTTGAAGATCCACCATGGGGCAGGTTCCTTTCGAGATCGCTAAAATGTACAACGCTTAATCAAGGATCCTATCACCAATAATACGCAGTGAATAAAATCTAACACTTGGTGCCCGACCCAACCCTTTGCCAGACGAGAAAATCCGCCAGTCCTGCCGGATGTAGACCTGAGGTCATATCGATTAATAGTGATTTTTTATGCCCTGACAACAACGAAGACGTCAATAAATAGTGGTATAGTTCAAGATATTGCGGTCTATTTGGAATATTTAGGCCCCCGGCTGGACCGGTAGTTTCGGAGAATAAACGCCTCTCGACGTGATTTCCGCCGCAAGACCAGCAGCAACGGTTTCGTTTACAGAGATTAGAAAATCGAGGTCGGGATGTTCACTATTCATTTCTCGTTGCAGGGTAAGGCTGAGCGAAACGACCAAGGCGCGCAGCTCCGCTGGAAGCACGTTCGCCGGATCGGTTATGACCGCTTGTACCGTCATCCATAAACGACGGTTATCAGCAACGGCCTTCACCTGTTTGACAAACCCGGCCTCGCGGGCGGTCTGTAGGTCGTTGATTACCTGACGGAACATGTCCGCTTCCGCATCCCGTTGCGACTTATACCTAGCAGCAACTCGGTAAGCTTGAATGGCATAGTTTTTTGTTGGCATGACAAGCAATATCCCCTTCTTTAAGCGGGCGTTCATTTCAATTTAATCTCTGTGGCCAGCCCTTGATCAGATCACGCCCACCGTCCTTTCCAATTCCAACCCGCGTCCGCGCAAGCGCCCTGGAGGAGATGCGGAGCCATAATCATTACCAAGAAGCCGGCTTTTGGCCTACAACCGGCATACCCTATCGTTCCTTTCGGTCACTAGACGGTAGGTGAACTATCCATCCATACCTATTTGAATAAACTTAGTAGAGATTGCGGTGCCTGATTTGCCAGTGAAAGTGCCTGTGTTCCAAGCTGTTGCCGTATTTGTAGTGCGGTAAGACGTGCCGATTCTTGGGCAAGATCTGCGTCGATTAGAGACCCCAGGCCGGCATTTAGAGAACTTATTTTATCATTATTATATGTCGTTTGATTATTAACATAGTTAATTGAGTTGCCGATGGCATTTAGTTCTTTACCCACTGCCGTTTGCTGATTCATAAACGTACCCGTCGCGGTTATGAGAGCCGCGACAGTACTTGCTCCGCTCAGAAGCGTCGAAGTGAAGTTTATTGATCCATAGACTGCCGAACCACTGAAGGCCGCGATCCCATAGGACGATCCATTTTCATTGCGAGCGACGGCGACACGTCCGAATGTACCGGTACTACCTGATACGTCGCCGATCAGCGTCCTACCATTATAATTAGCGTCTTGAATAAATGTCTGTACGTTCGACAGCATAGACGCGTATTGCTGTTCGTAATTCGTGCGATCGGTGCCCTGTACGCTGCTGTCGGACAGTTTGACAAGCACATCACGCATACTGGCCATTGTTGTAGAAATGTTGTTTAATCCGGACTGGGTCGTCGAAAGCAATCCCTGGACATTACCCAATTGCTGATTGGCGCTTGTTAAAGCGCCGACTGTCGATCGAATACCTTGCGCGATGGCATATGCAGCACCGTCATCAGATGAATCCGCCACCCGATATCCGGTAGAAATCTGCTTCTGCGTAGAAGCTAGCTGTTGCTGAGTCGCCTCAAGCGATTGAAGCGCGACCATCGCACCCATATTCGTGTTCACAGAGTTTAACGGCATATTCTTTTCCCTTTCAGCTCGAGATTGCGTGGGCCGGCTTCTGCATGCGGCAAAAAGCTATGACGGAAAAAGGTTAATCATTGATGAATTAAACACGCCATTTTATGGCCTCGAGGAAAATTTCTAACGAGTCAAACTTTTCAATAAAATGGCCAGCGACAAGCCGATCGACGAGCGGCAACCGAGGCGGCACCGGGAGTCTCAATCATGGTGCCATAGGAAGGTTGGACGCTGGTGTCCGCCCACCCGGCGGGGAGTGCGGCCTCCAGGTATTGTAATGGCAGATCGAGCGGGCCCGCCCGGCCTGTAACGCCAGGCCGGTCCCGAATGCGGGCAGATACACATACTCGTATTTTAGAGCGTCATAGCCTTAAGTTGACTCGCTTGTGATTTCCCGACGCGAGGGCGGATCGGATTCAAGCCGCTGGCTGGGATCAAGGAGGCCAGCATGTATGGGAGCTCCGTATTCTCTGGATTTGCGCGAACGTGTCGTTGCGGCAGTCGCGTCTGGTATCAGTCGGCGAGCGGCAGCTGAACGCTTCGATATCAGCGTGTCGACGGCAATTCGCTGGACGCGCCGGATGGCTGAGACGGGCAGTCCCGCGGCGCTGCCGATGGGCGGCAAGCGGCCATTTACTCTGGCCAGCGAGGCCAATTGGGTTCTGGCGCGGCTGAAGCAGAAGCCGGACATGACCTTGAATGCCCTGCTGTTGGAGCTGCGAGCCCGTGGCGTGACGGTCAGCTACTATGGGGTCTGGCATTTCGTGAGCCGCGCCGGACTGAGTTTAAATGTAAAAGTTTGGACTTGATCTGACGGTGGGGCGTCCGCCGTGGTGGGTGTCCGACGAATATCTGTTGTCGTTGCTCACGCTGCCTGCAGCAA
>WSSedB1CaDRAFT_10001099_pt1 | contig 10630 bp, 10 predicted proteins | sample WetSurSB1Cattail_FD_9460 | JGI IMG/M metagenome (IMG submission 9460)
GGAGCCAGTTTCATGTAAGCCACGGCGCCACGTGAGTTGATGTCATAATAAATAATCGGCTTGCCATGGCTGGGAGCCTCGGCCAGGCGAACATTGCGCGGTATAATCGTCTCGAACACCTGTCCGGGGAAATTTTGGTGGATTTCCTCGACCACCTCTTTTCCCAGGTTGCCGCGTGCGTCAAACATGGTCAACAGAATTCCCTCTATTTTCAGAAAAGGATTCAACCCTCTCTGCATAAGCCGGATGGTGTGCAGAATCTGGGAAAGGCCTTCCATGGCATAATACTCGCACTGCAGCGGAATCAGCACCGTCTCGGCCGCCGTCATGGCGTTGATAGTCAGGAGATTCAGCGAAGGAGGACAGTCGATGATGATATATCGATACTGCTCCGACAACTCGGCCAGCACGAATTTGAGTTTCTGCTCACGCGCATCAAGGGTGGCCAGTTCCAGTTCGGCCCCCGCCAGTTCGGAATTCGCCGGCAAAATATGCAGAAAAGGCTGGCCGGTATCGATGACCAATCCCCGAGGGTCGGCGCCATTGATCAGGGTATCGTAGATAGTCTGCCGTAGACTATCTTTATCCACTCCCACACCGCTGGTAGCGTTGCCCTGGGGGTCAATGTCCACAATCAGCGTCGGCCGCTCCGCTGCCGCCAATGAGGCAGCCAGATTGACAGCTGTGGTTGTCTTACCAACCCCACCCTTCTGATTGGCTATGCAGATGATTTTGGACATGTGAGTTTGTTTTTAACCGCCTACTGAAAGTGGGTGATATTCATGCTCTGTTCAGCCTTAAAAAGTTTAAAAAATTACCACAAACTTCCTGTGGTGCAAAGAACATTTTGTGACAGGGGTAGCGGGAAAGCTCCTTGCTCATCGGACAACCGAAAGAAATCACCCTGAAACAATCTCGATTGAAGCCAAGGGGAAAGCAAGATAAATCTGATACTGTCGCCAGATTAATGGTCATTTCATCTTGTTTCTACGGCCAAACTCAATGCCGAGCCTGTCCAGACGCCACCTCAGAGTACTGGGATTGATGCCGAGCAACTCCGCCGCACCACCATGACCATGGATCTTTCCTTTGGTCATCTCCAGAACTTTACGCATATGCAGAGACATTGCATCGTCAAGCTTCAGGGATGCATCGTTTGTTTTCTGCGGCACACACACTTCGTCACGTTGTCCGGCGGGAATCAGCACATCGAACATCAATGGTCCTCTCCGGTGCAGTATCAATTCCCTCTCCACTAAATTCTCAAGTTCGCGGACATTACCAGGCCAGGCATAGTTCATAAGCCGGACCAAGACGCCCGGCGCAATGCCGGGTATGACGGCAATTCCCAATTCCCTGCTTTTTTGCATAACAAAATGGCGGGTAAGGGCGGGGATATCCTCCCTCCGTTGCCGCAGCGGCGGTATCATCAGTGGAAAGATATTTAGCCGGAACCAGAGATCCTCGCGAAACCGGTTTTCCAAAATCATGCTTTCCAGGTTGCGGTGGGTAGCCGCGATCACCCGGATATCCACGGAAATAGGTCTGCTGCCGCCAACCCGTTCAATCTCGCGATTCTGAAGTACCCGCAAAAGACGCACTTGAGCCTGGAGCGGCAACTCTCCGATCTCGTCCAGAAAGATAGTTCCGCCGTCAGCACGTTCGAAGCGCCCGCGTTTTTCTGAAACCGCACCGGAAAATGCTCCTTTTTCGTGACCGAACAACTCGCTATCGATGAGGCTTTCCGGAATCGCGCCGCAGTTAACCTTGATAAAAGGCCCATCTTTGCGGGGTGAGGCAAAATGGATTGCATTTGCTATAACTTCCTTGCCGGTCCCCGTTTCTCCCAGAATTAGCACAGTATTGCTCAGCGACGCCACCTGTTGGACCATCTCCATCACGTTTTTCAACCCCAGATTCCCGCCGACAATCTCGTCTCCAGTTTGGGCAAAGAGTTCCTTGTTCAGAAAGCGGTTGTCGTCGAGAAGGTTGTCCCGGTATTTGAGCAGTTTTTCGTGAGACAGGGCATTGGCCAGTGCAATAACAAAGGGATCGGCAACAGTGCCGAAGAGTTCCACATGCATGGGGTTATACCTGCCCACGCCCCAGGCATACAGTGTCAGCCACCCCAACATCCCTTCCTCGGTACAAAGCGGCAGAATAATTCCGGAATTTTCTTCAAGCTTTAAATGCGGAGCAAGTGCGCGAACCAGTTCACTTTGGTCTGAATTCACAATTATTGGAGAACGTATCTCCCATTTCTGAAGCGATGTCCAAAGTTCCTCGGGAACGGGAATGATCTCATCCACGATATCTGCTTCATCAGCCGCCACGTGGGCGACTCTCCTGATTGCGGCAAGACTGGTATCCCGAATACCAAGGCTGATCATATCCAGAGGGAAGTAACTTCTCAGATAGCCGAATGCGCTCCTGAGGGCAGTTTTTATATCAAGGCTGCTGCATATCCTGACTGTCACCTCCCGAAAAAATTCATCATTGTTGATCATTTACATATTACTCCTCAGGTTTTGTTCACAAAGCACACGACATAAAATAAATCGCAATATATTGCAATCAAACCTATAATAGCAACATACTACAGATAGCATTGCAGCATATCGTAAACGACACCCCATACAGATGCTCAATTTATTGATTTTTCAATCATTTATTTCTTGGCACGCTTATGGCTTTAAAAATTTCATTCGCTTGTCATGAAACACGTTGTTGTCTCCGAGCCTGCAATCCTAACGGGATCCCCCCACGGCAACAGGCCAACGGGTTTTGTCGGAAACGGCACAGCCTCCCTTTTGGAAAGGAGATGGTACCAGCAGCATGGAAACCAAACGTATGAAAAGGGAGAAAACAAATGGACAAGATTTTACGCGTAAACATGACTGACCTGACCACAAAGACCGAGGCGGTACCGGAAGAATGGATAGCCTATGGCGGGCGAGCCCTGACCTCCACCATCGTGGCCGCCGAAGTTCCCCCCACCTGTCACCCGCTGGGTCCAAACAACAAACTGGTATTTGCTCCCGGTCTCCTCTCCGGGACACCCGCCGCCAACTCCGGCCGCCTCTCCGCCGGCGCCAAGAGCCCCCTCACCGGAACCATCAAGGAGAGTAACGCCGGCGGAACAGCTGCACAGCTGATGTCCAGACTGGGCATCAAGGCGATGATCATCGAGGGACTCCCCACTGCTGAGGACACTTGGTACAGCCTGCACATCGACAAGGAAGGCGTCACCATCAACGTAGAAACCGAGCTAATCGGCAAGAACAACTTCGCCGTAATTGAAGCGCTTGAAGCCCGCCTGGGGAAGAAAACCGGCATCCTCACAATCGGTACCGCCGGTGAGTTCAGGATGGCCTCCGCCAACATCTCCGTGAAGGACCCGGACAGCAAGATCCGCAGCCACGGTCGCGGCGGCCTTGGTGCGGTCATGGGCTCAAAGAAGATCAAGTTCATCTCCATTAACGGCGAGGGCGCCTCGCCCGTGAAGATCGCCGAACCGGACAAGTTCAAGGCAGCCGCCCGCGTCTTCGCCAAGGCGCTGCTGGATCATCCGGTCAGCGGCCAGGCTCTCTCCACCTATGGCACCAACGTACTGGTGAACATCCTCAACGAGGCCGGCGGCCTGCCCACCAGAAACTTCCGCTATGGCCAGTTCGAGGACCACGACATGATTTCCGGCGAGACCATGCACGACACCATTGTCGCACGCGGGGGAAGGCCGAAGCATGGCTGCCATGCCGGCTGCATCATCCAATGCTCCCAAGTGTACAACGATAAGGACGGCAACTACCTCACGTCGGGCTTCGAATACGAAACCGTCTGGGGCATGGGCGCCAACTGCTGCACCAACAACCTTGACGACATCGCCACCGCCGACAGCATAATGGACGACATCGGGATCGACTCCATCGAAGGAGTGGTAATCTTGTCCGTTGCGTGTGAGGCGGGCATCATCCCCTTTGGCGACAGCAAAGGCTGCCTGCGCCTGCTCAGGGACGAGATCGGCAAGGGAACTCCCCTGGGCCGCATCCTGGGCAACGGCGCCGGCTCAGTGGGCAGGACCTACGGCCTTACCCGTGTGCCGGTGGTCAAGAACCAGGCCATCCCGGCCTACGACCCGCGCACGGTCAAGGGAATCGGCATCACCTACGCCACCACCACCATGGGGGCGGACCACACCGCCGGTTACACGATCACAACCAACATCCTGAATGTCGGCGGCTACGTCGATCCACTCAAGAAAGAAGGCCAGGTCGAGCTTTCACGCAACCTTCAGATCGCCTCCGCCGCCGTGGACTCCACCGGCATGTGCATATTCATTGCCTTCCCGGCGCTGGATATTCCCGAGTGCCTGCCGGCCCTGATAGACATGATCAATGCACGTTTCGGCATCTCCCTGACCGGCGATAACGTGGTCGAGCTGGGTAAGTACGTTCTGAAGACCGAGCACCAGTTCAACATCGCTGCCGGATTCAACAACGCCCACGACCGCCTTCCGGAGTTCTTCAGCCTCGAGCCGGTTCCGCCGCACAATTTGGTGTGGGATTTCACTGACGAGGAAATTGATGAGTTCTGGAACTTCTAAGTAATCCGAGCACTCGTTTTCATGATTTTTTTTTGCCGATCTTCTTTGTAAGGGTGCGGATGTTGCCGCACCCTTACTGGATTTTCCCGTCAAGGTTTTTATCACGAATGAATGCCGCAAACTCCATATCCAGCGGCGCTTTCACGCAAATTTCCAAGCCTTTATCATTTTCAAACACTAGCGACGCGCAATGCAGCATCATCCTGGCAGCAGGTTCTCCGCCATAGGTTGTATCGCCGATGATCGGCAAATGCGATGCCTCCAGGTGAACACGGATCTGGTGCGTGCGGCCGGTTAAGGGCCTGGCCTCGATCAGAGAATACCCGCCTGATGCCGCCAGAAGTTGAAAGCTGGTTTGCGCCGGACGCCCTTCGGCCATGATGCCATAGCGGGCGCTGCCGATCTTGCCGATGGCGCCATCAACCATCCATGACTCCTGGCCGGGACATCCGCCGACCAAGGCAATATAGCGTTTATCTATCAACCCGTCATGAAAACGGCTCGACAACCAGGCCGCAGCCCGTCTATGCTTCGGAAAGAGCATGACCCCGGATGTACCGCGATCCAGACGGTGAATCACCCGGGCCGGCTCATCAATCCCCTGTTGCCGGAAATATTCGGAAACCCAGTATTCCAGTGTCCCCTTAAGCTGATAGGGTGTGCGCTGGGTGTTGGCTCCGGCTGGCTTGTTCACCGCGATCAGATCATCATCTTCCAACAGGAGCGACTCGGCGGGCAGCACCAGTTCACGAAAACGCCCAGCTTCCATGACGCCAACCTCAATGATGTCGCCCTCCCTGACGGCGCGCGACGCAACCCTCACCATGCGACTGTTTACGGCGCACCCGCCCCGGTCGATGATGCGCCGCGCCTCGGTCTTGCTGACCGCTTCGCAGAGGATCGAAACGGCCTCGTCCAGTCGATGACTGGAAAGGTCGGCTGTGATTGTTTTTCTTATGATCATGGTCCCGTTTCTACGCTGTTCCGCGGGAGGATGCAAACGAATTTCAAAGTGGCGAACCGGGGGTACATCTGCTATGGTATGTGGCTATGGCTATGAATCAACACCCCGGCATCACCCTGCTGCGCGGCCCGACACAGCTCGCACACCTGGTCATGCGCCAGTTTCTCCACAGTGGAGACCGTGCCGTGGACGCCACCTGCGGCAATGGTCACGACACACTGTTGTTGGCTGGCCTGGTAGGACCAACTGGCAAGGTTTGGGCCTTCGATATCCAGGAAGAGGCGATCCGGTTAACCGGGCAGAAACTGAATACAGCCTGCATGGACGAAAGAGTGGAGTTGATCCTGGGGGGCCATGAAACCATGGCTGACTATGTTTCCGTTCCGGTCAGCGCTATTATTTTCAACCTCGGCTACCGCCCCGGCGGCGACCACGGCATCATCACCAGGCCGGAAACAACCCTATCCGGCCTCGAACAGGCGCTGCAGCTGATACTGCCGGCAGGTATTCTAGCCATAACGGTCTATCCCGGGCATTGCGGCGGTGACAGCGAAGAGCGTATCGTCTCCAACTGGTCCGCCAGCCTTGACCAACGTTCATTCCACGTCTGGCGCATGGGGCAGGCCAACGTAATGGCCAGTGCCCCCTACTTTTTTCTGATTCAAAAGGCTGCCTGATGCTTCGCACCCTGCTCCCCTTTATCGTTACGCTGCCGTCACTGGTTTACAGCCTGATTTCCCTGGTCTGTGCCCGCCGCTACTTCGCCGCGCCAAAACCGCGCAACAATACGCAACCCGCCGTATCCATTCTCAAGCCGGTCAAGGGCATGGATGAAGAAAGCTACCAGAACTTCGCCTCCTTCTGCACCCAGAAGTACTCCGGTGATGTTCAACTGCTCTTTGCCGTGGCTTCGCCCGATGATCCGGTGGTTGCGGTTATCCGGCAGCTTATGGCCGATTTTCCCGGCCATGACATATCGCTGACCATCAACCCAGCCATCCACGGCCCCAACCACAAGGTTTCCAACCTGATCAACGCCTTCCCGAAAGCCAAGCACGACATTATCATCGTCTGCGACAGCGACATCAGGGTATCGCCCGGCTATCTCGCATCAGTCACGTCACATTTCAACGATGCTCGTGTCGGCCTGGTCACCTCGCTTTACCGCACCTCCAGGGTACACGGCATCGCAACCGCTGTTGAAGCGACCGGTTTCACTACCGAGATGATTCCCAATGTAATGGTTGCGCTGCAGTTAGAGGGGCTCTCCTTTGCCCTGGGAGCATCCATGGCCGTACGGCGGGAAGCCCTGGCCTCCATGGGAGGCTTCGAGGCCCTGGCCGATTATCTGGCGGACGATTACCAATTGGGCAACAAGATGCACCGGCAAGGATGGCATATTGCTCTGGACGACTGTTTTGTGGAAAGCATGGTTTCGGCGGAAAACCTGGCGGTCACATTTTCACGTCAATTGCGCTGGGCCCGCACCATGCGCGTCAGCCGGCCAGGCGGCTATCTGGCCTCCGGCATCACGCTCCCCTTCCCCGCCGTCCTTCTGGCCATGCTGATCGCCTCATCTCCGGCTACGGCCTTGTCATCCATACTGCTGCTGTATGGGGTAAGGCTCGGCGTCAGCACGGTCTTCAGCCGCTGTTACGTCCGGGATGACCTGCTGCCCCGCTGGCTCTGGCTGATTCCCTTGCGGGATATGCTGGCTTTTTTTAGCTGGGCGCTCTCCTTTATGGGTAACCGCGTGGAATGGCGCGGCAGCCGTTTTCTTCTCGGGCCGGGCGGAAAACTGGAAGAACTGGTTTGACAGTTCGTCCATTATCCGCAATCATACACGTGGCAGAAGCTTCTCCTCAACAGCATGAGACCGGCGGCGGGCCGATTTCTGCTTTACTTTTTCTCATTACGTGCAGTATAAAATGTGTCTGTAAAAAAATTGAGGTACTGTTTTGTCTGCTCTGATTCAAACAATAGGCCATTCGACCATTGGCGTTGTGCGTATATTGGGAAGAATGGGCTGGTTTCTGATCCATTCCCTTTCCACGATAGTCCGAAATCCGTGCAGCCCGGTCCTCATCCTCAAGCAGCTTTCCTTTATCGGCACAAAATCACTCTTTGTCATTTTCCTGACAGCCGCTTTCACCGGAATGGTTCTGGGGTTTCAAGGCTACTACACCCTGACCAAATTCGGCTCCGAGGGAATGCTGGGAACGGCCGTGGCCCTCTCTCTGATTCGTGAATTGGGGCCGGTGCTCACCGCCTTGATGGTAACCGGGCGGGCAGGCAGCGCCATCACGGCCGAGATCGGTATCATGCGCATCACCGAACAGATCGATGCCCTGGAAACCATGGCGCTGGATCCATTTAAATACCTGATTACCCCCAAGCTCATCGCCGCCATGCTCGCCCTTCCGCTCCTGTGCGCCATCTTTGACATGGTCGGAATCTACGGTGGATGGCTGGTGGGGGTCAAACTTCTGGGAGTCAATCCCGGCTCCTATTTCTACGAAATGGAGAAGTCCGTAGTCTGGCTTGATGTGTATTCCGGCTTTGTAAAAGCATTCTCCTTTGGCATCATCATTGCTTGGATCAGCTGCTTCAAGGGCTACTACGCCGACCGTGGCGCCGAAGGGGTTTCCAAGGCCACCACTGAGTCCGTTGTGTTGACATCCGTCCTGATCCTGGTCTGGGATTATTTCCTGACATCGGTGCTGCTGTGATAAAGCTGACAAATGTATACAAGTCCTTTGGCTCGCAGACCGTGCTCAACGGACTCGATCTCACTATTCCCGCCGGCCAGATTACCACCATCATCGGTCCCAGCGGCGAAGGCAAGAGCGTCCTGATCAAACATATGATCGGACTGTTGCAGCCGGATAGCGGCAGGATCGAGGTGGATGGAGAGAGCATTGTCGGCCTGCGCGGCGCAAACCTGAACAAAATCCGCGAAAAATTCGGCATGCTCTTCCAGAGCGCCGCGCTGTTTGACTCCATGGATGTCTTTGAAAACGTGGCTTTTCCTCTCCGGGAAAAGACAAAACTGTCGAAGGCCGAGATCCGGACACGGGTGTTGGCGGCCCTGGAAGATGTGGGCCTCAAAAACGTGGAGAACAAGTTCACTGATGAGCTGTCGGGCGGAATGAAGAAACGGGTCGGACTGGCCAGGGCGCTGCTGCTCAACCCCAAAATCATACTCTTCGACGAACCGACCACGGGACTCGATCCGATCATCAAACGGGCCATTCATCAATTGATCAGAGAGACCCACGCAAAATTCGGTTTCACGGCAGTGATCGTATCCCATGAAATTCCCGATATTTTCGACATTGCCCAGAACGTGGCCATGCTTTACAAGGGCAAGATACTGCAGTTCGGCACTGCGGATGACATTAAAAACTCCACACATCCTGTGGTCAGCCAGTTTATCAGCGGCAGCCTAGATGGCCCCATACAGATGATATAACGAAGAAGGTACTATTTATGAACATGGTTAAACTGGAAATGACGGTTGGTGTTTTCATGCTCATCGGTATTCTCTGCCTGGGGTACATCTCCATAAAACTCGGCAAGATGGAGCTGCTCGGTGGCGACTACTATACCATATCCGCGGGATTCGATTCGGTCTCGGGGCTCAAGCCCGGCGCCCGCATCGAGGTTGCCGGGGTCGAGGTAGGCAAAGTTGAACGGATTTCACTGGACCCCGTGACCAACGACCGCGCCCTGGCTACTCTAAAAATACAGAGCGGTGTAAAAATCGCGGATGATGTCATCGCCTCGGTCCGCACCAGCGGCATTATTGGTGATAAGTTTATCAAACTGAAACCGGGTGGCTCCGAGCACTATCTGAAAAACAACGGAAAAATCCAGGAAACTGAATCGGCTATCGACATCGAAGAGTTGATCAGCAAATTCATTCACGGCAAGGTTGAATAAACTAGAACGACAATTACAAAACCATCGGGAGAACCCATGCTAAAACGTACTCTTTTATTGCTGCTAGCTGCATTTTTCGTCACGACACGCGCCTTTGCAACCCCCATGACCGACGTAAAAAAAACCGTTGATGAGGTTGTCCATATCGTTGCCGACAAAGACATGAAACATAACGACAAAAAACGTCGTCAAGCCCTGAAGAAATCGATCAGCGTTATCTTTGACTACAGCGAAATGGCCAAACGCTCTCTGGGCAGGCACTGGAACACCCGCACCGCTGCCGAGAAGAAGCAGTTTACCGACCTGTTCGCCACCCTGCTTGAAAACTCCTACGCCGTCAAGATCGAGTCCTACAACAATGAAAAGATTATGTATATCAAAGAATCTGTTGATGGTGATCATGCCGAGGTAAAATCAAAAGTTGTAACGACCAAACGCGATGAATTCACCTTGGACTATCGAATGCTTCATGAGAACGGCAAATGGATGGTCTATGATGTTGTTATCGAAGGCGTCAGTCTAGTATCCAATTACCGCGGCCAGTTTAACCGGATTATCAGTGCAAACGGTTACGGCGAACTGGTAAAAAAACTCCAGAACAAATCGAATGAATTGAAGGCTCTATAACAGTATTAAATTTCTTGACACACGGTTTCCCCCTGTGATAAACGACGGTGGCAGCAAGTTTCGGAAGTTCCTGCAGAACGTTGAAGAACCAATGTTTGATTCGGCTTTGCGGTTTTCCTGCACCAGACTCCGGAAACTTTGGCAGTATCACACTTAGTCCGGCGTAGTACCGGAGAAAAAAGGAGGTAGGAAATGGCAAAGGGTAAAGTTAAATGGTTTAACGACACAAAAGGATTCGGTTTTATTGAGCAGGAAGGTGGCGAAGACGTTTTCGTGCACTTCTCCGCTATTCAGGGAGAAGGCTTCAAATCTCTTGCGGAAGGTGACGAAGTTACCTTTGATATCACACAGGGCCCCAAAGGTCTTCAGTCGGCTAACGTTCAAAAAATCCGTTAATTTTTTTCATTCTTAAACACAAAAAATCCGCTGACTTCTCGGCGGGGTTTTTTTTTGTAAAATCACCTTCATCTTGGCCGCATTTACCGTTTCCTTCC
>WSSedB1CaDRAFT_10001100_pt1 | contig 10628 bp, 6 predicted proteins | sample WetSurSB1Cattail_FD_9460 | JGI IMG/M metagenome (IMG submission 9460)
TTTTACCGGAAGAAGCTTCTTCTGAGCATGATAATTCCTGGAATATTTGTTTTTTTTATGTGGCTGGTGAAGATTATTGAAGTGCTGTTCGATGTTGACTTCTCACGTTTTGGCATTTATCCGCTTACTCTTCAGGGATTGAGAGGTATTTTGTTTTCTCCCTTTATTCATGCTGACTTTACTCATTTGTTTAGCAATTCCCTTCCATTATTCTTATTGTCTATTGCACTTTTTTACTTCTATTCCGAAGTAGCGTTAAAAGTTTTTATTTGGACATATTTCCTTACCGGATTGCTGGTCTGGTTTGCCGGCAGGGAAGCCTGGCACATAGGAGCAAGCGGACTAGTCTATGGTCTGGCATCATTCCTCTTTTTCAGTGGTATAATCCGGAGATACTTCAGACTTATTGCATTATCCCTGCTCATTGTTTTTCTTTACGGATCAATGGTGTGGGGCTTGTTTCCGGGGGTATATAAAAATGTTTCCTGGGAATCTCATATGCTGGGATTCTTTTCTGGTGCAGCCTTAGCCATATTTTACAGGAAACAAGGTCCGCAGCGACCTGTTTATGAGTGGTTGGAAGAGGAAGAGTCACTGTACGACCTGACAGCTGAAGATGATGAGGAAACATTCGGTGAGGAGAAAGATTAATAGTTTAAGTACCAAAAGTGTAAATTACAAAACAAATTATGAGAGATCTTTCTATAATCATTGTTTGTCATAAAGGATGGGAAAAGCTTATTAAGTGCCTCGGTGCACTAAATTTATTTTCAGGAGAAAAGTTTAACACTGAAGTGATTATTGTTGATAATAAATCAGAAGATGAAACTATTTACGAAATACAGGAACGGTTTCCGGGGTTCACTTTCATTTTTAATGATATTAATGGTGGATTTGCCAATGGATGCAATAGGGGAGCAAGAGATGCTGTAGGTGTTTTTCTTTTATTTCTCAATCCTGATACAGTTGCATCGGAATCTGAGCTTCAAAAACTCTTACAGGTAGCAAAAGATAATCCGGGGTTCGGCATTGTTTCGTGCAAACAGGTGAACGAAAATGGCAGAGAGAACATAGCATACGGTGCCTTTCCATCAATGATCAATCTTACAGGGTTTCAGAGAGCGATTTTCAGGAATCGTAAACTGGGAACGATAAGCCAGGAGTCTGACATTTTTTTCCCTGACTGGATATCCGGATCGGTAGTGTTGATCAGAAATGAAATCTTTACGAAGTTAAAAGGATTTGATGAGGATTTCTGGATGTATTATGAAGATGTGGATCTTTGCAGACGCGTCAGGGACAGTAATGCCGAAATTGCATTTTGCAGGAATATTATAATTGAACATAATCACGGTGGCAGCTCAAGAATAAATCTAAAAACGACAGCACTTACAAAAACTGAAGTACAAATTTCCCAGCATATTTATATAAATAAGCATAAAAAGGGTCTTGAAAAGTTTATTATTCAATCATTTCTGGTATTAAACAACCTGATTTCAGGATGCATAATGGCGCTTATAGGATTGATCTTGTTTTTTATCCCAAAAATCTTCTTAAGAACAAGGATGTATTACAGATTAATAGGATATTATTTAGGATCGGTTTCACGACTATCCTGGATTAGTCCCAGATCTGTGAACTTTTCAAAAAAATAATTCTTTCTGAATTTTATTCTCTGAAGGTGTTTATTTTTCAATAGCGCCTTATGTTTAAGATTTAATTCCCCAGAATGAAATCACATATAAAAATTCTTGTTTTGACGGGTCATTAAAGAATATCTTGAAGATATTTACCATGAAAGTTGACAAAGTCGGGCAAATCACTAACTTTAAAGCGAATTTACTGAGAAACCTGATTATAACTTTTACGTATGAATAACAAACCTGTAGCTGTCATTACAGGGGCCAGCAGAGGAATCGGCAAGTCGGTTGCAATCTCTTTGGCGGCCGAGGGATACGATATTGCTGCTATAGCCCGCTCAGTTGACAGCGAGGGCATGGAAAATCTGGGACCTGAAGTAGAAAAAAAGGGAGCTCAGTTCTTTCCGATAGGCTTGGATATTTCATGTACAGGATGCCAGAAAGAAGTTGTTGCAAACATTATTGAGAGATACGGCAGAATAGATGTTCTGGTTAATAATGCAGGGGTAGCTCCGCTTCAGAGAGATGACGTTCTGGACATGACAGAAGAAAGCTACGAAAGAGTTATGAATATAAATCTTAAGGGGCCTGTTTTTTTAGCACAGAAAATTGCAAGGGAAATGATCTGGCTTAAACAACAGATAGTTGATTATAAGCCTGTTATCATATTCATTACATCTGTCTCAGCTGTCAGATCATCCACTAACAGGGCAGAGTACTGCATATCTAAATCGGGTTTGAGTATGGCCTCAACAGTTTTTGCCGACAGGCTCTCTGCAGAAGGGATTCTTGTTTGCGAAGTTCGCCCGGGCATTATCAAGACTGATATGACTGCAAAAATAAAGGATAAGTATGACAAACTCCTGAACGAAGGTCTTGTTCCTCAAAACAGATGGGGGCTGCCTGATGATATTGGGAAAGCTGTAGCATCAATTTCAAGGGGTGACTGGGCTTTTTCCACAGGCATGGTGTTTGAGATAAGTGGTGGTCTGAATATCAGCAAGCTCTGATATCGTTTTTATTTCATGGTAATTTTTTGGTAAAGTCGGAAATCATGACAATATTGTATACATAAAACAACATTGAAAATGACACACGACTTAAATGCAGGAAAAGGTCAGAATAGATTTGTATTTGAGGGATTCCTCATTCCATTTATCCTGGTAACCAGCCTTTTTTTCTTATGGGGTTTTGCCCATGGCTGCCTTGATGTTCTTAACAAGCATTTCCAGGAATTACTTCACATGTCAAAGGCAAGATCAGCGTTTGTCCAGTTTGTATTCTACGGAGGCTATTTTCTGATGGCTATTCCTGCAGGTTTGCTGATGCAGAAATTCGGATATAAAAAAGGAATAATCTTTGGGTTGATCCTTTTTGCTGCAGGCGCATTTCTTATGCTTCCGGCAACTCTTATTCAGACATTCTGGAGTTTCCTATTCTGTCTGTTTATTATTGCATGTGGGCTTACGTGCCTGGAAACTGCCGCTAATCCATATACAACAGTGCTGGGTCCATCGGAAAGCGGAGCACGGCGAATCAATTTCTCTCAATCTTTTAACGGGCTGGGTTGGATAGCCGGGCCTCTTGTTGGCGGAATGCTGATTTTTTCAGTAAACAATAACAGCAATAAATTTGCATCAATCGCACTGCCTTATCTTTTTATAGGATCACTTGTACTCATTGTCGCTGTGCTCTTCTGGAAAGTTAAATTCCCGGAATTAAAGGAAGAATCTCATCTTTCAGATGACAGTAACTCAACTTCCGGAGGTAAAATGAAAGATCTTCTTCTTCATCCTCACTTTGTACTCGCAGTGATAGCCCAGTTTCTATACGTAGCTGCCCAGACAGGAGTAAATAGTTTTTTTATAAATTATGTAACTGAAGAAATTCCTTCCCTCACCAATCAGCAAGCCGCCCAGATACTCGGCTTTGGAGGAATGGGACTGTTCTGGCTCGGAAGATTCACAGGAAGCACTCTGTTCATGAGGATAATTCGTCCAAACAGGCTTCTTGCATTTTATGCCGCTATGAATGTGCTAACCATGGGACTTGTAGTAGCCGGGCTGGGTTGGATTTCAGTGGTAGCTCTTTTCTCAACATATTTTTTTATGTCGGTTATGTTTCCCACCATCTTTGCGCTAGGCATTAAAGATCTGGGTCCACTTACAAAAAAGGGATCTTCAATACTTGTGATGTCGATTGTTGGTGGCGCAATTTTCCCCATGATAATGGGCTGGATTGCTGATATTTCAAATATGGCTCTCGGGTTTATTGTTCCGCTGTTCTGTTTTGTCTATATAGTGTTCTTTGCATTGAAGGGATATAAAGTCAAAAACATAAAGCCTGCGCTTCAGCTTGAGGTATGAATACCAAAATCAGGTTTTCAGATAAAGCGGCCCGAATAAGAAATTGACTACAATTTTCAATCTTATTGTACGACAATTAATAAATTTGGTATAACTTCAATTCATCTTAATAATTTGGTTAAATCTGTTTATTTTTATTTTGTCTGATAATTACTAAAACTGGAACCTGTGGAAAAACTGGCTTTAAAGGAAAAAATCGGTTATGCTCTTGGCGATGGTGCTGCAAATATTGCATGGCGCGGAGTGGCTACTTTCTTATTTATTTTTTACACCGATGTTTTTGGAATTAATCCTGCCGCTGTAGGAGTACTGATGTTGATAGCCCGCTTCGGTGATGGTATTATCGATATTGTAATGGGGGTTATCTGCGACAGAACCAATTCTAAGTATGGCAAATTCCGTCCGTGGATCTTGTGGACAGCTATCCCTTTAGGAATAACATTATCGTTGCTTTTTACTTCGCCTAAATTTGGCCCGACAGGGAAGATTGTTTATGCCTACGCCACTTATCTTTTATTTTTCTTTGTTTACACAGCCAATAATATTCCCTATGGCGCATTAATGGCTGTTATGACTCCTGACGACAAAGAACGTACAAGTCTGGGTTCATACCGTATGGTCGGAGCATTTACAGGTGGGATGGTCGTTCAGGGAGCTTTGTTATTTTTAGTATTGCACTTTGGAAATATTAATCCGGTTATCGCTATTGATAAGCTTGATTCTAAGAATTATGAAGTGACAGTTTCAACAGAAAAGGAAGTAAAAAATGTAAATATCAAAACCAGGCATGGCATTGCTCTTTTTGCCTGGAAGGAACCAGTGAAGTCCGATACGCTTAACGTCCCTACTCATGGAAAAAGTTTCTCAATGGAAGCGCAGAAGAAATACTCATTTATTGTATCTGGCGAAGAAAACCTGCTTGCAAAAGACATAACTATTATTGACCAGAAGAGAGGGTATAGCAATGCCATATATCTGTTATCGGTTTTTCTGTCGCTGTTCCTTATGGTGACTTTCGCTACCACAAAGGAACGTGTACAACCGCCCAAAGAACAGAAAACGACTTTGGGCAGGGATCTGAAAGATCTTGTCAGAAACAGACCATGGATAATACTCCTTGTAATTGGATTATTATTTAATGTTTACAATTCAATTAAACAAGGTATTGTTGTGATCTATTTCAGTCATTATTTACACAACCAGCTGCTTGCGGCTTCATATATGGTCGGATTGATGCTTGCTTCAATAGCAGGTGCAATGATAACATCTCCTCTGGGCAAGCGCTTTGGTAAACGTAATCTTTTTATATATGCTCTGATTTTTTCGGGTGTTGTAAATGCTTTGCTTGTTTTCTGCAATCCAAATAATCTGACCGCCATTTTTACTATTGGTATAATCTCGGAATTTGCTGCAGCTATATTCCCGACGTTATTTTTTGCCATGCTTGGTGATGCAGCTGATTACTCGGAGTTCAAAAATGGAAGAAGGGCCACCGGGCTGGTTTACTCCGCAGGTTCTTTTGCAACTAAGTTCGGAGGAGGTATAGCAGGTGCAATTATTGGGTTCGTACTGGCAGCATTTAAATACAACGGACAAGACGCTGCTGCCATTCAGGGTGCCGTTCCGGGTATTATAATGCTGATGAGCTGGATACCTACCATCATTACAATTCTTGCAGCCGGGGTGATGACACTTTACCCCTTAAATCAGAAGAAAATGGATGAAATCACCATTGAACTGGTCAACAGGAGAGCCCAGGCTCAGTAAAGCTACTATTAAAGTATAAAAACTATAAATAGAATAAAAATGAAATACGGATATTTCGACGACAAAAACAGAGAATATGTGATAACTAACCCCCGTACTCCCTGGCCATGGATAAACTATCTTGGTAATGAAGATTTTTTCTCACTTATCTCAAATTCCGCAGGAGGATATACATTTTATAAAGATGCCAAGTTCCGGCGCATCACACGCTACAGGTATAATAATGTGCCTATGGATAGCGGAGGTAAATATTTCTATATTAATGACGGTGATTGTATCTGGTCACCAGGATGGAAGCCCTGCAAGACAGAACTTGACAATTATGAATGCCGTCATGGGATGAATTATACTAATATTAAAGGTGAAAAAAATGGGATCACAGCCAATGTCCTTTATTTTGTACCATTGAAAACATGGGCTGAAGTTCAAAAGGTTACTCTGACAAATAATTCAAAGATCAACAGGAAACTTAAGATATTTTCATTTACTGAATGGTGTTTATGGAACGCTGCTGCTGATATGGAAAACTTCCAGCGCAATTTTTCTACAGGCGAAGTTGAAATTGAAGGCTCAGTGATTTATCATAAAACAGAATACAAGGAGAGACGCAATCACTATGCCTATTATTCCGTGAATGTTCCTATTCAGGGTTATGACACTGATCGCGAATCATTCATAGGTCTCTATAATGGTTTTGACGAACCGGAGGTAGTTGTTGAAGGAAAACCCAAAAACACTGAAGCTCATGGCTGGTCACCTGTGGCATCACACTACCTGGAAGTAGACCTGAAGCCCGGCGAATCAAAAGATTTCATTTTTGTTTTGGGATATGTTGAAAATAATGAAGATGAAAAATGGGAATCAAAAAATATTATTAATAAGAAAAAGGCAAAAGAAACTATTGCAAGATTTAATACAACTGCTAAAGTTGATTCAGCACTTGCTGATCTGCGTAAATACTGGGATAATCTTTTGAGTATTTACACAGTAAATTCAGGCGACGACAAAGTTGACAGGATGGTGAACATCTGGAACCAGTATCAGTGTATGGTCACTTTCTGCTTTTCACGGTCGGCTTCATTTTTTGAATCTGGCATAGGCCGCGGCATGGGTTTTCGTGATTCCAATCAGGACCTGACGGGGTTTGTTCATCAGATTCCTGAACGTGCCCGTGAAAGGATTATTGATATAGCTTCCACACAGTTTACTGACGGCGGCTGTTATCATCAGTATCAACCTCTTAATAAACGTGGGAATAATGATATCGGCGGAGGTTTCAATGATGATCCTCTCTGGTTAATCCTGGGTACCGTGAGTTATGTAAAAGAAACGGGTGATTTTGGTATTCTCAATGAAATGGTACCCTTCGACAATGATGTTTCAGTGGCAAGAAGTCTTTTTGATCATCTCACAGTTTCATTTGACCATGTAGTGAATAACCTTGGGCCGCATGGTCTTCCTCTTATTGGCCGTGCCGACTGGAATGATTGCCTTAACCTGAACTGTTTCTCGGACGATCCGGATGAATCTTTTCAGACTACTGAAAATAAAACAGAAGGATCTAAAGCAGAATCTGTTATGATTGCCGGTCTGTTCGTCGTTTATGGTCGCGATTATATTGATCTGTGTAAGAAGTTAGGTAAAGATGCCGAAGCTCTTCGTGCTCAGAAACTTGTTGATAATATGATTGATATTATAAAGAAGTATGGATGGGACGGCGAATGGTTTATACGTGCATACGATTATTATGGTCGTAAGGTAGGGAGCAATGAAAACGAAGAAGGAAAAATCTTCATCGAATCACAGGGTTGGTGTACAATGGCAGGAATAGGCAAGGAAGAAGGTCTTTGCTCCCGTGCACTCGACGCAGTAAAAGAACGTCTCGACAGTAAATACGGGATTGTGCTTAATAACCCTGCTTTCACAAAATACATTATTGAGTATGGTGAAATATCGTCTTACCCTGCAGGGTATAAAGAAAATGCCGGTGTTTTCTGCCACAACAATCCATGGATCATGATTGGAGAAACTGTGGTTGGAAACGGGAACAGAGCATGGGATTATTACAAAAAAATATGTCCATCCTATCTGGAGGATATTAGCGATCTGCATAAAACTGAACCATATGTTTATGCTCAAATGGTCGCCGGGAAAGATGCATTTAAACCAGGGGAAGCCAAGAACTCATGGCTTACCGGAACAGCTTCGTGGAATTTCTATGCTGTCTCACAATATATGTTCGGCATTCGTCCGGAATATGAAGGACTTTTAGTTGATCCCTGTATACCAAACGATTGGAAAGGATTTAATGTGACACGTAAATTCAGAGGTGCTACTTACCAGATTGAAGTGTTAAATCCTGATGGTTTTTCCAGAGGAGTAAAGGAGGTGACAATCGATGGACTGCCATATAAATCGAATCTGATACCAGTATTCGGAGATGGGAGAATACATAACGTGAAAATTGTCCTCGGATAAATTCTATCTTGTTTTATACCTTTCTTCCTAAACGAAATATTACTTTTGTGGTAATATGGATATTGAACATTTAATTAAAATTTATGAGAAAAATTATTTTTGGAATATTAACTCTGGCCTTATTACAGGCATGCTCCAGTAAGGTTAAAAACACAACAGATTCAGTGAAAAAGTACCCCGCTTTCGATATTCAGAACATGGACACTACAATTAAGCCTGGTGATGATTTTTTCGATTATGCAAATGGTACGTGGCTGAAAAATAATCCTATTCCTGCTGACAAGAACTCACGTTCTACTTTCNATGAATTGTTCGAGAGAAACAGACATGATATTAAGGAAATTATTGAAGAGGCTGCTGCCTCTAAAGATGCTCAGCCTGGAAGTATTACTCAAAAGATAGGCTTATTCTTTAATTCTGGTATGGATTCAATATCCCTTGATAAAGAGGGCGTAACACCCCTGAATCCGTTTTTCGAAAAGATAGAATCAATCCGCACTGTTGCCGATGTCCAGTCGGTAGGAGCATATTTCCAAACCTACGGAATAAGTCCATTTTTTGCTATATTTTCTAATCAGGATGCAAAAAACAGCACAAGTGTTATTGCCGGATGTTTCCAGACAGGTATAGGATTACCTGAAAGGGATTATTATTTCAATAACGACGGACCAACTAGAAAAATCAGGGAAGAATATCTTAAGCATCTGGCAAAGATGTTCGAATTACTGAAAGATAAACCTGAAGTTGCTGAAAAAAATGCTCAGACCATCATGAAGATGGAAACTCAGTTGGCTAAAGCTTCCTTTACAAATGTGGAAAACCAGGATCCTCAGAAAACTTATAATAAGGTTACTATTGACGAATTAAAAAAGATGTCTCCAAATATGGATTGGCAATCCTATCTGACACAGATCGGATATCCTGAAATCACGTCAATAAACATTTATCAGCCAATCTTTTTGAAGGAGTTGAGCAATATGATGAAGAGTGTTCCGGTTGAAGACTGGAAGACCTTTCTTCGGTGGCAGCTCATTAACAGTACTGCAGCTTATCTAAGTGATGACTTCGTAAAGCAGAATTTTGATTTTTATAACAAAACATTATCGGGGCAGGAGAAAATGGAACCACGCTGGAAACTTGTGCTTGATGTCACAAGTTATTCCCTGGGTGAAGCTATTGGCCAGTTGTATGTAACGAAATATTTTCCGCCAATCGCAAAGCAGAAAATGACAGATCTGGTAATGAACCTGAAAAAATCCCTGAAAGCCAGGATTGAAAACCTGACCTGGATGGGTCCAGAAACTAAACTGGAAGCGGTGGCCAAACTGGAAAAAATGGGGGTTAAAGTGGGTTATCCCGATAAGTGGAGAGATTATTCAGGATTAGAAGTATCTGCACAACCCTACATATTGAATGTGCTGAATTCACAAGCCTTCGAATTCAAATATAGTATGAATAAAATAGGAAAACCGGTCGACCGCAATGAGTGGGGGATGACACCTCAGACGGTAAACGCTTATTATAACCCAAACAGGAATGAAATCGTTTTTCCAGCCGGTATTCTTCAGCCTCCATTCTTTAATATGGATGCTGATGATGCTGTTAATTATGGCGCAATCGGAATGGTAATTGGGCATGAGATGACTCATGGTTTCGATAATCAGGGCAGACAATATGATAAGGATGGAAACTTGCGCGACTGGTGGACGAAAGATGATGCCAAAGCATTCCAGGACCATACTAACATGCTGGTGGATCAATACAATCATTATGAGGTTCTCGACTCCACTTTCGTCAATGGTAAGCTGACACTGGGGGAGAACATAGCCGATCTTGGTGGCGCCACAGTGGCTTATAACGCCTACTTGTTATCCCTTCAGGGCAAAGAAACACCCAAACCTATCGATGGATTCACTGATTTTCAGCGTTTCTTTCTGTCGTATGCACAGATCTGGAGAACCAATATGCGTGATAAGGAATTAAGAAAAAGAGTCAAGACTGACGAGCATTCACCTGCAAAAATCAGGATAAATGGCGTAGTTTATAATATGCCGGAATTTTATGAAGCGTTCCCGGATATCAAACCTGGAGACAAATTATACAGAACTCCTGATCAACGTCCGGTTATTTGGTAAATATTTACGGATAGGATTTTTTTAGTCCGTTATGTTCCTCATATCGCTTTTTTACTTCTGAGGGTACTCCAAAAGAATACCTTTAAGATTTACTGCCATATATGTGTTTCAAATTTAAAAGACTGCAGCATAAAAAGGGAGATAATTTTCATCATCTCCTGTATTTTGGCTCCCCAGGTAATCCCGATTTCTCGGGAGAACTTACGACCCACGGATTAATCCCGAGTCCTCGGGATTGCTCT
>WSSedB1CaDRAFT_10001101_pt1 | contig 10617 bp, 8 predicted proteins | sample WetSurSB1Cattail_FD_9460 | JGI IMG/M metagenome (IMG submission 9460)
CCCCCGCCATGGCGGCTTGTGCGGCCATAGCCATTGCCTACAGCTTTGGCGAGGGGCTCGGCCGCCTGGCGTGCATCAGTTTCGGCTGCTGCTACGGGAAACCGCTCTCCGCTTGTTCCGGTTGGCTCAGGCGGCTCTTTGGCGGACACTGTTTTGTCTTTTTCGGAAGCACCAAAAAAATCGCCTATGCCGGTGGTCTGGAGGCGACCGAAGTGATCCCGATCCAGGCGATTACCTCGGTCCTGTATACCTTCTGCGGTTTGCTGGCAACCGGTCTGTTTCTGGCAAGCCACTTTTACGCCGCATTCCTGATCACCATCATCACCACCCAGATCTGGCGTTCGCTCTCCGAAACACTACGGGCCGATTACCGGGGAGAGGGGAACATCTCCGCTTATCAGATCATGGGAATCATTGCGGTTGTCTACTCCATTGCAACGGCTGTTTTATTCCCCACGGAAACGGTTGCCGCGCCGGAGCTGGCGCTCGGTTTGGCAAGCATCTGGAGTCCGCCGCAGATATTGTTTCTTCAGGGTGTCTGGCTGTCGATCTTCCTTTACACCGGGCTCAGCACGGTAACCGGGGCAACCCTCAGTTTTCACGTGCATCACGACCGGATTTGATACGGAGGCCTTTATGGCGGGACCCTATGCCCATATCACCCTGCTGCATGAGTTGATGAATGCGCTCCATATGGAAGAGTCGTGCAGTCTTTTGCCGGCCGAGGTCGTAAGCGCCGTGCGGGATCATTTCCCGTTTTGCGTCCTGGGCGCCGTGAGTCCCGACATTCCCAATCTGTCGCTTGATGACGCGGGCGCGGCATGGAGCGATGCCATGCACTATACGTATAGCGGAGAGATGATCATCCGCGGCGTGCGGCACGTGGCACAGGCGTCCACCGATGCGCGGCCCAGACTGCTGGCCTGGCTGTTGGGGTATTGTGCACATGTGGTTACGGACGTGACGATCCATCCGGTTGTGCGCATCAAGGTGGGGGATTACGCTGAAAACCGGCGTCAACATCGAATATGCGAGATGAACCAGGATGCCCATATCTTTGGCAGGATGAACCTGGGCGAGCTTCGGGATTCGGACCGTTTCGCACGGGACATCGTTTCCTGTAGTGCGTCCGGAGTCAGTGGGCGTATGGACCGGGATGTGGCCGCCCTGTGGGATACGCTGCTCCGGGAGTCGCATCCGCGTCTGTATACGTGCAATCCGCCCCATATCCAGGGGTGGTTCAATTGTTTTTGCGATATGGCAACCATGCGGGCAGGGCAGGAAAGCAAGCTCTTCCCGCTGGCCGCCCTGATCGCGGCTGGGGTTAAGCGTGACTATCCCTTGTCGGAGCATGTTGATCGCAGCTTTATCGACAGTCTTGCAACGCCTTCGGGCGGTATTATGCACTACGACGACATTTTTCAAAGAGCTGTGGCTCAGGCAGGTGAATTGTGGAACATTGTGGGGCACGGGGTAATCGAGGGCGAACAGGAGTATCTGACCAGGTTCGGTAATTGGGACCTGGACACAGGTCTGGATGAAAACAGCCGCTTGGTTTTCTGGGCGTAGTTCAGTTGTGCTGCTTGTTTCTTATCGCATAACGCCGGAGTTCCTTCATGCCGTCAAGCTTGAGCTTGGCGATGATACGCGAAAAATATGTCTCCACGGTGCGGGCGCTGATGGCAAAGATTGCGGCAATATCCGAACTGGATTCGCCATTGCCAAGCATGGAGAGAATCTGCCTTTCGCGCTCGCTCAGCATGGTTTCGGGAGTTGTCTTTGACGCAGCCTCATCCCGGCCGGTTAATAAAGTGTTTATGTCTGCCGTAACGATGGCATCTCTGACGCTTCTGAAAGCGGCTTCGAGATTTTTCTGATATCTGCTTTTCTCATCGCTGAGAGCCTTATGTCTGACAGCCGCCTCAGCGATCCGAAGCAACTGTTCTTTTTCAATCGGTTTGCACAGGTAATCGAAAGCGGCGTTGCGCACCGCCTCGGCCGCTGTAGCCACCTCGGGGGCACCGGTTATGATCACCACGGGAGTGTCTATCTTGATTGCCCTGATCTCCCTGAGCAGGTCAATTCCGGTTTGCTTGCCCTGTAAATTGATGTCCATAAATACGGCGCCATAGGAATCGCTCGTCAGCAGATCCTTTCCGCCAACATAATCCCCCGCAACATCGGTCTCGTATCCCGCTCCCTTCAGGAAACGTTGAAAAGTGGATGCGAGCAGCTCGTCGTCCTCGATTATCAATATTCTTGTGTCCATAAGCCACTGGCTCCTTGTCATGCATTCATAACCGCGGGGAGGTTGATGCTTACCTTTGTATATTCTTTTTCCTTGCTTTCTATGCTGAGGGCGCCGCCATGATCAATGATAATCTGCTGACTTATGCTCAGACCGAGGCCGGTGCCGGTTTTCTTGGTCGTTACAAACGAATCCTTGACGCTATCGATCAGGGAAACCGGTATCCCGATGCCGTTGTCCAGGAACGCGATTCTGACGTATGGCCGATCATTGGCGAAAAACTCGGAAGCAACAACGTCAAGGGTCTTCTTGTCATGGGCGATTCCGTGCCGCTCGTCAAGCGCATGCATCGCATTTGTCATAATATTCAGAAAAACCTGCTCTATCTGTTGCGGATGAACGAGTACGTCCTTCAGGCCGGGCGGAATCAGGATGGTCAATGTTACATTCTCCTTGCGGAGTCTGGCCCCGATCATGTCCAGCGTTCCCTGCAGCAGATCCGTCACGGCAAATGAAACCTTTTCTTTTGCCGGATGACGCGAAAAAAAGAGCAGGCTGTTTACTATCGTCGCAATTCGTCTGCCCTGTTTTTTGATGACGTCAATATCATGCTCCGTCTCCTTTCTGTCTTCATTTTCAAGAATAAGATCGGCAGAATTGATGATTGTATTAACGGGGGTATTGATTTCATGGGCCACGCCTGCCGCCAGTTCTCCAAGGGCCGCCAGGTGGCTCGACCTGATTGCATCTGCCTGTGCCTCCTCCTTTTCACGCCGCATAATATTGATGCGGTCGGTTAGTGCAAAGGAGAGAAACACTACTTCAAGAATTGAACCCATCTGCAAGCCGGAGTTGGTCAGCAGGTTCGCGGGCAGGATATTATGCATGCCGAGCACAACAGAGAATATACCCAGAACGCGAAAGATGCGAGCGGCTACAAAATAGCGGGCCGGACGATACCCTCTTTGCAGGCATACTACTCCGGCGATCATGGCGGTGACGGATGTGCAGGGCGCTACAACGGATATGGCGCTCTTCCACACCTCCGGAGACACGACAAAAATAGCGGGTATGGTCAGCACGGCAACAAGCATCCATATTTTAATAATGCGGTCGATGAAGAAAACATTGCGTTCGGTCGCGAGAAAATTCCGGCAAAATATCAGCCCTGTGAGAATCACCGGTGCGGCGAGTATGGATGCATAGTTGGAGATCAACGGCATCTCGCCGCTGAAGAACTCTAACAGAAAACCCTTTATACAGAACATGTAGAGGGTAAAGAAGAAGATATCGAGGATATAGTAGAGATAGTTTCGATCGCGCAGGGAAAGAAAAATGAAAAAGTTGTAGACGATCATCACTATCATGGCCCCGAAGTAGCAGCCATCAATCAGCCCCCTCCGGTTGTCCATGCGGCTGAATGCCTCCGGAGACCAGACCGTTAACGGCATCATTGTCCGCCCTCCTCCGGCTTCTATCCTCAGGTAAAAGGTAGTGTCAGGACCGTCTATCAAAACGGGGAATACGGGGTTTCTGTGCCGGAATTTCCGAATGCTCATCGGCCGCATGTCGCCGGCCTGCATACGCTCGAAGCCACTGCCATCGCCTGGAACGTAGAGATCCAGGTAATCCATGTGCGGGAAATCGAGTTCAAGCAGCCAACGTTTTTCCGCAGCCGCTTCATTTTTGATCGTAAACCTCACCCAGTAGACGCTGGTCGTCACCCCAAAGTTCGGAACCGCTCTGTTGTCGGGCCTGAACAGGGTGCCCGTCTCGGGAGAACTCACCTGACTGATCGTCAATGATCCCGTTTTGTCTTCCAGTATGTCGATATGCCCTGACAGCGATGATGATTCGGTATTGTTGTGGAGGATGAGAGGAAGGGAAGCCGCTGCGCAAGTAAGAGCTGTGCAGAGAAGAAGGAAAAGCAGGAAAAAGGCGGGAATGGCTCTTACGGATACGGCATGGGAGGTGGCAGGCAGCAAGGGAGCGCGTATAAAGCAAAAAAGCATCATCCACATGGGGAGTTTGTTTTTAATTAACATTTGCGGTTATATTGATTAAAATATGGTGCCAACGCAAGAATTACATCTTCCCATCAATTACATCTTTGTCTCCTTATTTGAATGTTCGGCGTGGTCTGAAGGACGGTAGCCGTAGCAGTTGCCGATTGCATCCTGGATGGCGGTCACTACTCTGACAATCATTCAAACCCCATCATTTGACATTGTATCCCAGAACAGCTCCTCCGGCGCATGCGTAGTTTACTTCTCTCGTAACCATTCGGGATATGTTGCCTGTTTCCGTATTTATTTTCCTGACGAAAATCACAATCTTGTTGTTGTTCTGATAGCTGTAGGTTCCCACAATTGCTTCGGACTGTGAATATTCGTCTTTCTTTATCTCCCTGACATTGCGGGTTAACACGATGAGGCCATATTCCGACAGCTTGAAGTATTTCCCGAATTCTGCTTGTACGATCTTGTAGCTGCAGACCTTGCTCAAGCTCCCGCGCATCAGCTCTCCCATGAGAATGCCGGACTGGTTGGGCAGGAAGGATTGTAAGTCGGCAAAGTCGGTCACGAGAACCGTCATTCGGTTGGTATCATCCTGGTTCGTGCAGCTTGATGCATTAGCTCTGGCATCTTTTGTCTTGGACATGTAGCCGGAGGGGCATGGGTCCACGCAAAGTTCAGCGGCAATGTCCTGAAACAGCGCTTTGAGATCGGTAGAATCCAGAAGCATTGGCAGTGCCTTGTTATAGCAGTTTCCACCAATTGCGGACGGCAGGGATGCCGCACAGCCGGTCAGGAGGCCCAAAGCCGATAGTACCAGGCAAAGAAAATATTTTCGCATCAGTGCACGCTACTCTCTTTTTTTACCGGTTTTGAAATGTCTCCATTTATGATGACCGGATTGTCCCTGTAGCTGTATTGGTTGCCTCCCACGATTTTCATGGGTTTCTGGCTGACTTCATCCGGCAGCAGCGATTCGGTAAACCAGTTGACGGGCATATGAATCTGGGCGGAAGATACCACAATGCCGGAGTTTATATCGATTACCCTGGCGTTGACAAACACATGGCCGCCTGTAATCGAATAGGTGCCAACTACGATTCCGGCCACTTTGTAGAGTTCCTTTATTTTCATTATGTCTCTGCTTAAAGAGAACTCTCCCGTCTCGTTGATGATTACATCCTTTGTCAGTCTGACCTCGAAAATCCTCCATTTGCGGACCTGTAGCTCGTGTATGAGATTCTCCGATATCAGCCTTCCCAAGGCGCTGGTTTCGGAAAGATTGTGAAGATTGCTAAAGCTGGTGACAATAAAGGCATCCTGCGGACTTTTCCGGTCGAGGTTTCTTTCGATCTGGTCGGCCATGAAAATCATCTGGGAATTAAAGCTTCCGGCAGTCGTCCGGCTTTGTTGTACCACCAGTGGTTCGTCAGCAATATGGGTCTGATTTTTGGCGGCGCCGGTGCACCCGGATATAATCATGGCAGCCATGGACAGAGTGACAAGTGTTTTGCCGAATTTCATTTTTCTCCTCCGCAAGTCGCATCAGGCTTGCACAGCATTATGTATTCGACCTTGTTGGAATTGGGAGCATGTTTTTTGGCCCTGTATGAAACCGGAAAATCGGGGTGGTCGGATGCGGACCAGGAGTCCCATGCAACATTATAAGCGTCACGGGGGCAGGAATTGCTGTCCGGGGCCGCATTGGACGCACTGATTTGCGGCTGGTTTCCGTTGTCGATATCCGGTGAAGCCGCACCCAGGGAGATCATGCCTGCCAGAAACACAAGCCAATACAAACGCTTCATTCAGTCCTCCTCGTTTTTTATTCAGTATCTTTCTATTTCGGTCAAATATGACGATCCTTTAGAAAATTATTAACCGCTGATACCGGGATGAAAACGGCTTTTGCGATAATTGCATCCTATCTCAACTTGCCGTGAATCCTTTTATCCTTTGACTTCTAGGCAGTTTTGTTTCGTTTTTCCGGGGTGGGTGTTCTACGATAAGCAGTCGGTATTATGTAAGGTTCCGAAAAAGTAAAAGCCATGACGGGGTATGTTCCCCAGCACAGCTTTTTCTCTTCAAAAAATGAAATACGGATTATCGGACGGCCTGCCACGTGGCCGTGGTTTCATCTATGGGGCTTCCTGGCCGGATCCGGATCGGAACCAGCCTGTTGTGTGAAATATTTTCGCGGTTGCACCAGAATTCTTCCAGCTCTTCCACGAGAAGTCTGTCCAGTCCTGAATCCCTGATGAACTCTTCCCTTAATCCGGCATCGCCCTGCGAGACAATAATGGGCAGCAGCGTGTTCATGTACATCAGCGAACTCTTTGCGAGCCGCAGGCCGATATCGAAAAGATTGTCGGGAATATCGCCGGTCAGAAGGCGCTGGTGTCGCAGTTCAATCGAAACAATCCGCTTGATCGTATCCCGTTCGCCGTCACCGGCCACCCATCCGTAGTGGTTGCCGATTGCATCCTGGATGGTGGTCACTACCCTGACAACTATCTGCTCTTCCTGCTCGACCCGCTCCAGGCGGTGCTGAATATCCAGTATGGTTTCCGTCCCCCGTGAAAGGCATTCAAGTCCTTCCAGAAGGTTGGTTAATCGTTTACGTCCCATTCTTCCCGCCAGGTCGCAGGAAAGGAGATCGTTAACCAATAATTCCATGAAAAGTCCCGGCCTGATGGCGTTCAACTCCTTCCAGGTGGCCGAGAGCATCTTCAGAGTATCGATAGCAGGGATTCCGCGTGCAAAAAAGACCAGTTTGTTGATGTGTTTTGATGATTCGTCCATTCTCTGAAGCATGCCGATCAGCCTGAGAAAGTTCGTTTGGGCTGTTTTTCCAGCATCGCCGGCACTAACCAGCCGTTCGTCGCAGTACGTGCCGATTTCGAGCATAAGCTGCTCAAAGCCTTGATTGCCGGATTCCTTCCTGGCCAGGAGAACCGATAATATAATGCCATTCGACATGTCAACGCCATCAGCGGCGGAAAACATGAAATAAGCCGCCAGAGCCTGACGGGCTTTTTCTAAGGATGTTGAGGACATATCACGTATCCGGGAGTTGCCGTCCATTGCTGTCGCAAGGACGTTTATTGACGGGATAGCCATACTTCGACCCTGTTATTGCGGAGTTTTCCATCCTTGGTGCCGCCTTCCGCCAGTTGCATGATGGATCCCATACCCATTGCCACCGCCGGTTTGACACCACGCGCCGTCAGTTCTCCAGCCACCAATTTTGTCCACTGTTCGGCGATCTCTTTTGATTTTTTGCCTTCACTCATGTCACTGAAACCGAACAGCATAACCTTGCGGCCTTGCAGCTCCTTGCGCTCAAGCGAGTGAATCAGCCGGTCAATATCGCGCCGGGAACGGTTATCGAAACTGATCGTATCGGGGCGGAATCTGAAAGAGAGCGACAGCCGCTCAGCGCCTTGCACCAGGCTTTTGAATGCCGGTGGTGCGTTGCCGGGCAGCACCGGTATGTCGGCTCGTATCGCAAGAGAAACAAAACCGTTCTTTTCCAGGATGTCCTGCCCGTCGTCCGAGAGCACGAATTCCATGAACTCCCTGGCCAGCGGATTAGCGGTCTTGGGCGGCAGATACATGTAGAGCCGGCGGGAGAGTGGATACTCTTCCCGCGCAACGGTGAATGCATTCGGGTAAATCGCATCGCTGGTATCACTTGCCGATATTGCAAGCGCCTTGCTGCTTTTTATATACGGAAGTCCGATGAATCCAATGCCGGCCGGGTCGTTGGCGACATCGGTGGACAGCTTGTTGCTGTCTTCATAACGCTTGGCGTTCCCGCCCAATTTTTTCTTGTCCAGTACCAGGCTCTTGAAGGTGTCATACGTTCCTGATTTGTCATCTCGTGCATAAAGCCCAATGGCTTTATCGTTCCCGCCGATTTCTTTCCAGGAACCGATTTCTCCGGCAAAAATTCGGGCAATGGTGTCCTTGCCAACAGTCGAGAGCGGGTTTGCGGCGTTAACGATAACCGCGAGGCCATCAAGACCGATGACATGTTCGCATCCAAACCGGGTCATGTCGCCCAGCCCGGACAGTTTGCCGGATTCCTCTTTCTTTATTTGACGTGAAGACATGCCGATATCGCATTGCGATTTTTCGAGTCCTTCGAAGGCGGTGCCTGAACCCTTGGACCTGATTTCCACCGCCCATGCCTTGGTATGCCCCATGTTGCCGATAATCCTGACTTCTTCTTCATCAGGGCCTTGTTCATGCCGGATTTTGTTCGCGCCTTTGCGCTTCAGGAACTCTTCCACCAGTGCCGGGGCCAGTTTGGCGCCGATGGTATTCGATCCCTGCAGTCTGAGCACCGTTTCAATCCGTTCGGCAAAAAACAGATGCCATGCGCCCCAGGTCAGAATCACCAGCATGGCGGCGGTGGATGCGCCACGTACGATGAGTTTTCGCCGCCGTTGTTTTTCTTCGGCCAGCTTTTGTTGCTCGGCGCGGGCAAGCTCGTCACGGTGCTGATATCGTTCCAGAGCGGCAATAAACTCATCGCAACTCTGGAAACGGTGGTCGGGAGATCGCGAAAGGGCGCGGTGAATGATGTCCACCAGGTCCTGATCAAGATCGGGAAGCTTCTCGCGTATGTCAGGGATATCTTCTTCCATCTGCCGCATCAACTGGATGATGGTCGTACCCGTTTCCCTGGGCGGTGCGCCGGTCAGCATCTGGTACATGAGCATGCCGGCCGAATATATATCGGAGCGGTGATCGATTGCCTTGGGGTTTACGATCTGCTCGGGACTCATATGGGCGGCAGCGGCAAAGAAATTGGCGCCGGTACCCGCTTCCATAGGCATATGGCTGGATGCGCCGAATCCGTCCAGCTTGACCACTCCGTTTTTGGACAGAAAGACGCTTGTAGCACCGACTCCCCGATGGATGACCCCACGACTGTGGGCAAACGAGAGTGCTTTCAGCACCTGCTTGATGACGTGCAGCGTCGGCAGTTCCTTGTTGCCGCCGTGATGCTGGATGATCTCATCCAGCCGGAATGAGTCAAAATACTCCTGCACAAGGTAAAAGACTCCGTCCTCCTCAAAAAAATCAATGGCTTGGAGAATGTTGCGGTGATTCAGGTGGGCAAGGTTTTTGGCTTCGGCGTAAAAAAAGTCTCGCAGTTTGGTTGCATCGCTGTTGTGCCCTCCCTTGAATGTCTTTACAAAGCAGGTCTCCTTCCGGGAAACGTCCTCTGCAAGGTACAACACCGTACCATTTTCGAATGTGGCCATTTCCTTCTTCAGTACGTACTTGTCAGCAATCAGTTTGTTCATGTTCTTTCCTTGCCATTACTAGTGTGAAATGCGGGTGTACAGAAGGGAGATCCCCGAGTGAAATTCAAAGGTAATCAAGGTTACACGGGGGTGTCTAAAAATATTAATGAAAACCATAAGATGTAGGCACAATAGCGTACTCGCGTTACAGACATGTTACGGACATGCTATTTTATGGAAAATTATATCAGGATCGGGCAAAAAAAGACCCGCACCGTTTCCGGCGCGGGTAATTGCAGGGAGGGAAGCAATAAAGTTATGACTGTTCAACACTACATCAGAATATCAACTGTACCTGAACCCGGTACTGCATGTCGTCTGTTGGCTTGGTCGAAGTCTGAGTGTGGATATTACCCACATCACCCTGAATTTTCAGATTGTTTTTGTCGAAGTAATACGATACCGCGCCGATTGTTTCGATTATATGATCGTTTGCCGCATCCCTGTTAGGATCGAAATAGGAATAACGGAATGCTGCTTCCAGTTTCTTCGGGATTATCATGTAGCCGGCCTGGGCGTAGAAACCCTGTGCGCGAAGAAGTTTGTTGTTCGATTGGGCTTCCGCCTCGCCCAGCAGATATTCTCCCTGAAGCGAGAGCCCCATCCATTTGAATGCCAAGTCAGCGCCATAGCTTTCGACGTCGATCTTGTCGATTTTAGTGCCGGTAGGGCTGATTTTGGCAAGACCTTTGCCGAGCCAGCCTGATGATGTGGCGTAGTTTGACATGGTGTTGTCAAGTGTAGTGCCAGCTGACTTGTTCAGGGTATTCATGAAATAGTTAGCGCCGATTGAGAGCAAGGGTTTTGCGCTTCCATCCAGATCCGCTTCGTAATTGGTCATGTCACCCAACGGATTTACCACGGCCCTGGCAACGAACAAATTATCATTCGTGCTTCGGGTGCTGGTTTGGCCGGCTCCGCCAAAGACTCCGGTATAATAATATGCCAGACCATTGGCGATCTTGCCGTGCAGCATGGCTCCGATATCGTAACTGGGTTTGAAGGCGTCAACCACGATGGAGCGGTCCACGAACTG
>WSSedB1CaDRAFT_10001102_pt1 | contig 10614 bp, 8 predicted proteins | sample WetSurSB1Cattail_FD_9460 | JGI IMG/M metagenome (IMG submission 9460)
TGCCGTGGTGCGGCGGTCGCTGGATGGCCAGGAAGCCCACGCCGCCGGCCTATGGCGGGAGATCGCCCAGATGGGCTGGATCGGCGCCGCGATCCCCGAGGAATTCGGCGGTGCGGGCCTAGGCTACGAAGGCTTGTGCGTGCTGGCGGAGGAAATGGGTCGGGCGGTCGCCCCGATCCCGTTTGGATCGACGGCCTATTTGGCCGCGGAGGCGATCCTGACCGCAGGCAGCGATGCCCAGCGCCGCGAGTATCTGCCGAAACTGGCCGATGGTTCCTTGATCGGCTGCTTCGCCCTGTCCGAGGGCAATGGCAGCCCCGAACCTTCGGCGATCCACGCCCGCGTCGTCGGCGGGCGCTTGACCGGGGCGAAATGGCCCGTGGCGGATGGCGGCATCGCCGATATCGCCGTCGTGGTGGCCATCGACGAGCACCGCCAGCCCGGGCTGTTCGTCGCCGACCTGAAAGACGTCCGCCGTCGCGACCTGCAAACGCTGGATCCGTCCCGAAACCACGCTCGTCTGGACTTTGACGGATTGGCGGTGCGGCAGCTTGGCTCCAGCGGCTGGGGTTCGGTGCAACGCGTCCTGGATCGGTCGGCGATCCTGTTCGCGTTCGAGCAGGTTGGCGGGGCCGATGCCTGCCTGCAAATGGCCAAGGATTACGCGCAGGAACGCTATGCATTCGGTCGTCCGATCGGCTCGTTCCAGGCGATCAAGCACAAGCTGGCCGATATGTACGTCGCTTTGGAACTTGCCCGCTCCAACGCTTACTACGGTGCCTGGGCGCTATCCGAGGACGCCACCGATCTCTCCCTGGCGGCCGCGACCGCCCGTGTGTCCGCTACCGAGGCGTTTCATCTGGCGTCGAAGGAAAACATCCAGACGCACGGCGGCATCGGCTTCACCTGGGCGGTCGATTGCCATCTGTTTTACCGCCGGTCCAAGCAGCTTGGTTTGATGATCGGATCGGCGCCGTTCTGGAAGAACCGGTTGGTCGATCTGCTCGAAACCCGCAACGCGGCGTAAGGGAGAAGCATCATGGACTTCAACGACACTAAAGAAGAAGCCACGTTCCGCGCCGAGGCTCGCGCGTTCCTCAGCGCCAACGCGCAACTGAAAGCGGGCACCCGCCCGGTTTTGCGGCAAAGCGGCGTCGATGCCGCGGCGGTGCAGCGCTGCAAGGAATGGCAGGCCAAGAAGGCCGATGCGGGCTTTGCCGGCCTGACATGGCCGAAGCGCTTCGGCGGCAAGGAAGCCTCGCCGATCCTGCAGGTGATCTACAACCAGGAGGAGGACGATTTCGTCGTCCCGCGCGGGCTGTACGAAATCGGCCTGGGCATGTGCATCCCCACCATGATGGCCTATGCGAAGCCGGAGCAACTCGACCGCTATGTCAAACCGGCTTTGCGGGGCGAGGAAGTCTGGTGCCAGTTGTTCAGCGAACCGGCTGGCGGATCCGATCTGGCGGCGCTTCGCACACGGGCGGTGCGCGACGGCGACGACTGGGTGATCAACGGGCAGAAGATCTGGACCTCGGGCGCGCATCTGTCGGATTTCGGCATCATCGTGGTCCGCACCGACCCGGACAAACCGAAGCACGAGGGCCTGACGTTTTTCTTCCTGGATATGAAGTCGCCCGGCATCGACGTCCGGCCGATCCACCAGATGTCCGGCGCCAGTCATTTCAACGAGGTGTTCTTCACCGATGTCCGTGTGCCGGATGCCCAGCGCCTGGGTGCGGTGGGCCAGGGCTGGAAGGTTTCGCTGACCACGCTGATGAACGAGCGCCTCGCGGTTGGCGACGTGCAGCGCCCGGATGTCGACGATCTGCTGGAACTCAGCCGCAAGATGCGGATCGACGGCAAGCCGGCGATCCAGAACGGCGCCGTCCGGGAGAAGATCGCCGAATGGCACGCGCGCTCGCAGGGGTTGAAGTTCACCCGCTTCCGCACGATGACCGCGCTGTCCAAAGGCGAGACTCCGGGGCCGGAGAACTCCATCCACAAACTGGTCAATGCGTCGAAGCTACAGGATATCGCCAGCTACGGTCTGGACCTGATGGGCAACCACGGCATGGTGGTCGATGACGACCTGACCGAGGCTTACGGCATGTTCCAGGCAGCGCTGTTGTCGTCCCCCAGCGCCCGTATCGCCGGTGGATCGGATGAAATCCTAAGGAATATCATCGCCGAACGGGTGCTTGGCCTGCCGCCCGACATTCGGGTGGATAAAGGTGTGCCGTTCAACAAGGTTCCCACCGGAAAGCGGTGACGCCTTACCGGGGGCTGACCCAAACAGCACCCGGACCAGCGCTCTGTGCTCGTCTGTCCAGACGGACTCCCAGTCGCGTGGATAGTTCATGTTAACGGCGCCATCGAACCGCCCGTCGAGGTCATCGACACGACTCAGCGCAAGGCGCAGCGTTTCCGTCAGGCTGGGAACATCCGGCGCGGACACCAGGATATTGGGGCTGATGCCGGCGAAATAGTCAGCGGCTTTATTCTCGAACGCATTGGTCACGACAATCGCGCCAACACCCGCCATATCGAACGGCGTGATGCTGGGATGCGGCGACGCCATCAAACTCAGGCAGATATCGAATTCCCTGATTTTTTCTTCGTATTCGCCCAGGGACATCCGCGGTAGTTGGGTGATTTTCCGCCGCGCGTCGAGGTGAATCTCCACATCGCCGATCCCCATGCCATAAAGCTCCCAGTTATGGCCGGTATCGAAATATCCCTTGTTCCACGCATCGATCAACGCCCGGGCGCCGAGATCGAACATGTTTCTGTTCACGGTGGGGCGGGAATAGAACGCCAGCTTCTTCGTCTTTCCCGCGTGTTTGGCAAGGAAGTCGGCCTTTTCCGGCATCGCGGCGGAACAGGCATTGTTGAAGTAAACGGCCTTGTTCGCGGACGCCAGGGCAGCGACCCGCGGGGACTTGGCCTTCATGAACTCCAGCAGCGGTTTCGTTGACACCAGGGCCTGGTAGTTGAACGCGTAGGTTGCATCCGCGAGGGCGTAGAGCGAACTGAACGGGTAGAAAGCCGCCTCATAGTCCTGGATCAAATAAAGAAAAGGACCGCCGCCGATGGTATCCATGATCTTGCGGGCGAAGTAGGCCGAATACCAGACCGTCGCCACGGCACTGTCGTGCGGCGACACGTTCAACGGCAGGTAGCGGTCGCCGACATAATCCAACTCCACCTCATCCAGCAGGCGCTCCAGGCCGGGATATCGTTGCAAATTTCGATGAAAGACATCCCGGTCGAAATAGAAATTGTCGAACAGGACCAGGCGTACATTCAGGCCTTGGCGGGCGATCATCAGGGCGATCTGAAAGACCCCAAAAAATCCGGCGGACATTGTTTCAATTGAAAACGCGGGAACAAGGACGTTGACGGTTTTCACCCGCGTTTGCACCACGACGACCTCCGGCAAATCCAGGATCGAGTTCATCGAGAGGTCGATGCCGGCTTTGTTGTAGGTCACCAGCATTGGGCGCACCTTCGCCGCCGACTTCCGGATCATGGTCTTGAACGAACGTGTCTTGCTCAGCGGTAGCAGAAAGAGCCAGGCGATCAGGCCGGGAATCCCAAGTTGGTTCTTTTCTCCAAATGCAAGGTTTCTGTATGCGGCCCTGATCGTATCCTTTCCCAATATAAAATCCGCGATCGCAAGCACTGAAGGGAGCATTCGCACGGCCTCCGGGAGTATCACAGAATATTGATGGTCGCCTAACCTTCGCTCTATTCTGCGGATTATCATGTAGCGGCGGCAGCCGCATGTCACTTATCGCCGCTCAATGCTTTCTTGTAATCGGCTTTCGATCACGTTTGCCGGTACACCGGCCCGCGGTTGCGGTCACGGCGCGGACGGCGATCGGCCCAGGTCGATGTGGGATGGCAATTTCAGGAACCTGACTGACTCGGCCAGTTCGCGGCGTGCCGCCGTTAGCAGCGCGAGGCGCATCCGGTGCAGGTCGGCCGCGGCCGCCTTGTCGTTCGATTTTCGCATTTGCACCCAAAACTCCGAACCCTCACCAGGTTCCAGTTCGGTCACGACGAAATCGATCAGTCCCAGCGCGTGAAGTTCCAGCACCATCAGTAGGAAGCTGTTTGGGGTGAAAATCCAACAATGGGCATCGACGTAGCTTTGTGTGCCGTCGGTAATGCACCGACGATATTTGGCATACTTATCATAAGCGTCTGCCAATGGGGTGGTCAGTTCCAACGTGCCTTGCCCGCTGGGCAGCCATGCACCCGCGCCATTCAGATTGATCATGTAAGCCCAGGCTTCGAACATGTTTTCCGGCGTATGCATCGTCCGCTGCTCCCGATGCGCACGTAAGGCTTCGCCGCTGGTGGAAAGCGGCCGGAAGAAATCGAACGTCATGCGGCAATCTGGCACCGCGAGGGACAGTATGAAGTCCGGCCGAGCGAGTGCCGACACCTCCTGAAAGAAGGTGATGATGTCGGGAAAGTGTTCGATCGCGTGGCTCGCGATCAGATAGTCGAAACCCTCGGGACGCTTGCGCAGGCAGGCTTCGTCCAGCCTGACGTCTCGCCAGACGACGTCGACGGCTTCGATATTGCCGGCCATCTCGCGGATGGTGGCGTTGGAGTGGGTCGTGGCCGTTTGCAGAAGGCCATCCTGGTCGGTGAAATCCACGACCGTGGTGTTCCAACCGGCGGCCTTCGGCGCGATGGGATTGTAGAACGGCCCTATTTCAATTCCGTGGGCGGTTGCGTGGTCGATGCCCCGCAGCAGGAATTCGCTTCGGTCCAAGATGTTTCTCCAGTCGCACTCGCCGGGCAAATCCCGACCCTACCCTGGACGCCGACAGGGTGCTGTTGCAGAATCATGGAATGACCCGCCTGGCAACCGCGATCGGCTCGTTCGCCCTGAACAATCCCGTGATCTGCGGATCGGGTGAGCCGGTGATAACGGAGTCCGGGATCCGGGCAGCGTTGCGCGCGGGTGCCGCGGGGGTGATCGCGAAATCTGTCAACGAAAACCCAGCCGGCGGACGCCAGTTGGACAAGGCGGATTACGTCCGGCTCGACGGTCGGGGGCTTCCGACATCGGGGCAGGGGGTGTCGCTGTTCAACCGCTCCGGCCTGTCGCAGCGCGACACGGCGGATTGGTTCGCCTCCATCGCCGCGATTGACAGGGATGCGCGGCTTGACGGCGCGTTCGTCGCCGCCAGCATCGTGTATGCCGGGGCCGACGGCGCCGTTCGGGTCGCATCGTTGGCACGTCGCGCCGGACTGCGCGTCTTCGAGCTGAACGTCGGCGCGCCCCACGCGGCGGAGGCTGCACCGGGCGCCATCGTGCAGGAAACCGACCCGGCCCGCTTGACCGAACTGGTGCGGCGCGTGCGCGCGGCGACCGAGGGCATGCAGCTCTGGGTCAAGCTGACCGGGCTGTCGTCCAACCTGCCGGCGTTGGCTTTGGCGGCGCGGGAGGGCGGGGCGGATGCGGTTTGCATGATGGGCCGCTTCATGGGGCTGATTCCAGACCTGACCACGTTCGCGCCGGTGTTGGGCACATCCGCCGCGTATGGCGGTGGTTGGGCATTGCCGATCGTCTGCCGGTTTCTGGCCTTGACGCGAAAAGCCGCCGGAACCAGCTTTCCGCTGATGGGCACCAATGGTGTGCGTTCGGGCGAGGACGTCCTGCGGATGGCACTTTGCGGCGCCAGCGCCGTGGAGGTTCTGTCAGCCACGATGCACGAAGGCTTCGGCGCGATCAGCCGGATGATCGTGGAGCTGGACTCATTTCTAACCGAACGGAGTATGACATTCCGCGACCTGATCGGCCGCACGGCCGACGGTTTGGCGGGCTACGCCGAACAGCCGGACATTCCTGGCCGCTGGCGCGATTTCGTCCCGCCTGAAACCATTTCCGACGCCGATACATCGCTATGAGCGTCCGGCATCGTGGAGCCTTGCTATGAATCAGTCTGCCTACCTTGCCGATCTTTGGAGCAGCGCCGGCCTACCCGCTGACGCACTGGACGATGTCGTGCTCACCGGGTCAGATCCGGTGCTACCCTCCAGCTTTGCTGTCGGTACCGCCGCGCAGGTAACAGTCGCGGCATCTGCCCTGGCGGCAGCAACGCTATGGCGCCAGCGCGGCGGGCGCCGGCAATCGGTGTCGGTGGATATGCGGCATGCCGCGATTGAATTTCTGTCGGAACATTTTGCCCGTGTCGAAGGCGAGGCGCCCGAAGACCCCTGGGACAAGATCGCCGGCACCTATCAGTGCGGCGATGGTCGTTGGGTGCGGCTGCACACCAATTTTCCGCATCACCGAGCGGGGATATTGCGGATATTAGGCTGCGACTATGACAGGCAGGCCGTGGCAACGGCCCTGACGTCCTGGACCGGCTACGGGCTGGAAGATGCCGCGGCCGAGAATGGGCTTTGCGCCACCGCCATGCGCAGCTTCGCTGAATGGGATGCCCATCCGCATGCCCAGGCGTTGATCACCCAACCCGTTGTCAAAATCACCCGCATCGGCGATGCCCCCGCCCAAGATCTGCCCCCGTCTGCTCGGCCACTTTCCGGCGTCCGCGTGCTGGACCTGACACGCGTTATCGCCGGGCCGGTGTGCGGGCGGACTCTGGCCGCGCATGGCGCCGAGGTGATGAACATCTCCAGTCCGAATGTGCCGAACCTGCCGCGACTGGTTATAGACACCGGCCGCGGCAAGCTGTCGGCGTATCTGGAACTGCGTGAGAAGGCCGACAACGAACGCTTGAAAGAGCTGCTGGCCCAATCGGACATTTTCGTCCAGGGCTACCGGCCCGGCGGCTTGGCGGCGCTGGGCTTCAGCCCCGAGGACGCCGCCCGTATCCGCCCGGGCATCGTGTATGTGTCGCTGTCGGCTTACGGCCATGTCGGCCCGTGGTCCGGGCGGCGCGGCTTCGACAGCCTGACGCAGACGGCCACCGGCATCAATCACGCGGAAGCCGAGGCGGCCGGCCAGTCAGCACCGAAAGCCTTGCCTTGTCAGGCGCTTGACCACGGATCAGGCTACCTGCTCGCCTTTGGCGCACTGACCGCGCTGATGCGGCGGATGCAGGAGGGCGGGAGCTGGCACGTTCAGGTGTCCCTGGCACGCACCGGAAGCTGGATCCGCGATCTGGGCCGGGTGAGTAACGGTCTGGCTATTCCCGGACCGACGGCGGAGGGTGTCGCCGACCTGCTGGAGGAATCCGACTATGGCGCGGGTCGCCTGCATGCCGTGCGGCATTCCGCGCAACTGTCCGAAACGCCGGTTCGGTGGGATCGCCCGTCGGTGACCCTGGGGACCCATCCGCCCGTTTGGGTATGACGGGAACAGCCCAGTTGGCATGCGTTACCGGCGTGCGCTTAAATCGCGAAAATCGAAGGGGCCGCCTATGACGTTGATCGACCTGAGCCGCGAAATCCACCACAAGATGGCGCGCCTGCCGAACCACCCGATGGTGATCATCGCGCCGTTCTCCACCCATGAGGAAAAGCGGGTCGCCGACGGCTACACGTTTTCCTCGGCGGTCACGTCGCTGAACATGGGCGACCATTCGGGCACCCATGTCGATGCGCCACTGCATTTCGACGAGCGGCCAGGCGCCAAGGGCATCGACGAAATGCCGTTGGAGAAGTTCTTCACCGAGGCTGTCTGCCTGGACCTCTCCCACAAGGAACTGAAGTCCGACATCAGCATCGGCGACCTGGAAGCCGCTGAACGGGCCGCCGGTATCGAAATCCGGCCGAAAGACACCGTGCTGCTGCACATGGACTTCTACCGCCGCACCCACGGCACCGACGCCTACATCACCGACTTTCCGGGATTGACCAAGGAGTCCGCAACCTGGCTGGGCAACAAGGGAATCACGATGTTCGGGGTGGAGGCGGTCAGCCCCGGCCGGCCGGGGCGCAACAACTTTGAGGTTCATCACGTCTGCCGCGATATGGGATTCACCCATATGGAGGGGCTGATCAACATGGATAAACTGGTCGGCAAAGGTCGCTTCCGGTTCATCGGCTTCCCGTTGAAAATCAAGGGCGGCACCGGCAGCCCGATCCGCGCCGTGGCCTGGGTGGACTAGTCCAGGTGGCGTGCTCGATCCCGATTTGCTTCTTGATCCATCGCCGCATGGCGGATGGGTCAGAAGGGCTGTTGATGGCGCCGGACCTCGCCACCGCGCTTGCGGACATCGCCGGCGCGGGCGGTGTCTGGACGGCGGAACGCATAACCCTGGGACCGGAAACGGTGCTGGAAGGTGCGGCGTTGGCGACCGCCGTCAGCGAGTCCCTGGCACCCGCAACGGCATAAGGAACAACACCGCCACCGCAGCCGCGCCGCCGCTGACCAGAAACACATTCAGCGCCGAGAGGTGAGCCATCAAAGGCGCGGTAATCGTCGGGGCGGTTGCCTGTGCCAGCAGCACCGGCACCGCCAGCCAGCCAAGCATGCTGGCGTATCCCTCGGGACCAAAGATGGCCAAGGGCAGCGTGCCGCGGTTGATCGTCATGACGCCGTTGCTCATGCCATACAGCAGCGCGAACCCGGTCGCCGCGATCGGCCCGCCCAGCAGCAGCAATCCGGCACCCAGGGGAAACAGCAACGCGGCGACGCGGGCCTTGACCAGGATATCGACGCGCGGGCCGATCGCGTATTCCAGAAGCCGGCCCGCGACCTGGCCAGGGCCGATAAGGGCCGCGACGCCAACGGCTTGCCCCGCTGTCAGGCCGACACCCTGGAACAGCAACAGTGCATTGACCGCCAGCGCCGAGGTGATGAACCAGCGCACCGCGAAGAACGCCCCCAACAGCACCAAGGCCCGCCGTTGGGATGGTGACCTCGGCAGCGAACCGGTCGCCGCCTGTTGCTTCGGCCTGGGTGGGGCCGGGGGAACGAGCAGCCAGACCATGGGTAGGTTCACCGCCAACATCAGCCCGGCGTAGGCGAGCAAAAGACCGCGCCACTCCAACGCCCCGATCAAAGCGGCGCCCAGCGTCCAGAAAACCGTGCTGGCGAATCCCGCGACCAGGGTGATGCCAGTGATGCTTGGGCCGGCCTCCTGGCCCAGCAATCCGCCGACCGTGGCGAAGGCGGCGTCATACAGTCCCATCGCCATGCCGACGCCGATGATCGTCCACCCAAGATACCAAAGCGCCAGACCATGGCTTATTGCCAGCACCGCCTGACCGGCGGCGATCACCAGGATGCTCGCAAGCAGGGCGCCGCGACCCCCGTGGTGGTCGATCCATTTTCCGACACGGGGCGCGCAGGCGCCGGTGACCAGCAGTGCCCAGGAGAATGCGCCGAGTACGGCGAAGCCCGACTCGCCGAACGACGCCGCGACCGGGGCGGCGACGATCGCGGGCAGGTAGAACGTCATCCCCCAGGAAAGCGTCTGGTTGATTCCCAGGACGGCGCCGAGGCGAAAGCGGGTGTCGAACATCCGATGCAGCTTCGGATGGATCAGGCTGGGATACAACCCGTGCGCGCGGCTTCTAACCCGCCACCAACGGACACCCCGCCGTCTTCGGATCGGGGAATGCCTCCGCCCCGGGGATCCGGTTCAAGACCTCATACAAATCCCAGTCCGATTTGGACTGAGCCGGCGCCTTTGCTCGCACGAGCAGAAGGTCATGCACCATCAGTCCATCGGGCCGCAGGACGCCGCCCCGGGAGAACATGTCGTCCACCTTGGTCGCGCGCATCTTCGCCGCGACCGCCTCGGGGTCCTTGCCGCCGACCGCCTGCACTGCCTTCAGGTAGTGCAGCACACCGGAATACACCCCGGCCTGGGTCATGCTGGGCATCTTGCCGTTTTCCTTGATGAACCGCGCCGACCACGCGCGTGTGGCATCATCCAGGTCCCAGTAAAACGATGTCGTCAGTACCAGTCCCTGCGCCACCGGTAGCCCGATGGCGTGAATATCGTTGATGAACGCAAGCATCGACGCCAGTTGCTGCTTACCGCGACCGATCCCGAACGAGGCGGCCTGCTTGACGCAGTTGATATTGTCGGGCGGCCCACCGGAAATCGCGATCACGTCGGCCCCGGACGACTGGGCGGCGAGCAGATAGCTGCTCATGTCCGGGGTTCCGAACGGGTATACCGAATGCCCCAGGACGGTGCCGCCCTTGGCGGTGATGACCGCGGTCGCCACCCGCTCCATCGAATGACCGAACGCGTAGTCCGGGGTGATGAAATAGAACGACTTCGCGCCTCTGTTCACCAATGTCGCGGCGGTTCCGTTGGCCAGTGCCGTGCTTTCGAACGTCCACTGCATCGAGAACGGCGAGCACAGCTTGCCGGTGAAGTCATCCGCGCCGGTGCCGGAGGTGATCATCAGCTTTTTCTTCTGCCGCGACACGCCCTGCACGGCCAGACCGACGGCGGAGAACGGAACATCCGCGATCAGATCGACATCCTGGGTGTCATACCAGTTCGCCGCGAGCATGCCGCCGACATCCGGCTTCATCTGATGATCGGCGAAGATCAGTTGGATTGGCTGACCCAGCGCATTGCCGCCGGCATCCGCGATGGCGAGGCGAGCGGCGGCGACGGACCCCGAACCGCTCATGTCGGCGGAGCCGGCGGTCATGTC
>WSSedB1CaDRAFT_10001103_pt1 | contig 10613 bp, 6 predicted proteins | sample WetSurSB1Cattail_FD_9460 | JGI IMG/M metagenome (IMG submission 9460)
CAAACTCTCCGGCAATACGCGCGCCGTAGCCGGCTGCCAACAGTCCGAGCACAGAGTTGGTGCTGTCCACTTGCAGTTGCACGGCGGCCGGCTCTCCCCTGCCGAGATTTTCCTGGAAACGGGGCGGGATATAGAGCGCGAGCATCTCCGCTCCCTGGTCCAAGAGACGCACACCTTGTTCCATGTTGGCAATCTCGCCATCCAGTTTGAAGTAGGGGGGACGAAAACGGTAGATCAGTTCCCGCGAGGCAACACTGTGGTCGGCATCATGCACTACCGTGGCGGCGTTCTTCAGTTCCAGGCTGACTCCCGAACCGGCCAGATACACATCCATAGTGAAGACATAGACCATGAAGCAGAGCACCACGGTGTCCCGGAAGAGTTGCAGGAATTCCTTGACGGTCATCACCCTCATCCTGCGCCACCAGACGGACGCTCCAGCTAAAACAGTTTTTTTTGATTCCTCACCCCTCACCCCTCACCCCTCACCAGTTTCTACGAACTCGGCCGCTTGTGGAACAGGGAATACCCCAGGGTGAACAAGACTGTTGCATAGAGGACGAGCACCAGCGTATCCAGCCAGAGCACCTTCAGCCCGACACCCTTGAGGAAACACCCGACCACTATATTGGTGTAATACATGGCTGGCAGGCAATGGGCCATCATCTGAGCGGTTTTTGTCAGCGATGTGATCGGGATCAGTACGCCAGAATAGAGCACGGCCGGCATGAGGGTGACAATGGAGGTCACCATCATCGCCGCAATCTGGGTCCTGACCAGCACAGAAACGAGCAGGCCGATGCCTGTCGTGCAGATCAGATACAGGAAAGTGGAAACGAGGTAAAAGAGGAAATTCCCCTTGAACGGTGCGCCGAACAGCTGTGTTGCCAGCACCCAGAGTACCAGCGAATTAAAGGTCGATATGGCTATGTAGGGGGTAATCTTGCCGATCAGGAATTCCCCGCGACTGACGGTGGATGCGTAGATGTTGTAGATAGAGCCGCTCTCCTTTTCCCGCACCACCCCAAGAGCGGTAAGGAAAGGGGGTGAGACCATCAGGATCACCATGATCAGTTTGGGAGCGATCGACCAGATGCTCTTGACACTCTGGTTATAGAGAAATCGCACCTCCACATTGACCGGTTGCAGCAGCTGTTGCGCCTCTTTCAATGGCATGCCTCCCTTACGGGCCAGGTAGCCGGCCAGCAGTTCCTGGCTCGCGGCACTGTTGATAGCGATCACGTAGCCCTTGGTAATCATGGTCCGTGAGGGAAAGGTTCCATCGATCAGGGTCTGTACCCGTGCCGAGCGTTCGCTCAACAGCCGTTCCTGAAACTTTTCCGGGATGATAATGGCGGCGCGGATCTTGTTGCCGGTCAGGAGCCGGGCGAGCGCCCTCTCCTCGGACACGTACCCCTTGAATGAAAAATAGCGGGAACCGATGAAGCGGTAGGCGTAGTCACGGCTCAGAGCGCTCCTGTCGTAATCGACCACGGCAAAGGGGATATTTTCTACATCCAGCGAGAGGCCGTACCCCAGGAGGAGCATCATGGCAACCGGCACGATAAAGGAAAGGGAAAAAAACACCCGGTCGCGGACTATCTCCCGCCATTCCTTATGGGCAACCGCCACGATTCGTTTCATGTTCATGAAGCAACCTTCTCGTCTTCCTGATGCTGTAGCTGCTCAAGCGCCATAACGCGGTATACGAACACATCCTCCATGGAAAGCGGCCGTGGCACGGCGGAAGCCAGGCCAATCCTTGCCGCGGAGAGGACTTTTTGGATCTGCCTCGCGTCGGCTTCAGGCTCTCGTGACAAAATGTGGATCCTTTTGCCATACACCGCCGCCCCGGGAAATCCGTTCTGGAGCAATGTCCGCAGCGCCCGTAACGGCTGGTCGGTTTCCAGTTCCAGGAGACGTCCGGCCTCGGTCTCTACCTGGTGTTTCATCTCTGCCGGAGAGGCGTCCGCCACGACCCTGCCGGCAAACATGAGGGCCAGATGATCGCAATGTTCCGCCTCACTCATGTAGTGAGTAGTAACCAGTACCGTCATCCCCTCTTCCCGTGAGAGACGAAATATAGTCTCCCAAAGCCGGCGCCGCCCGACCGGATCGACGCCCGAGGTCGGCTCATCGAGAAACAGCACCCGTGGCCGATGCACAAGGGCGCATCCCAGCGCCAGACGTTGCCTGATCCCCATCGGGAGGCTCGCTGACAGGGCTGACTCAAAGCCTGCCAGTCCGGCCATGGCGATGATCCAGTTTGTGCGGTTCCTGGTTTCAGCTTTGTTCAGGCCGTAGATCCCGGCGTAAAGGCGGATATTTTCCAGAACGGTCAGGTCCTGATAGAGCGAGAAGGCCTGGGACATGTAGCCGATCCGCTCTTTTATGGTTTGTCCGGCCTGGCGCATGTCGGCACCGGCGACCCGTCCAGTCCCCTCGCTGGGGCGGATAATCCCGGTAAGCATTTTAATTACCGTGGTTTTCCCCGCACCGTTCGCCCCCAGAAGCCCGAATATTTCACCCTGTGGCACCCGGAAACTGACCCGGTCCACTGCCCGAAAAGCGCCGAAATCCCGCACCAGTTGGTCTGCCTCGATGGCAAGAACACCGGTTGTCGAGCGGGTTACAACTTCGGCCTCAGGTGTTTTTGAAACCTCGACGGGATCTCTCTTGGCGCTCCCCTGGCGACGCAACAGAGCGATAAAAACATCCTCCAGCTCGGGAGTAGCTGCATCGAGCCCATTCACCGTAAGCCCCTTGAGGATGTCTTCAACCTCGTGGAGTGCCGTTGATAGCTCGGCTTGTTCCACAAAAACATGAAGTTCCGAACCACTCGCTTCGACTTGGGGATAGTGGACATTCAGGCGGGCAAGCGCTTCCAGTTGAGGTTCCGCACGGAAGGAGACGAGGGAACCGGGAACCAGTGCGCGAATTTCGTCCGGGCTTCCCTTCGCCAGTACCTGTCCTTCATGAAGAAGTGAAATGCGGTGAAAGCGGTCTGCTTCATCCATATAGGCGGTGGAAACGAGGGCCGTCATCCCTTGTTCACGCAAAAGTTCGGCGAGTATCCCCCAGAAGTCCCGGCGGGAAACCGGATCAACGCCGGTGGTTGGTTCATCCAGGATAACCAGTTCAGGCTCGTGAATGAGTGAGCAGATCAACCCCAGTTTTTGCTTCATCCCTCCGGAAAGCTGCTTCATCGGCCGGTCGCGGAACCGGTCGAGCCTCGTCATTTCCAAAAGACGCTGTTTGCGCTGAGCCAGATCCTTCTCGGATACCAGTCGCAAACGGGCGAAGAAATCGATATTCTCCTGGATGGAAAGTTCCGGATACAGGTTGAGTCCTAAACCTTGAGGCATGAAACCGAGCCGTCCCTTGATCTGTTCCGCACTCCGCTCGGAGTTTATCCTTTGTCCGAAAACAGTTACTTCCCCCGCATCAAAGGTAAGCACACCAGCCAATGCTTTCATCAGGCTCGACTTTCCCGCCCCATCCGGACCGATTAGTCCGTAAATTTCTCCACGCTTGATTTCCAGGCCGATACCTCGCACGGCCTGAATCCGTCCGTAGTGTTTGCGGAAACCGGTTACCCGTATCACGGAAGAAAGTGGATCTACCAGCGTGGTTTGGCCCATGGCGTACCATCCTTCCAGCGGATTACCGCGTCGGCCGGCAGACCTGGTGACAAACGCCTGTCCTTGTTGGTATCGAGATACAGTTTGACCGCGTAGACCAGTTTAACCCGCTCATCCGTGGTCTGGACCTCCTTGGGGGTAAATTCTGCGCGGGAGGAAATGTATTTGACCGTGGCCGGAAAACCGATGCCGGGGAAAGCGTCGGTGTGTATTTGGGCGGGAAGGCCGAGGCGGAGCTTGCCGATATGCACCTCCGCCACGTATGCCTTCAGATAGAGCCGATCCATATCGATCAGGTCAAACAATGGCGAACCGGCCGCGACAACCTCGCCCACATCCTTCATGCGGGTCATGACGATACCGGAAGCCGGCGCACGTATGGTAAGGTCGTTCAGTACGCTGTCCGCTTCCGCCAGCACTCCGCGCGCTTGTTGGCGCTGGGCTGTCAACGCCGCCAATTCATCTTCTTTGGCCCTGATCCGTTGCGACCCGAGACGTGAGTCGGCCAGCTGCTTTCGGGAACGGACCAGCGCACCCCGAGCCGCCTCAAGATCGTTCCTGGTGGCAACCCAGGCCAGTTCAGCCTGTTCGCTCTTGTGCAGATCGACGCTGCCCCTCTCGGCCAGTTCCTTGAAGCGTCTGGCGTCCCGCCGGGCCTGTTCCTCATTTGCCGCAGCCTTGTTCACCACGGAGGATGCCTGGACCACTGCTGCTTCACTTTCCGCCACGCGGAGAGGTACTTCCTGGCGGAAGACCTCGAGGCTGGCCCTGCCAGCCTGGCTCCTGGCATCCAGCGAGGCCAGCGCCTCGTGGGCCTGGGTTGCCCGAGCGCGGGTCTGGGTGTCCTCAAGTACCGCCATAACCTGTCCGGCCTGAACCTGGGCGCCTTCGCGAACAAGCAAGGCTGCGATCCTGCCGGGAAATTTGCTGGCCACTGCGATCTGGTCTCCCTCGATCCGGCCATTTGCCTGAATCAGCCCGTCGGGAAATGGCGGATGGTGGAACCAGCGTTGATAAGACAGATAGGCCGCCATGCCGACAAGCGCACAGACAACAATATAGGATCCCTTCTTCACGAAAACGTTCATGCAAACCTCCTGTGTTCAGCACAAGTTGCAATTAATCGCCCCTGTGCTTTTCACAGATCTCCGACAGCCCGCCTCAGGCGAAACTGGGCAATGACCGAGTCGTAGACAGCATTGTCGTAATTGGCGCGTGACCGGCTGGAGAGCGCTTCGGCATCGAGGACTTCGGTGTTGGTGCCGATGCCGTTGCGGTAGCGGTCATTGGCGACGGCCAGATTTTCCCGCGCCTGTCCGACCGCTTCCCGCGCCACGATAATCCGCTGGCGGGTTTCTTCGACTTCAAGCCAAGCCTGCCTGATTTGGAGCGTTACCAGTGATCTCAAGTCGTTGACCTGGTTGGATACGGCAGCGGCTTTATATGACAGAGCCGCAGCCTGCTTGCGCAGAACACCACCGTCGAACAGGTCCCATTTGACGCCCAGCGACACCGACCAGAACTGGTCATGGATTAACTGGTGGTTTTCCAGATAGGTATAGCCGCCGCTCAACGCGATTTGAGGTCCGGTTGCAGCGCGGACGCCTGACGCCTGGTGACGGAAGACACTCTCCTGTTGCTTCAGACCAGCCAATTCGGGGCGATTCCTCAGCGCCATCTCGACCAACGATTCGTAACTATCCGTGGTAACCACGGGAACAATATCGTCCAAGGTCACCGATGCGGTAAGCATCCGGCCCATCAGGCGGTTGTAGGCTGAACGGGCAATGTCAAACCGGTTTTGGGCCTGCAACAAGCGTTGGCGCGCCTCGGACAGGACTACACGGGAAGCCAGCAGATCATTTTTTGCCACCAACCCCTGGCTATACAGATTTTCAACATCCCTGACATGGGCCGAGAGGCTGGACGCACTGCTTTCGGCCACTACTACACCGCGTTCAGCCCGCAACACGGCGACATAGTTTTCGGCCACATCCAGCTTGATCTCCTGGATAATACGGTGTTGATCGTATCCGGCAGCGCCGGCCATAGCCGCGGCAGCATCGATCCCGCTGGAAATCTTGCCATGGGTATAGAGCGGTATGGTCACCATGGCGCGGGAAAAAGCAAAGGCGTCATCCGCAATCGGCATCCCCATCTTCCCCAACTGCGGTACGCTCAGGGTAATGGACGGTGTCGAATCCAGAATGGTGTAGGCCGCCTCCACGGAAACGGTAGGCAGACGGTATCCACGTGCGGCGGACAGGCTCTGTTCGGCCGCAACACTCAGATTTTGCATGGCCTTTGCGCGCTGATCAACACCGAGTGCCACTTGCCAGGCATCCGGGAGCGATTCCCCATGGCATATACCGGCCAGAGTTGTCGCCAGCAGCAGCGTTATTAGCCGTAACGCTTTGGTAGTCATATCCAATTCACCGAATAACGGTCCCTGCCCAGACGGCTTCCAGGGGTTCCGCATACCCAGCAGATTATTGTTTTTATGCGTATCAGCATGCCTAATCACGTAATATCCATATAGAAATTGTACTTGTCGCGACAACTATGTCAAGCAGATGAGAAATATCATCCTTTTGTGCCGCTATTGCGCCATCCGCTTCAGAATCTGCTCCAACTTCCGCAATTCCTCGCCATAACCGGCCCAATCTCCCTGACGTTGCAGGTTGGTCGCCTTCTCATAGATACTCATCGCTTCCTTGGCCAGTGCGGCTGGTGATGCTTTCGAATCTGCCGTAACCGCTTTGGCGGCAACGGCAACATTTTTTTTGCCACCGAAGAGCCGCTGCAAGGCCAGTTCCAGGTTTTCCTCCATGACGACCTCATCTCCGAAAGCAACAATTACTCTCTTCAGTTCGGGCAGACCGTCTTTGTCGGCTGCAAGAAACAGCGGCTGGACATAGAGCAGCGACTTCTCGATCGGTATCACGAGCAGGCTTCCCCGGATGACCTCCGAGCCGCGCTGATTCCAGAGTGTCAACTGCTGGGATATGAAGGAATCCTGGTTGATGCGGGCGTCGATCTGCTTCGGGCCATAGATCAGTCGGTCGCGCGGAAAGGTGTAGGCCCGGATCTTGCCGTAATTCTGACCATCGCAACGGGCCGTGAGCCAGGCCGCCAGGTTGTCCCGCTTGGAGGGAGTAAACGGCAGCAGCAGGATGTACTCCTCCGCTTTTTCACCCGGCAGCTTCATGATCGTGTAGTAAGGTTCCATCGGTTTTTCGCCCAGCGCGGGAACCTGCCAGAGATTCTCCTTGTTGTAGAAAACCTTCGGATCGGTCATGTGATAGGCGGTAAACATGGCGGCCTGGAGCTGGAGGAACTGGTGCGGGTAGCGGACATGCTTGCGCAGGTCATCCGGCATGGCCGACATCGGTTTGAAGAGCTGCGGGAATATCCGGCTATAGACCTTTGCCAGAACATCATGTGGGTCGCTGATGTAAAAGCTGAGTGTACCGTCATAGGCATCTACAACAACCTTGACGGAATTCCTCATATAGTTGATGCCGCCTTTGAGCGGCTTTGAATAGGGGAGACGGTCCGAGAAGGTATAGGCATCGATAATCCATTTGAGTCCGCCGTTTTCCGTAACGACCATGTAGGGGTCGCCGTCGATGTGGAGGAAAGGCGCAATTGCCTTGACCCGTTCATTGATGTTGCGGTTGTAGATGATGCGGCTCTCTTTGGTGATGTCTGACGAGAGCAGGATTTTTTCTGTTTTGAACCAGGCTGCAAACAACATTTTTTTGAGCAGCGAATCCAGGGGCACCCCACCTTTGCCGTCATAGGTCGTGTTGATATTTCCGGTAGCGGTCGGATAGCCGAATTCCGGCACTTTGGTCTTGACGATCACATACTCATTGGACAGCTCGCCGTAATAGATTTCCGGCCTGGTTACCTTTATGTCGGCCAGGCTGACGGCGGGGATATCCTTGACGAAAAACTCGGGCAATCCCTCCTTGCTGATCCGGCTGACCGGACCGAAGGTAATGCCGTTACCGTGCGTAAAGATCAGCCGTTCATTGATCCAGTTCCTGCTGGGCAGGTCGCCGTAGGAGAGCTCGCGCGGGGAGAGCATGACCTGTGTGTACTGACCGTTCACCAGGTAGCGATCATTATCCACATCGAAAAACTTGTAATAGGTCCTGATCTGCTGCAACTGGCTGTATGTTTTGAGCAGCGGGGCATGATCCCAGAGCCGGATGTTCTTGATGGTTGCATCATTATTGGCGATATCAGCAGCGGAAAGCTTCGTATCAACATCGAAAGGTATTGTTTCAATCTTGTCCAGATCATAGCCGAAGCGGGTAAATTTGAGGTTATTCTCTATGTATGGTGTCTCAAGAGCCAACTCGTTTGGCGCAACCTTGAATTTCTGGAGCAGCCCCGGATAGACCCGGATGCCGATTACGTTCAGCGCGACCACGATGACCGGCGCCAACAGCGCCATACGCCATGTGCCTTTCCAGATCCCGGCCGCCAGTATGATCCCCGCCAATGGTGTCAGGACCGTCAAAACCCGGTAGGTCAACAATCGGGAGTTGACATCGACATATCCCGCGCCATAAAAGACGCCGTTGTTGGAAAACAGCAGCCTGAAGCTGTCCAGATAAAAGCCTGCGGCGATTACACAACCGAAGACTCCCACCAGAATCGCCAGATGCCCGCGAACCTTCCCGTCAACCACCACACCTCGCTCCGTCAGGGTGATGCCGCCCCGGACAAAATACACCACAGCGGACATGAGCGCTGTGGTCAGCAGCATGAAGCTCGCGAAAGCCTTGAGCATCTCCATAAAGGGCAGAGTGAACAGGTAGAAACCGATATCCAGGCCCATGACCGGATCAACCATTCCAACGGCGACCCTGTTCGTGAAAAGAAGCACATCTTCCCACTGCATAGCGCCCCACTGACCGGCAAATAGAGCCAGAATAACACAGACCAGAATGCCCAGCGGCTTGACAAATCGCAGTGCCTCGCCTCGATGCAACCTGAAGCTACCTGCCTCGATGAACATTTCGTTATAGGGAAATGCTACTCTGTTCGCAAAAAGCAGATTGATCAGCGCAAAGACAAACAGCAGAGCACCGAAGAACAACCCGGCGCCTGTCTGGGCATACAGCGTCGTCGTAAATACCGATGAGAAACCGGTCTCGACGAAAAAGAGCCAATCAGTGTAGAAATTCAGCACGTATGAAAGAAAGGGGACAATTACGACGACAATGATCAGAATGAGAATGAACTTGTTTTTAAACATGTTGTACCTCTCTAAATCTAAAAATTACGGATGAAATCAAGACCAGCCTGGTTAAGCAGGTACAGCTTCCGCAAAATAGCATATTTAATTATTTTAAGAACTACTATAAATACATAGCGCAGGACAACAAACTTGAGAATCAAAAAAAGAATGGGATAATCAATACATTATCAATTTTACTCTTATCGTTTCATCTCTGAAGATTGAATAATGGGGAGCAGAGAGAATGAAGACCGGAATCTTTATGCTGCTTCTGATGGCCTGTTTTCTTTGTATCGGAACAAAGGCCCTTGCGTTCGATCCGGCAACATCTGGAGAGAAATGCCCGGCAGGCACCGGACAGGCGCAGGATTCAATCGGTATCTGTGCCGAGCCGGAACCGGTTATTCCCGAGGGATCGCTCCTGTTGTTGCTTCCGCTACAGAGTAACCGGGAGAAAAAGGATCGAACACCCCCAAAGAATGCAGGCCGGCCGCAGGATTCGAATAAAAAAGCAATAGTCTATTTTTTTTGGGGAAAGGGGTGCCCGCATTGTAAAGAGGAAAAATCTTTTCTCGATGGCCTGAAGCGTGATCACCCGTCACTGGAAATCAGAGACTATGAGGTTTGGTACAACAAGAAAAATGCCGGAATGATGGCAGTCATGCTTCGGACGCATGGCATGCGCTCCTCCGGTGTCCCTGTCACATTCATTCACGACAAGGTGTTTTCAGGCTTTACGGCGCAGTCCAGGTTCTCTATTGGAGAAACAATCAGGGAGTGCGGCATGGTACCGTGCGGCGATCCAGGTGAGAGCCTCGGAAAAACCGATCATCAGGAACAGGCCGGAGAGGCGGAAGCGGATACATCAGTCAACATCCCATTTCTGGGAGCCTTCGACACCCGGCACTCCTCCCTGCCAATGCTTACGCTGGTCATTGCCGGGATGGACAGTTTCAATCCCTGCGCATTCTTTGTGCTGCTTTCCCTGCTCGGCCTGCTGGTACACGCCCAATCACGCAATAAAATGTTCCTGATCGGCGGGATTTTTGTTTTCTTTTCCGGTTTTATCTATTTTCTGTTCATGGCTGCCTGGCTGAACCTGTTTCTCGTCATGGGGCACGTTGCGGTCATTACCAAGATAGCGGGAGGGATCTCGGTGGTCATTGCCGGGATCAATATCAAGGACTTTTTCCTGTTCAAACAGGGGTTTTCCCTGACCATTTCCGATAGTGCCAAACCGAAGCTGTTTGATCGGATGCGAAAACTGCTGCGCTCCACCTCGCTTGTGTCGATGCTGATCGGCGCCACCGTGCTCGCGGTCGTAGCCAATTTCTATGAACTGCTTTGCACGGCCGGATTTCCGATGGTCTTCACCCGGATACTTACCCTGAACAACCTTTCGACAACAACCTATTACCTGTATCTCGTCCTGTATAATATCGTATATGTCGTCCCGCTGTTGATTATCGTCCTCGGGTTCACACTCTCGCTCGGAAAACGGCAACTCTCCGAATGGCAGGGAAGAGTTCTGAAGCTCGTATCAGGCGCCATGATGCTCGGGCTCGGTGGTGTCCTTCTCGTCAATCCCGCACTCCTGAACAGCGTGGTGGTCGCGTTTGTCATCCTGGTATCGGCGCTGGGCGTTTCGCTGCTCGTGGCTATGGTAACGAGAAGGGTTACGTAGTACGAAAGGTATCCATCATGCCTGCACCCGCCGT
>WSSedB1CaDRAFT_10001104_pt1 | contig 10602 bp, 8 predicted proteins | sample WetSurSB1Cattail_FD_9460 | JGI IMG/M metagenome (IMG submission 9460)
CTGCCGTTTTTTTTCGCGGAACGAGATGGTTTCCCCGCTTTCCAACTAGATCACAACGCGCTGTGCGACAGCGGAATGCTGAGATTTGTGCATGGCCAACAAATTTTGAATTTGGGGCTAAAAGGGAGATTGCACAAAGCCTTATGGCTGCTGTAGTGTGCTGTCAAAGCCCCAACCACAGACACTTCCCTAGTAGTAAAACAAAAACGACCGCGCGATTATGTGACGGCCAGCACACAACGTACCGCGACACGACAAACGATGCAGACGAAGCAGGAAAGCATTCATGGCGCAGATATTTGATCGCAGCTCCAATGCTCTGGCTCGGGCGAGCCTGGTGCTGGCGGGGCTGATGGTGATCGCTATTGGCGTGACTCTGGACCAACTGCAACGCTCCCCCTGGGTGACGCGGCAGGGCCAGCGCCCGGAACAGCCGGTGCCTTTCAGCCACAAGCACCACGTGCAGGGCCTCGGGCTGCAGTGCCAGTACTGTCACGTGACGGTCGAGAAGTCCAGCTACGCCGGTATCCCCCCCACCAAGACGTGTATTAACTGCCACGCGCAGATTTGGACCAACGCGCAACTGCTTGAGCCGGTTCGCACCAGCTGGGCCACCAATCAGTCGCTGGTTTGGACCCGGGTGCACGACCTGCCAGACTTCGTCTACTTCAGCCATGAGATCCATGTGAACAAAGGCCTGGGCTGCGCTGCCTGCCATGGGCGTGTGGACCAGATGCCGCTGATGTACGCGCAGAACACCTTGCAGATGGAATGGTGCCTGGACTGCCACCGCAATCCCGCCAAGAACCTGCGGCCCACCAGCCAGGTCTACAACATGGCCTGGGAGAAGCCCACGAGCGACCGGCCCGTGTGGTGTTCGGTGGCCGATGAGAAGAGCGGCGTGCCAACGGCGCAGAGCGTCGACTGCGTGACCAGGGATCCGGCGGCTGCGGGTGTGCAGGTGGCGTCTCTCGAGCTTCCTGCTGGTGGAACGAAAGGGCTGACGGCCGATGTAGTCGCGCCCCGGTTGCCCACGCCAGTCAGCTACCAGAAGTTCACCAGCCAGGACGAGCTCGGCCACTTCCTGGTTCAGCATTACAAGATTCGTACGCCGCGCGATCTCTCCAGCTGCGAGGTCTGCCATCGATGAGCGGACGCGAGCAGAAGGGTCTTACAAAATCAACGGGGAACGCCTTGGAAAACGAGAACAGCAAGGGTGTTCAGGCAGAGCCTATGAGCCTTGCCCAGGTGCGCCAGAAGCTTGAGGGCGTGAAGGGCAAGCGCTACTGGCGTTCGATCGACGAGCTGGCCAACACGGCCGAGTTCCAGGCCGCAGTCGAGCGCGAGTTTCCCGGCGCGGCGCAGGAATGGGTCGATCCGGTTTCACGCCGCGGATTCCTCAAGCTGATGGGCGCCTCGATGGCGCTGGCCGGCATGGCTGGCTGCACCAAGCAGCCCGACGAGCCGATTTATCCCTATGTCAAGTCGCCCGAAGATCTGGTGCTGGGCAAGCCCAACTACTTTGCCACGGCGTTTCCGTTCGTGACTGGCGCGCTGCCGCTGCTGGTCAAAAGCGATCAGTTCCGCCCCATCAAGATCGACGGCAACCCCGAGCATCCGTACAACCACGGCTCTTCGGATGTCTTCGCGCAGGGCTCACTGCTTGATCTCTACGATCCAGATCGCTCGAAGCATGTCACCTTCCGTGGCGAGAATCGCGAGTGGGCCGAGTTTGCCCAGACGCTGCGAGAGAAGGCAGCCGCGTGGAAGGACGGCACGGGCCTTTACATCCTCTCCGCCACAGTCACTTCGCCGACGCTGGCGAGGCAATGGAAGGCCGTGCAGGCGGCGTACCCCAAAGCCAGGATGGTGCAATATGATCCGGCGATTGCGGGCACCTTCCTCGAGCGTAGCGGAGCCACACAATACGCGCTGGCCAATGCTGACGTGATTGTCTCGCTCGACACGGACTTTCTCTCCGGCGCGGCCTACCCCGGGTTCCACAAGTTGGTGGCTGACTACTCGGGGCGCCGCAAGGATCCGGCGAAGGGTATGAACCGGCTGTACGCCGTCGAGAGTTCCACTACGACCACCGGCATGAAGGCGGAGCATCGCCTCGGTCTGCGCGCCGGCGAAGTGCCAGCCTTTGCCGCTGCGCTCGCCAAGGCGGTCGGCGTTGCAGGTGTCGATGTCCCGAGCTATGCGTGGACAGCCGAACAGCAGAAGTATCTTGCAGCTTTGGCCAAGGACCTGAAATCCAGCACGGGCAAGAGCGCGGTGTTGCCGGGGCTTTATCAGGATGCATCGGTTGCAGCACTGGCGCTGGCCATCAACAGTGTGCTGGGCAATGTGGGCAAGACGGTACTGATTTCGTCTGACTCCGCGCTTCCGATTCCCAGCAACCAGATTGCCGATGTCAAATCGCTGGTCGCTGACCTGAACGCGGGTAAGGTCGATTGGCTCATCCTGCTCAACTCGAACCCCGTCTATTCCGCGCCCGCCGATCTCTACTTCGCAGCTGCTCTCGACAAAGCGAAGACGGTGGTGCATCTGGGCACGCATGTCGACGAGACGGGGTCCATCGCGCACTGGCATATCCCCGCAGCGCATGCCCTCGAATTCTGGTCAGATGCTCGCGCTTACGACGGCACTGTCTCCATCGTCCAGCCGCTGATCGATCCCCTCTACGGCGGCAAGACAGCGCATGATGTGCTGCAAGTGCTGCTCGACGAGCCGATGCTGAGCGCTTATGAGGCTGTGCGCACCACGCAAAAGGCCACCATTAAGGGCGACTTCGATACCGGTTGGCGCAAGGCACTGCACGATGGCTGGATCGCGGATACCGCGTTTACGACTACAGCCGCCGCCAAGTCCGCGCCTTTGCCGAAAGTTCCCGCACCCGCTGCGAAGGACGCGATCGAGATCATCTTCCGCCCGGACCCCAATATCTACGACGGTCGCTGGTCGAACGTGGGCTGGCTGCAGGAATTGCCCAAGCCGGTGACGAACCTGAGCTGGGACAACGCGGCCATCGTCTCAGGAGCGACGCTCACGCGGCTCGGCCTCGAAGAGGACGATATCGTCGAGCTTACCGTGGGCAGTGGCAAGGTGAAGGCGCCAGTCATCGTTGCTCCGGGCCACCCGGACAATTCGGTCACCGTGTATCTCGGCTATGGGCGCGAAGCTGCGGGGCGCGTCGGTTCAGCCGCGGGCTTCAACGCCTGTCTCATTCGCCCCACCTGGGCGCCGCTCTATGCGACTGGCTCGATCAGGAAGGTTGATGGCAAGTGGGGCACGGCGATCACCAAGAGCCACTACCAGGATCACCGCTCGAAGACATTTTCGGGCGAAGGCAACGGCAACAACTCACTTGAAGCCAATGAGGCGCTGGGCCCGCGCGGCATCATCCGCTCTGCCACGCTCGAGGAGTTCAAGGCCAACCCCAGGTTTGCTCAGGAAGGCGAGGGGCACGAGACACCCGAGATGGGCACGTCGCTGTTCCCCAACTGGACCTATCCCGACAACAAGTGGGGCATGTCGATCGACATGAACAGCTGCGTAGGCTGCAACGCCTGCATCGTCAGCTGCTATGCCGAGAACAACATCCCCGTCGTCGGCAAGCAGCAGGTGCGCATTGGCCGCAACATGCAGTGGCTGCGCATCGACACCTACTTCGAGGGCGATCTGGCGGCGCCCCGCGCTCACTTCCAGCCCATGACCTGCCAGCACTGCGAGAACGCACCCTGCGAGCAGGTTTGCCCGGTTGGCGCTACCGTGCACACGCCGGAAGGCCTGAACACGATGGTCTACAACCGCTGCGTGGGCACCCGCTACTGCTCGAACAACTGCCCCTACAAGGTGCGCCGCTTCAACTTCCTGCTCTACTCGGACTTCGAGACCGAGAGCCTGAAGCTGATGCGCAATCCGGATGTCTCGGTGCGCTCGCGCGGCGTGATGGAGAAGTGCAGCTACTGTGTGCAGCGCATCTCGGCGGCCAAGATCGAGGCCGATAAGGAGAATCGCGCCATTCGCGACGGCGAAATCGTCACGGCCTGCCAACAGGCCTGCCCGGCTTCGGCCATCACCTTCGGCAACCTGAACGACAAGTCCAGCCGTATCGCCAGGCTGCGCTCCAACGAGCGCACCTACCAGGTGTTGGCTGACCAAAACACGCGCCCCCGCACCACGTACGTGGCTGAGGTGCTGAACCTGAACTCCGAACTCGAAGAAGCGCCGGTGGAGCACTTGCCGGCCAAGGGTTAACGCAACGATGGCGACCAGAGAAGTGAAACCCGGCAATCCTGGCATCGATCCGGCGACCGGCGAATTCCGCGTCGTGGGCCTCGGCGAGACATTTCAGTCGGTCACCGAAAAGATCACGCGCATCGTGCTCACGCCGCACACGCCCCTTGGCTGGCTGGCCGTATTAGGCCTGGGCGGCGGCGGCGCCACGGCACTGTTGGTCGCGGTCACCTGGCTGTTCTTTACCGGCGTCGGCATCTGGGGCATCACACAGCCGGTGGCCTGGGGATTTGCCATCATCAACTTCGTCTGGTGGATCGGTATCGGCCACGCCGGTACGCTGATCTCCGCCATTCTGTTGCTCTTCAAGCAGACCTGGCGCAACTCCATCAGCCGCTTTGCCGAGGCCATGACGATCTTCGCGGTGGTCTGCGCGGGCATGTTCCCGATCCTCCACGTTGGCCGCCCGTGGCTCGGTTACTGGCTCTTCCCCTATCCCAACTCGATGGATTTGTGGCCGCAGTTCCGCTCGCCGCTGCTGTGGGACGTCTTCGCGGTTTCAACCTATGCCACCATCTCCGTGGTCTTCTGGTACATCGGCATGGTTCCCGACTTAGGCACCATGCGTGACCGCGCGCAGGCTCCTCTTGCGAAGTTCGCCTACGGCATTCTTTCGCTCGGCTGGCGCGGTTCGGTGCGCCATTGGATGCGCTATGAGACCGCCTCTCTGCTGCTCGCGGGTCTAGCCACGCCGCTGGTTCTCTCGGTACACACGGTCATCAGCTTCGACTTCGCAGTGGCGGTACTTCCCGGCTGGCACACGACGATCTTTCCGCCCTACTTCGTCGCTGGCGCCATCTACTCCGGCTTCGCCATGGTGCTCACGCTGGCCATCCCGCTGCGCAAGTTCTACCACCTGGAATCGATGGTCACTGACCGGCACATGGACAACATGGGCAAGGTGATGTTGGCGACGGGCTTCATCGTGGCTTATGGCTACGGCATGGAAGCCTTCATGGCCTGGTACTCGGCATCGCACTGGGAATCGTTCATGTTCTGGAACCGCATGTTCGGGCCCATGGGCTGGTCGTACTGGATGCTGATCCTGTTCAACCTGGTGATTCCGCTGACGACGCTGTGGTCGCGCAAACTGCGTACCAATATGTCGTTCATGTTCTTCATCTCGATTGTGGTCAACATCGGCATGTGGTTTGAGCGATTCGTCATTGTCGTCACGAGCCTCTATCGCGACTTCCTGCCGTCCTCCTGGGGTACCTATCGCGCCACGCGCTGGGACTACATGACGTTCGTGGGAACGATGGGGTTGTTCACCACGCTGTTCCTCCTGTTTGTTCGCTTCCTGCCCATGATTCCGATGAACGAAATCCGCATGATTCTGCCCGCGGCCAAGATCAAGGCCAAGGCCGCAGTCGAGGCTGGTGACTAAAGATGCCTTCACGCGAGGGAACTTACGGCCTGTTGGCCGAATTCGATACGCCAAGTGATCTGGTGCGGGCCGCGCGACAGGCACGCCAGGACGGTTGGCGGCGTCTGGACTGCTACACGCCCTATCCGGTGGAAGAAGCCGCGGAAGCGATCGGCTTCCACCGCAACAAGGTGCCGCTACTCACGCTGGTGGGTGCGCTTATGGGCCTTGCCGCCATGTTTTCGCTTGAGACGTGGATCGCGACGCTCGCCTTTCCGCTCAACATCGGCGGCCGCCCGCTCTACTCCTGGCCTGCGTTCGTTGTGCCTGCCTACGAGTGGACGATTCTATGGGCAGGCCTCTCGGCGGCATTCGGCATGCTGGCGTTGAACGGTCTGCCGTCGCTCTATCACCCGCTGTTCAACGCGCCCAACTTTCGCAATGGCGCCACGACGGACAAGTTCTTCCTCTGCCTCGAAGCGCTCGATCCCAAGTTCGATCTTGTGGAAACCAAAGAGTACCTGGAAGCATTGCACCCGGTTTCTGTCGTGGAGGTGGAGTACTGATGCAGGAGAGCCGCCTCAAATCGATATGCCGGCACGTTTCGGCGGTTGCAGGTACAGCGGCGTTGCTCTTTGCAGCTGGCTGCCGCCAGGACATGCAGAACCAGCCTAAAATCTTTCCGCAGCGCGGCTCGGAGATGTTTGCCGATCACCGCGGCGCTCGTCCGCAAGCACTGCATACGGTTGCGCGCGGGCAACTGGAAACAGATAGCTACTTCAACACCGGCGTCGTGATAGGCGCCAACGGCTACAAGGAAGAGCGGAACCTGATGCCGTTTCCGGTGACGCTGGACGTGCTCCGGCGTGGACAGGAGCGCTTCAACATTTACTGCACGCCTTGCCACTCGCGCGTGGGCAACGGTCTTGGCGAAATTGTCGAGCGCGGCTACAAGCCCGCCGCCAATCTCCAGGATCAGGTGCGCCAGGCGCAGCCCGTGTCGCACTACTTCTACGTGATGACGCACGGCTACGGTGCCATGCCTGATTACAGCGCGCAGTTGATACCTGCGGATCGCTGGGCGGTGGCGGCCTACATTCGCGCGCTGCAGCTTAGCCAGAATGCCACGCAAACTGATGTGCCTGCGGGGGCACAGGTCAAGAACCTGAAGGACGTTGCGGCGGAGGAGAATCTGCCGGCCAGCTATGCACAGCCGTGGGCACTGCCTGCCAGTGCAGTACAGGCTTATCCGGCTGTCACGAAGGAGGGCACGCCAGGTATGGCTCCGGCTAACCCAGCAGATCCAATGATCAGGATTCCAGCAAGCAACCCGGCCGCGCCGGTCGCCAAGTAAGGACAGAGGGAAATGGCTCACGAGACACATATCAACACGCTTCCCGCGGACCTGAGCGCACCGGCCTTCGTGGACGCCTGGAGGACTCGCGCGCTGCTGGTGGGTGCCGTATTCGCGGCGATCGCGGCGGGACTCGCCCTGGCGGACGGCTCGGTGGACCACCTGCTGCGCGCCTGGGTTCTCGGACTGGTGCTCACCTTTGGCTGGGCAGTGGGAGGTCTGGCGCTGCTCATGGTGCAGTACTGCACCGGCGGCAAGTGGGGGCTGCTGCTGCGCCGACCACTTGAAGCCATGAGCCGTACACTGCCGCTGGTCTTTGTGTACTGGCTTGTGGTAGCGCTCAATATCAAGCGGCTCTATCTGTGGGCGCAATTCACCAGCGTGCAGGACACGGCGATCGCCCTCAAAAATGGCATCATCACCGAAGCGCAGGCCCACTGCCTCGATTTCAAGCGCGGCATGCTGCAGCCGCAGACGTTCTGGGTCGTCAACCTTTTCTGCTTCGCCATCTGGGGCTTCTACATGTGGCGTCTCAATGCGCTCAGCCTCAAGCGCGACGCGGAATCGCCGGATACCACGCCCCTCTGGATCAAGAAGCTCGAGAACTTCAGTGGCCCCGGCATCGTGATCTACTCGCTCACCATGACTGCCGCGGTCATCTACTGGGTCATGTCCATGGACGTGACCTGGTTCTCTTCGGTTTACGGCCTATTGTTCCTCGTTGGCCAGGGCTATCAGGTGCTTGCGCTCGGCATCATTGTTGCCATCGCGCTGTCAAAGGCTGAGCCGTTTAAGACGATTCTTCGTCAGACTGAGCAGCACGACCTGGGCAAGCTGACCTTCGCCTTTGTCATGCTGAACATTTATCTCGGCTTCGCGCAGTTCCTCATCATCTGGTCCGGCAACCTGCCGGAAGAGATTCCGTGGTATCTGGATCGCATCCGTGGCCACTGGGGCGTCATCATCACGCTCGACTTTCTCTTCCACTGGTTGATTCCGTTCTCGCTGCTGCTCTCGCGCGACTTGAAGCGCAACAAGAAGCGGCTGACGCGGGTGTGCCAGTGGATGATCTTCGCCAAGGCCTTCGATCTGTTCTGGCTCATTGAGCCGAACTTCAAAGATGCCGCACGCAACCTGCACTTCAGTTGGGGGATCCTCGAGTACGCGGCCGTACCAGTGGCTTTGGCGTCGTTCTGGGTTGCTTTCTTCTGCACGCAGCTGAAGGGACGCCCGCTGGTGCAGACCAACGATCCGCATGTGGCGGAGATTCTGGAGCCTGAGCATGTCCACGCATAATCACGAGCCGGAAGATCACAAGCCGGAGCAGATTGACGCCTCGCTGGGCTACGAGCGCTCCGATGTCCGCGTAACCGGCATTATTGTGTTCCTCACGGCGCTGTCCATCTTTGTGGCCGTGGCCGGCGTTCTTGCGTGGGGTATGGGCAAGCTGATCAATGCGCATATGAATAGGGAAGACGGGCCGAACACGAAGTGGGCGCGATCCGTCGATGTGCGACAGCTTGGCAACCTGCCGAACAACCCCGAGCTGCAGCGTAAGGTGGCCGAACTCGCCCAGACATTCCCTACCCCGCGCGTGCAGACCGACGACGGGAATCAGGATGTGGCTGACCTGCACAAACGCGAAGACCTGCTGCTCGAGCACTACAGCTGGGTCGACCGATCGCAGGGGAAGGTACGCATTCCCATCGAGCGTGCCATGGAACTGGTCGCCGAGCGCGGCCTGGCTGTGGCTCCGCCCACGCAGCAACCTGTCCTGATGGCAGGTGAAAAGCAGCCAACCGTGCAGGTTCCGCTGACCAACGGTTTTGCCCGTACGGGCTATGAGCAGGAGCAAGCCGCGGCTGACGCTGCCGAGGTCCGGCAGAAGCAGTAGAGAAGCGGCAGAGGAGCAACATGCAGGTCACGAAACTAGTTCGGAGTTTTAGGCGCAGCACAGCATCCATCGCCGCCGCCGCTGTCGTCTTGTGCGCTGGCCTCGATGCTACCTTAGCTGCTGCGCAGGTCTCCGGCTACGGTGACAAGCAGATGGCGCCCGCCAGCGACAAGCCGCCTTCGGTGCTGAACGACGTTGGTATCGCCCAGCGCCTGAATCAACCGCTGCCGCTCAACCTTGCCTTCACTGACGATGCTGGCAAGCCGGTTCGCCTGGGCGACTACTTCGGCAAGAGACCGGCGATTCTTGCGCTCGTCTACTATCGCTGTCCCATGCTGTGCTCCGAAGAACTCGACGGGCTCACCAGCGCTCTGCAAATGGTGCGCTACGTACCCGGCAAGGACTTCGACGTCATCGTGGCCAGCATCGATCCCAGTGAGGGACCAGACCTGGCTGCCGCCAAGAAGCGTAGCTACCTGAAGCGCTACGGTCATCCGGAGACGGCCAACGGCTGGCACTTCCTCACGGGCACACAGCCGAATATCGATGCGCTCACGCAGGCGGTGGGCTTCAAATATGTCAAGCTGACTGTCCCGGGCAGCACGACCACGCAGTACGCGCACGCCAGCGCCATCCAGATCGTCACTCCCGAAGGCCATCTGGCGCAGTACTACATGGGCGTCGAGTATTCGCCGAAAGACATGCTTCTGGGGCTCAACGAGGCCTCGGCCAATCGCATCGGCTCGCCCGTCGACAACATTCTTACCTACTGCTATCACTACGACCCGGTAAGCAATACTCACTCTCTGATCGTGGCCCGCGTGGTGCAGTTGGGTGGTTTTCTCACGCTGCTCCTGCTGGGCGGCTTTATGACCATCATGTTCCGCCGCGATTACCGGCAGGCGCACACAGTGTCGGCCAAGGCAACGGTGACTGAAGCAAAGGTGAACGGATAACGGAATGGACCAAATTAGTCCAGTAATCTGGCAGTTCTTCGTCAAGTGGATGACGAACTTCGCGCTCTTCCCGCCGGAAGCGTCGAAGATCGCGCCGCAGATGGACGCGCTGTATTTCTTTATCGCCCTCATCAGCCTCATCGGGCTGACGATCGTCGTTCTGCTGGTGACCAGCTTCTCAATTCTCTACAGCAAGAAGCGCCATCCGGTCGCGGTGCAGATTGAGGGCTCTACGCTGCTTGAAGCAACGTGGACCATCATCCCTCTCGGCCTGTTCCTGGTAATGTTCGTATGGGGCGCGCTCATTTACTTCCGCGTCTACACGCCGCCGGCCAACGCCATGAACATCTACGTGGTCGGCAAGCAATGGATGTGGAAGGCTGAGCATCCGGGCGGCCAGCACGAGATCAACTCTCTGCACGTGCCCACAGGGCGGCCGATTCAGCTCACCCTCATCTCGCAGGACGTGTTCCACAGCTTCTCAATTCCGGCCTTCCGCGTAAAGCGTGAAGCGATCCCGGGCCGCTACACGTCGGTCTGGTTTGAGGCCACCACACCCGGTACCTATCACCTGTTCTGCACGCAATACTGCGGCACTGAGCACTCGCATATGATCGGCGACATCGTGGTGCTCACGCCGGAGGACTACAAGAAGTGGCTTGCCACTTCCACCAGCGGCGCCTCGCTGGCGCAAAACGGCGAGCGTCTTTTCGCCAGCCTGAGCTGCGCC
>WSSedB1CaDRAFT_10001105_pt1 | contig 10583 bp, 8 predicted proteins | sample WetSurSB1Cattail_FD_9460 | JGI IMG/M metagenome (IMG submission 9460)
GCCGCCGGCTTGCTGGCAGTCTACTGCCTTTTACGGGTACTTCCCGCCACAAGAAAGATCTAGACCATGATGACGAAAACCAGGATACACATAACCCTGATCATTCTTTTGTCGTTGGCACTGGCGCCGTTGGGCGTATACGCCACACGCCAGTACTTTATCGCCTCGGAACTGGAAGAACGCGAAATTCTTCTGCGCAAGGAGCTGCTAAAGGCGGATGCAATCGTCGATGACGCCGCAGCCGTGGAAGCGTACACAAAGCTCACCCCGGTGCTCCCCGAAACCCAGTTGCGCATCGTGCAGCGTCAGTGGCGCATGGCCCTGGAACTGATGCGCTACATGCAGCGAGCCGGGAGCAACGCTGAACTCAGGAACGAGACCGGCGCATTTGGCGCCCAGCTGAAAACGCTGCTTGACAGGATGCTTGAGCGCTGCTCAACCCTGTTGGCGGATGGCGCCACACTGCGCCCCGAAATCCTCTGGCAGATATACAACGCGGCCGGTTCGGCCAAAGTGCTGAGCGCATTCATGATGCTCGAAACCGAGCAAAACCTGGACAAGGTGCAGGGGGTCATGCGCGAAGCGTTGACCGACTACAAGGCTGCCATAGAAGCCGTGGACAAGGCCGGTCTCCCCCCTGCTCAAAAAAACATACCCCGCTGGAACTTTGAACTGCTCAACGGGGAGGGGAGTGTCCAGAAATATGAGGCTTCCGCGACAGACATGGAAAAAAACCAGGCGCTCAAGGAAAACCTTGAAACCCTGATACCCGAGATCGGCGGCTATGCTCCCGGAGAACCCATTGATACAAGAGTTAAAAAATAAAAGACCGGCTGTGCCATGACTCTGGAACAGAGCGGCTATCTCTGGTTGCTGCTTATCATCCCCTGCTTCATGGGCTGTTCGTTCCTTTCCTTCAGAAATGCGAACGAGTGGCTGTTCAGATTTGCCCACACCAGAAAATCGCCGGTTCCCTATGCCCTGGCAACGTTTTTTGCAAGTCTCGCCCTTGCGGCCTTGATTACTGCCCTGGCCGAACCAAAGCTGCAATACAATAAGGTAGTCTTCAATCGCAGCGGTATCGATGTGGTCATTGGCATTGATGTATCAAAATCCATGTTGGCGGAGGATGAAGCGCTTCCCGAGGAGGGGAAAAAGCTCTTTGCCATACCCAATCGCCTGAACTGCGCCAGATATTGCGCTCTTAACATCGTCAGCGCTTTGAAGGGAGAACGTACCGGAATTTTCATGTTCGCCAGCAAGGGGGTGCCGGTTGTGCCCCTGACAAATGATTATGGCTACTGCCAGTACATCATCAAGCATGTTAATGACGCCACCATCACCATTCCGGGCAGCGACCTGAGCCAGGCGATTACGACCGGTCTTTCCCTGTTTGAAGGGAGTTCCCGCAAAACAGTCAAAACCATTATCCTGATTTCGGATGGTGAAGATATCAGTGAAGATAGTTCTCCGATCCATGAAGCAGCACAGCGTGCCGCAGCCCAGGGGATCGCCATCTACACGGTTGGCATTGGCATGGGACAGGGGGTGATGATTCCCATTCGGGATGCAGCGGGGACAGCCATAGAGGGCTACTATCAGGATGAAGACGGATCCTACCTGAAAACCCGGCTGGATCAGGATACCTTGAAGAGTATTTCAGCCACTACCGGCGGAAACTACTTTCGCGCCCGCGATGAGATTAGCGGGTCTGGCATCGTTGACACGATTCTGAAACGCGCCCGAACCATCGAATATACAAGGGCTGTAGAACCAGCCTGGTTCTCTCTGTCCCCGCTGTTACTCTGTGCGGCCTTGCTGTTTTTTGTGCTGGGCATACTTGCCGGACGCTGAGTATGCTGTCAAATCAGCACAAAAAAACGGCGCTCATTTGGGTTTCTCTATGCAATGTGCCAAAGCTCCGCAATTCGGACAGTGCAGTTTACCATTGTAACAGGGCGACTTGTCCCAATCCCCGATAGTCCACCACTGGTCACATGATTCACACTGAAAATGGTAAATTTTTTCAACCGTGTATTTGTGGCTCACTGATGCCTCCATGCAATCGATACCNGTTCTCNCAACATAATAAAAAANCGGGCCACTTCTCAATGGAGGCAGNCCGGTTTTTTGTTAACAGCATCGTTTCATGATTTTAGATAAGAGCTTTCAATTCNNCGATCAAACCNCCCAGAAAATCATATCCTTTTTGCCAGAAACCACCCTCGGTAATATCAATGCCGGCCAGCCTGGCCGTGTCTGCNGGTGANAGCGCGCCTCCCGATTCCAGCAGGTTGCGGTAGCCCGGTTTAAAGCTGTCTCCCTCCTCGCGGTATTTCTGAAACAGCGCCAGCACCAGCAGTTCGGCAAAGGTATAGGAATAGCAATAGAAACGGCTGTGGATGAAGTGGCTGATGTAGCTCCACCCCCAGCGATAAGCCGGGATCATTTCCACCGAATCACCATAGAGCCTGTCGTTTTCCTCCAGCCAGATCTCTGCCACACGGTCATTGGAAAGCAAACCTTTCGTCCGTTCATTGTGCAGGCGCAGCTCGAAACGGGTCAGTACGGTCTGGCGGAAGGTTGTGGCAATAATGTCCTCGATCTTGGCGCAGAGCAGGGATTTGCGCACCAGCGGATCGCCTTCGTTATCCAGCAACCTGCGCGTCAACAGCATTTCACCAAAGACCGATGCGGTCTCAGCCAGGGGCAGGGGGGCATGGTAGTTGAGCATGCTTTGCTTCTGTGAAAGTATAAAATGCAGGCCGTGTCCCGCTTCGTGGGCAATAGTCGCCAGGTCGCGCAGGGTGCCGGTAAAGTTGAGCAATAGAAAAGGAGGAGCTGCGGGTGAAACGCCCATGGCAAAGGCCCCGCCGGATTTGCCGGGGCGTGGCATGACATCCACGCGCCGTTCGGTGAAAAAATCAGCCACGATGCGGCCAAAGTCCGGATCATAGGCCGCATAGGAGGCAACCACCATATCGCGGGCCTCGTCAAAGCCGTATGTTTTCTTCGACTCGATCACCGGAGCATAGACATCGCAGTTGCGAATCTTATCCACCCCCAGCAGCCCGGCTTTCAGGCGAAAATACTCCTGGGCCAGACCATAGTTGGCTTCGGTGGTTGCCATGAGATGCTCGACCGCCTCATCCGGGATTTCATTTCCGATGTTGGTCGGCTGGATCGGTGTCTGATAACCACGCAGTTCCATTTCCTGACCATGGTCCAGGGCCATATTGTTGAATACCGAGTTGAAGACAATGCCGTGCTCGCTATGTTTTTCCAGAAAAGTCGTCATGGCCCGGAAACGGACATCACCGTCATTATGGTGCAGCAGTGCCAGCAGTTCTTCGCCGGTGAATTCCCGTTCTTCGCCTTCCAGTTCCATGCGGTAGCGCAGGGAAGCGGACAGCTCGTCGAACAGCTTGGTAAAGGCGCTGATCCCGGTCAGGTCCTTGCGGGTCAGCAGGCGTTCTTCGTTTTCCTTGAGGGTGTAGGGGCGGAACTTGCGGATGCCGCGCAGAAAATGCACATACGTCGCTGCGCCGGGGAGAGAACAGAGTTCCTCGAACTTCCCATCCTCAAGGTTCATTAATTCCAGGTCGAAGAACAGCAACTGCTGGGAGAGGCGATTGCCCAGTTCTGAACAGCGCTGGGACAGTGCCAGGGCTGTTTCGTTGGACGAATCTGCGGCAAACAGCAGATGGGCATAGCAGAACGGTTTTGACATAACTACCTGCATTGCCTCGTATTCACGCACCGCATCCAGCAGGGCCTTTGCGTCGAGTTGATCGATTTTTTCGAAATAGCGGCCGCGAAAATCGGCAGCCAGGGCGTCGAACGAACCGAGATCTGCCTCAAGCCCGGCAGAATCCGGAGCAGGGTAGAGCAGGGCGGTGTTCCAGGTGAGGTCGGGTGTTGTCATGGCGGGGTTTCCTCCGAAATAGATCTTTTGAATGTTTCAACAGCGATCAGCACCGATCTTCCGCCATACGCGCCAGATAGGCGCCCAGGCTGTGGCCGGCCACATTCTCCATCAGCGGAATCTGAACAAGCTTCAGGCTGTTGTCGGCAATGGCCCTGGTTACGTGGTACATCTTGTGCCAGGGGATGGGAGGCTTGCGGGATGATTTGAGCCAGAGGGTGCAGAGCGTCAGGCGATCAAGCCAGGCTGAACGGCGTTTCTCCAGGATTTCATCGAAAATGGCATCAATGGCAGCCAGTTCAGTGGAATGTTTCTTCGCGCCTTTTTTTTTGAGGGCGGCTTTGATCACACGATCAACTTCCGCATCATCTTCGTACCAGGAATAGGCAAAGGCATGTTGGCTGCACCAGTCGCCGGAATCCTTCAGCGCCTTGTTGCGCGTCTTTTCCGCAAGCAGTTCCGGCGTCCCGGATTCCATCTCCACTTGCAGAGCCCCGAGCTCCCGCAGCGCGTCAAACGGCACGGCCTTCCACTGGTCTTTCCCCAGGATCTCGGCAACCTGCATAAGCCAGTAGTTGGGCGCTTTTCCCAGGCTGATTCCTTCTGCAAGGGCATGGCAAACCCTCTGGTCGAGATAATCGGCAGATGATTCGATAAAGGCCCCTTCCTGATTCATCATGGACAGGAATTCGTTCATTTCCCGCTTTGTGGAAAGCGGTATTACAAAGGCATCAGCCACACCTTCTCCGCGCTTGAGCAGGATGGAGCAACTTTTAAATCCTTTGCCGTCGGGCACGATAATCTGGAATGATTGGGCAGCCGCGCCGTCGACGGGAGAAGCATAGACTTTCGTGGCAAGGCTTCTGGGGAGCGGGGCGCATTCGATACGGCTCCGCCGGGCATTGGAAACAGTCGCGTCAATGTTTGCCCGAATCTCTTCCGGGAACCAGTTGCGGCTGATAATCAGGCGGCGCAAGGTCTCCGGTGTGATGTTTCCCGCACGGTCGGCCAGGAGTCCGGATACCGCCAACCGGACCTCGGGAGAAGGATGCAGAAGCATCAGGGCCGACATATCGCGAATCAGGGGGCTTTCGGCGTCAAGCATCTCCGCGCACAGGGTCGCCTGCATCTCCGCCGGGCTGAGCGCCAGAAGTTGAAGCAGACCTTCCAGCGCCTCAAAGGGGGAATCGCCGGCCATTTCCCGAATGCTTTCGAATAGCCCTTCCAGCGCGTTTTCAGCCGGTATACCGGCTTCGTCCGCATTCTCCGCTACCATCAGAAGTCTGCGGCTGTTGGCTTCATGCAGAACCGGCAGCAGTTCGATTCTGCTCTGCAGCAGGACGTGCGATACCGACGCGCAAAGATCGGCATCCCCGTAGTCGAGGAAAACATGTTTGGCCAGGGCTGTCTGAAGTTGTTCCATTCGCTCCGTCGCATGGGCGCGTTTGCGTTCAAGTTCTATTCTCAAGGTTTCCAGAGTATCGAACAGCAGGCGCAGAGCGGCATCGATAATCTCATCGGTGGATGTTGTGCATAATTCAACCAGCAGTGAGGCGAGTTCATCGGCAAAGCCGTCATTGTTCAGCAGATAGCGGCGAAGCTCATGCAGCAGTTCGGAGTGATCCGCATACTTCTCGGTTTCCTGAATATCGTGGTAGCGTTCCACAAAAGAAGCCAGCCCCGGCTTCTTCTTTTTATCGGGGCTGGATGTGCCATTGAGGTGAGCGGGAGGCTGCATTTTTCCGGCAGTGGCTGCTGCTGTCAGGAGTTCCATGAATGACTCTTCAATAGGTGGCGGCTGGTTTATCGAGCGTACAATCGTTCCCGGTTTTGGAAAGGCTTTGCCCTTATATGCCTTGCCCTCCACTTTTTTGCGCACTTCACGGTAGTGACGATGCATCATTTCCAGGTTATCCGGTTCTTCATTAATCATATCCACAAAACACTGTAAAAGCTCATTCGCATAAGATGACTGTTTGTGGGTATCATCCAGGAATGGGCCGGCCAATGGCTCATCGGGGTCAAAACTCATTCCAATGACGGCCTTGGTTTCCATTTTCTTGTTGAGGACAAAAATAGTTACCCTGCGACAGTCGCATCCCTTGTCGGTACAGTACAGTTCAAGAAAGCCGTAATCACCTTTGGGAATCCTGCCCTGTTTGCGGTCAAGCGACAGGATCAATACCGGCTCATCACTGTCGGGAAAGATTGTGGCGTAGGGTTGCTGGGGCATGGGACGCTCCTGGATTAAACCGTGAAAATGTTTATTGCTGGTGCGGGAGATTACTACGGAAGCATGGGGGCGTCAAGGCGGCGCCCCGTCAGTATGTCCGAAAAAACCGGCCAGCTTGTAGGATCAGTGCAACCGGGTGGCTGGTTTCGACGTTTTTGGGCGATCCGGACTTTTGATGGTTGACAGGGTAATTTCTCCGTACCAGGCGATTGCTTCGCTGCCGGTGTTGTCGGTGTCGGTCATGATGGCCACAGCGCCAAGCTCGCCCGGTTCATTGCCAAACAGACGGTGATAATCGGCCAGTATGTCGCGTTGCTCTGTTACCCACTGTCCGGCCTTGGCCGGCCCGGATTCAACCGCCACCATTTTGGTGTGCGAGGAAAAGGCATTGCTGATTGATTCTCCCTTGGGGAGGCGGTTGGCCCAGATATAGTTGATGGCCCGTGTCTGCCAGAAAAAGCGGCCGGGAAAAACCACATAGACCCGCGCTGCATAATCGTCCCCTGCTTTGCTCTTTTCATCTCCCTTGGCTATTGTGCCGCCGATTTTCCACGACCAACTCAAATAACGGAAAAGCTGCGGGTCAAGTTTCACCTTTTTTACCAATCCCGAGGCTGTTGCCCTGCTGTAGGCCTGTATCACGATGTTCCCGTTTTCCCGTACCAGCCGGTAATCGGTTTTGCCCTTGAACTCCTTATTCTCCCAACCCGCCAGACTGTCGGTCTTGAAATGTACCATACTCACGTCATCTGCCTGGCCAAAGCCGCACAACACAAACAACGCAACCATGACACAAAAGATGTATTTCATGCTCCTTGATATAGTTTTGATGTTGTTTGATGTATTCATACGTTTGTCCTTTTGTCTTGTCTGTATTCATTGATATGATCAGTTTTTGGTGCAATTTATGGCACCATACCACACTAATCCACACAATTCTAATGGTTTGACAGTTTTATTGTATAGGGTACAATCAAAACCCAGCTCGCCCGGCAAGACCGGCAATAATCTGTAGAGTCTTTCACTATTGGTTTGGAGGTCGTTTGATGTCGGCTTGGTTGCTGTATCTGATGCTTGGTTCAGGAGTCGGTATCCTGGCTGGTTTGCTGGGTGTCGGCGGCGGTATAGTTATTGTGCCGCTACTCACTTTTGCCTTTAGCGTGCAGCATTTTCCCGCTTCGTATGTTGTGCACATGGCCCTGGGTACCTCACTGGCCACCATAATGTTTACGTCCATTGCCAGCCTGCGGGCCCATCATTTCCGCCAGGCCGTCAGTTGGCCGGTGGTGCGGCGGATTTCACCGGGAATTATTGCCGGAACATTCCTTGGTTCCTGGATGGCTGCCCACATGACAACCGGTTTTCTCAAGATATTCTTCATCTGTTTCATCTATTTTGTTGCTGCGCAATTGATTCTGAATGTGAGCCCGGCCCCTGGACGCCAGCTGCCCGACAAAGGTGGGCTATCTCTGGCTGGTTCCTTTATCGGCGCCGTTTCCAGTCTGGTGGGAATCGGCGGCGGTTCCATGTCGGTGCCGTTTCTGCAGTGGTGCAATCTTCCCTTTAAAACCGCCATCGGTACATCGGCAGCCATCGGTTTTCCCATTGCCCTGTCCGGGACGGCGGGGTATATTGTCAATGGGCTGGGTATCCAGGGGCTACCCCCGGCCAGCCTCGGTTTTGTCTATCTGCCAGCCTTGGCCGGAATTGCCGCAGCCAGCTTTCTGACCGCCCCACTGGGTGCCAGAATGGCCCACAATCTGCCGATTCCACGGCTGAAAAAAATCTTCGCGCTTCTGTTGATCGCCACGGGAACCAAAATGCTGATCGGCCTGCTCTGAACCATTCGAAGATATCCCCATTTGTGAAAGGAAAACAATGCGTAAAGAATCTCTCAAATTTCTGGAAAAACTTCTCGATGCTCCCAGCCCCTCCGGTTATGAACAACCGGCCCAACGGGTTTTCCGTGAGTATGTGACCCCTTTTTGCGACGAGTTGACCACCGATGTCATGGGTAATGTTTTTGCCCGTGTGCCGGGAAAAGGCAAGGATCTTCCACGGGTAATGATTGTGGGGCATACCGATGAAATCGGCCTGCAGATCAAGTATATCGATGACAAGGGGTTTCTGTATTTTGCGGCAGTTGGCGGTGTGGATGCCCATCTGACGCCCGGCAAACGGGTCAATGTGCATACCTTGAATGGCCCTCTGGCGGGCGTAATCGGCAAAAAACCGATCCACCTGATGGATACCAAGGATCGCGAAACCGTAGTCAAGCTGGAAGCCCAGTACATCGATATCGGTGCCAAGGACAAGAAAGAAGCCCAGAAACTGGTCCGGGTCGGCGATGCGGTAACCTTTGCAAGCACGTTTACCCGTCTGCATGGCGATCGGGTTGCCTCGCGCGGCTTTGACGACAAGGCCGGTTGTTTTGTTGTGGCCGAAGTGCTGCGTCTGGTTAAGGCATCCGGAAAGAAGCTGAGTGTTGATCTCTACGGCGTTTCGTCGGTTCAGGAGGAGATCGGTCTGCGCGGCGGAACCACCAGCAGCTACAGTGTGAATCCCGATGTGGGTATCTGCGTCGAGGTTGATTTTTCCACCGATCAGCCGGATGTGGAGAAAAAACATAACGGCGAGGTCGCGTTGGGCAAGGGGCCGATCCTGACCCGTGGCGCCAACATCAATCCGCGTCTGTTTGAGCTGCTCTCCACAACAGCCCAGAAGGAGAAGATCGATGTGCAGCACACCGCCAATCCCCGCGCCACCGGCACCGATGCCAATGTAATGCAAATTTCGCGCGGCGGTGTTGCCACTGCGCTGGTCAAGATCCCATTGCGTTACATGCACACCCCCATTGAGACCGTCTCACTCTCGGACCTGGAAAATGCTGCCAAGCTGATTGTTGCTGTTCTGGAGCAGATCAGCTCCCGGGATGAATTCGTACCGAAATAGCATTGCCGCTGTGCCCTGATTCGCATCCAGAAAGGAAAAATCATGCAGATAAAACACTATCCGAAAGTCAAGGCAACCAGAATCGATAATGAAGTGGCAAAGAAGATTGCGGCGCGGGTTGTGATTGGCAAGGACGATGGTGCCAAGAATTTCTGCATGCGGGTCTTCGAACTGGCGGAGGGGGGCTATACCCCCATGCATGCCCACGATTGGGAACATGAGATCTTTGTTCACACGGGCGATGGCGAGATTTTCGGCAACGGCCAGTGGCATCCATTCCGCGTCGGCACGGTTGTTCTGGTTCCCGCCAACGAGGAACATCAGATCAGAAACACGGGTAAGGGGGTGTTGACGTTCGTCTGTCTGGTCCCATCCAAAGCGCCGGAGTTATAATAGTCCGGTTTCGGCTCTGCTCCGTCGGGGAGCATGATTAATATCCCCTTTTGACCCGTGCGAAACAGCGCAGGTTGAAAGGGGATTTTTTTTGAGCCGGAACACTGCACACGATACGTTCATCCATGGCTCGGCATGGGTAATTCGCTATATGAAATATCTCAAATCTTCAGCCATTTACCGGTTAGTACGTTTGGTCTTTCGAGGTTGCGAATGGTTTTTCCTGCGGTAAGCTATGTTGGTAATTCTGAAATAGTAACAGCAGGCCGTTACCTTCTTAAAAAGGAGAGCAAAGATGAATAAAGATAGCAAGTGCCCGGTAACGGGCAAAACTGACAAATCCACTGCCAGCAGTGGCCCGTCGAACCAGCATTGGTGGCCAAACCAGTTGAACCTCAAAATTCTTCATCAGAATTCTTCCATGATCAACCCAATGGGCGAGGAGTTCAACTATGCTGAGGAATTCAATAAACTCGACCTGGAGGCACTGAAGAAGGACCTCTTTGCGCTGATGACCGACTCGCAGGAGTGGTGGCCGGCCGATTACGGTCACTATGGGCCGCTCTTCATCCGGATGGCGTGGCACAGCGCAGGCACCTACCGCACCGGCGACGGCCGCGGGGGCGCGGGATCCGGCTCCCAACGCTTTGCCCCCCTCAACAGCTGGCCGGACAACGTCAACCTCGACAAGGCGCGCCGCTTGCTTTGGCCGATCAAGCAGAAATACGGCAAGAAAATATCCTGGGCTGACCTGATGATTCTCGCCGGTAACTGCGCTCTGGAGTCCATGGGTTTTAAGACGTTCGGCTTTGGCGGCGGGCGCGAGGACGTCTGGGAGCCGGAAGAGGACATTTACTGGGGCGCCGAAGATGAATGGCTGGCCACAAGCGACAAGCCCAAGAGCCGTTACACCGGCGACCGCAATCTCGAAAACCCTCTCGCCGCCGTGCAGATGGGCCTGATCTATGTGAATCCGGAAGGTCCTGACGGTAACCCGGACCCGGTTGCCTCCGGCCGTGACGTTCGAGAGACCTTCGCACGCATGGCCATGAACGACGAAGAGACCGTCGCGCTCGTCGC
>WSSedB1CaDRAFT_10001106_pt1 | contig 10581 bp, 8 predicted proteins | sample WetSurSB1Cattail_FD_9460 | JGI IMG/M metagenome (IMG submission 9460)
AATTTTGTTTTCAGCATATGCAAGTGTACGGGTGACTGGAAAATGGATTCGTTTGTTGAATCAACGATCAAAAAACTTCGTCAAAAGATTGGTAATGGCAAAGCGTTGTGTGCATTATCCGGTGGGGTAGATTCTTCCGTAGCTGCTGTTCTTTTATCAAAGGCGATTGGCAAACAGCTTACCTGCGTATTTGTAGATCATGGCCTTTTGCGTAAAAATGAAGGTGATGAAGTCGAAGCTGTTTTTGGTCCGCAGGGGCCGTATGATTTAAATTTTATTCGTGTCAATGTAAAAGATCGTTTTTATACAAAACTCAAAGGTGTTATAGAGCCTGAAACGAAACGAAAGATCATTGGTGAAGAGTTTATTCGGGTGTTTGAGGAAGAAGCAAAGAAAATTGGTGTGGTTGATTATTTAGTACAGGGAACAATCTATCCGGATGTTATCGAAAGCGGGCTGGGAAAATCAGCAGTAATCAAATCGCATCATAATGTCGGTGGGCTGCCGGATTTTGTTGACTTCAAGGAAATTGTTGAGCCATTGCGGCTTTTATTTAAAGATGAAGTAAGAAAAGCCGGAAGAGAGCTTGGTATACCGGAATATCTCGTAAACCGGCAGCCGTTCCCAGGACCGGGGCTTGGTATACGGATTATTGGAGAAGTAACGGAAGAAAAGGTACAGCTTGTTCAGGAGGCTGATGCAATTTACCGTGAAGAAATCGTTAAGGCTGGAGCAGACAAAAACCTTGGACAGTATTTTGCCGCTCTTACAAATATGCGGTCGGTTGGTGTCATGGGAGATGACAGAACCTATGATTATGCTATTGCCCTTCGAGCTGTAATGACCAGCGATTTTATGACGGCAGAAAGTGCAAATCTTCCATGGGAAGTCTTGTCTACTGTTACAAGCAGAATTGTCAATGAAGTAAAAGGAGTAAATCGTGTGCTTTATGATTGCACGGGAAAACCACCTGCTACAATTGAATTTGAATAATGATAATTGTCTCGGGGCACTGCCATTTATTCTGAAAAGGGGCAAATGGTTTAGCCTGCCGACATAGACAAAAACGACCTTGCATTAAAGCTTTTCGAAGCTTATGCAGGGTCGTTTTTTTATCCTCAACCCGCGTAAATACAGGGATTTCTGCTTGTTAAAAAAGAGCGTTCACCATGGAGTGGCAGGTATTTCTGGCAAAGCCAGAGAGAATATATAAAAATGCCCTTTACAGAATAAACGGCAGTGCCCCGCGACATGGTGATATTTTCTTTTATGCTTTTTGGGAAAAAGCATATCGCTGTGATTTTCATGAACATTGGCTTTAAACGCCCGTAACACGGGACGAAAGAGTATATACATGATTATCTGTTTCCCAAAAACCGAATCTCCAATTACCCCAAAGCCGCCCCTTTTCATTTTTGGGAAGCGTTTTTGGGGAAATGGGGTCAAGCAGCAGAGCGTTCCTAATATGGAGGTTTTGCAAGGTGAGGAAGAAAAATTTTAAAGGTCGTTGTGAAAAACGTGTCATTGCCAAGTGCAATGAGGTATGCAGGACATACGATGCGATTCAGTACGCTTATGCGGATATTCTACAAGCAAGTGATGAGGTAAAAGAAATCAGGTGCAATGTCCCGCTGGATGGGCGGGACATTGACCAATATACTTCGGATTTCGTCTGCGTCAAGGCTGATAATGACTTGATGGTGCGTGAATGTGTATTTCGTAAGTTACTGATGAAGCCACTTACAATCAAACTGCTGGATCTTTCAAGGGCATACTGGTTAAGACATGGGGTTACAGATTGGGGGCTGGTCATTGATGAAGAAGCATGATTTATTGCAGGATGGTAACAAGATTATCAGAGTTTTAGAAATACAGGCTGATAGAATCCTCATGATTGACTGCATCAAAAGGAGTATGCCCGTATGGGTGGAATGTTCGGCGTTGGATTCCTTCATTGGGTGCACTGATGAAGTATTGAACCAGCCTACGAATTTTACTGCTGCTGATATTGAAAATCTGAATGCTGATCAGAAAAGAACCATGTATGACAGGTATACGTTGATTGTACCGATTCTCCCTTTTATAGCGGATGAAAAAATGCGTGCTAAAGTTATTAGTTCTACAGCTATAGAAAATAATATATCAAAGCAGACTATTCGGATCTATTTGTGCCTGTATCTGGCCTATATGAATATTACAGCTCTTGCGCCGAAACAACGGATAGATGATGATGGAAATCTCACACAAGATGAAAAAAACATACGATGGGCTTTAAACAAGTTCTTTTATACTACGAAAAAACAATCTCTTATGACGGCTTATACCATGATGTTGAAAGAGAAATATTGTGACAGTATGAGCCTTCTGAGAGATCCATATCCTTCCTTTTATCAATTTCGCTATTTCTACCGTAAGACAAAGAAGATGCAGAACTTCTATATTTCTAGAAACGGATTGAAAAATTACCAGCGGAATAACAGACCGCTTATTGGCGATGGTATACAATCGTTTGCTCCTGCTATTGGAGTAGGAATGCTGGATTCTACCATATGTGATATTTATCTCATCAATGATACTGGTAGTCTTGTGGGAAGACCCATTCTAACGGCCTGTATTGACGCTTACAGTGGTGTATGTTGCGGTTATGTCCTTATCATGGGTGGGTGGCGTGTATAGCCTTAGAGGACTAATTTTGAACATTATTGCAGATAAAGTTGCTTGGTGCAAACAGTTTGGAATTTCTATAAATGAAGAGGATTGGTCTTGTGATAAACTTCCTGCTACGTTGGTCACGGATATGGGAAGTGAATACAAATCGGAAAACTTTGAGCAAATTGCAGAGTTGGGTGTTAAAGTAATTAATCTCCCTTCGTATAGACCTGAATTGAAAGGCATGATTGATAATCTTAGAACTACTACCAATATCGAAGTGGACTATTTGCAAGTTTTTAGGCTATCAAATCAGAATGGTGAGCAAAAAATAATACACAGGCAAGAACAGCCTGCGCATTGTAATGAAATCCTTGTTGCGTTTATATGGAATCCTGTAGAAAATGCAAAAATATTTGTTATGGATAATGGCACATATTCTACTATGATGTTAGCTGAGGAGTATTAAAAGAAGCCAGCCTTGTAATTTAGGGCTGGCAATTTATTTTGTGAGGAGTGTATGAATATGGAAGGAATGAGAACTTTATTAGCCGATTGTTTGCGAGAAAGTGCCAATGGGTATGTTGTAGATGCGTTGATTGAGAATTACCCGAATGTTAGCGAATTAATGAACGCTAGTGAAAAAGAAATCACCAGTATTAAGGGGATTGGCCTAGTAAAAGCGAAACAACTTAGTGCGATACTGGAATTTGCTCGTAAGGTATATACGCCAGATAAAAATAAGCGCATTTTTGTTAAAAGTCCCAAAGACGTATTTAATTTAGTACGTGCTGATATGGAGTTCTTACAGGTTGAGCATTTTGATGTGATTGGTTTATCGACAAAGAATCACGTTCTTTTCAAAGAAAATATTTCGATTGGTTCATTAAACGCCAGTATCGTACACCCTCGTGAAGCATTTAAGGGTTTGATTCGAAGATCATGTGCTGCTTGCATTTTTGTTCACAACCATCCAAGTTCAGATCCTTTGCCGAGTGATGAAGATATTTTGCTTACGAAGAAATTAGTTGAGTGCGGCAAACTTATTGACATTGAAGTTCTTGACCATGTGATTGTAGGTGCTATTGGTGGTGGCTATATTAGCCTCAAGGAGGAGGGCAAGATGTAATTGGCAGATCGAGATACTACTATCAAAAAAATAGATGGGTTAGTCCCTTCTGTTTTTTATCCTGGGTTGCCAGTGCCAAATAAAGGTCTCTGTAAAATTTATTCAGTGGTACAACATAATTGGAAATTGTTAAAAGTTTTCTGGCTAACCCCATAGGAAGCTTTTTTCCACGAAATATGATGAATTTCAAAATAACATCCCCCACTAACAAGTGTTTCCATTTATACCTCATAATATATTATCGTAGAAATAAAAGATACGAGAAGATTAAATTAGGAGCAATATTTATTTTGCGGATTATAAAGGGGTGGAATTAGCAGTGATTTTTAATCGTTTTACCAATAGGGCTGTCTTTAGTAATGGCACATGCCAAAAATCCCAAAACAACTCTATTGGGACATTTTTTCAATGTGCCGTTAGACTGTAGTCTAATGGCTTATTTTAATGGAGGAATTTGTATGAAGATAGGATATATTCGTGTAAGTACAGCAGAACAAAATACGATTCGGCAAGAGGTTCTATTAAAAGAGCTTGGCGTTGATGAACTTTTTATTGATAAAGCCAGCGGCAAAAATACTGATAGGCCAGAACTGAAACGGATGCTCACCTATGTTCGTCAGGGTGATACTGTTATTGTTGAATCCATTAGTCGCTTTGCCCGCAATACACGTGACCTGCTTGATCTCATTGCCAAGTTGACTGCTAAACAGGTTGAATTTATTTCTAAGAAAGAAGCCATTGATACGACAACCCCGACAGGTAGATTTATGCTGACGATCTTCGGAGCCGTAGCAGAATTGGAACGCGAGTACATCCTGCAACGACAAAATGAAGGAATCGCTATTGCTAAAGAACTAGGGAAATACAAGGGGCGTAAACCTATTTGCCACCCGGAATTTGATAAGGTCGTGGCTATATGGAAATCCGGCAACATGACGGCGGTTGATGCTATGCGAAGGCTAGATATGAAAGCGTCTACATTCTATAGGAAGGTAAGAGAAGCTAATAGATAAGTTCGAATGTAAAATTTAAAAATACTAGGTAATTGTCGAGATTTTTTTCGGGCTTGAATCAAATCATACGTTAAATTAGAGAGGTAAAATAAAAATTAAAGTATCGAGTTTCTTGTTAAAGGCAGATTGCAAAGTGGAGTGCGACAACCGAACGAGATAAAAAATTATAGCCTGTTCGGCTTTGTCTAGTACTCCGTTTAAAATAGTAATTGTAAACTGCGGAAAATAAATTGCTTTCTATACATAGGATTCGAAAATGTTTAGACTGGAAATCTCCTATTTAAGTCTTTTTACATGATGTGCCGTACTTAGATTGACAATCCGTCTAAAATAAACAAAATTTTGCAAAAAGTAGTATAATAAAAACAGTCTGTGCGTAGTAAATGAAATATAATATTTAGTAAAAATTGTATTTATTACACATTATGGGATATTCATAAGTATAACTCTTTTTTGTTATTTGCTACAGTTGATATGAAGAGATTGTTAACAATATGTGTAGCGCAGCGTTTGCTTCTGATAATATTTCTTAAACCGGCTATTAGTTGTAGTGAGGAGTCAAGGTTTATCTCACTCTATTAAAAGTGCAATATGATAAATATTAATTTGTGCCTGATGAATAGAAAGGGAGAATATGTAATGAAGGTTGTTGAAAGTGGTTATAAGTTAGATCTACACATACACTCGGTCTATTCTAAAGGAAAAGATGGAGATAAAGTGAATTTTAATACTCTTGCAAATATAGGCATACTGGTCGGAAAATTGAATGAACAAGGCGTGCAGCTGTGTGCGATTACAGATCACGATGTTTTTAATTATGATATGTATGCAGAATTAAAAAAGTATGAGCAGAAAAATGATAGCTCTATTATAAAAGTATTTCCAGGAGTAGAGTTTTCTGTTGAATTTCAAGGTGATGAAGGCTCTTCAGTAGTGCATGTGATAGCAATATTTAATGACTGTTCAGAAGAACAATGCCAAAAAATTTCAGGGGCTCTTCTCAACGAAAAAGGAAATATAGCGTATGATCGTTGTATGGCCTTTTCGGAAGAAAAATTTCTAGCTATTCTTAGACAAATTAATTTAGATACTATTTTGATTGCCCACCAAAAAAATTCATTAACTAGCAAGCAGGAGAGAAAGAGTGATGCGAATACAGTTGGAGAGAGTAGATTCCACGAATTCATATATACGGATTATTTTGAGGCTTATGAGTTTAAAAATAAGAAAAACGAAGTATTTAATAAAAATTACTTAACAAAAACAGGAATGGCGGAATCTGTTCGGTTTATTACTGGTTCGGATTGTCATGATTGGCGTGTATATCCTAAAGAAATACAGGAAGATACTACTGAGTTTATATATACATATATAAAATGCTTGCCATCGTTTAGAGGGCTTGTTATGGCGATTACTGATTATAGACGAATTAAAACTGTAAACAGCTTCTTCAATCCTTCAGCGATTTATCTTCCATATATTCAGTTTGCAATAAATGGAGTGGAAACTAATATTCCTCTTTCTAGAGGTTTGAATGTCATCATTGGTGATAACTCTATTGGGAAATCACTCTTGCTTCATAAATTGACTGGGTATAGCAAAAAACAAAGTAAACAAATAAAACAAAGTTTAGTTACAAGCTATGACCGATATCTTCGTAATAATGGAGTTGCTATTCAGACAAGTCTTACAGAAAATCAAATTCTTGGATTTGACATGCAGGGGGAAGTACGAGAAAAATTTGAAGAATCAAAGATTAAATCAGATGAGTTCCTTAGAAAATTTTATCCTGACCCAATTAACCCAGAACCATATCGTCAGATTGTGCAGAGAGAACTAAATAAGATTTTTGGTTATCTGGAAGAAAAGTTTGCTCTTGATGAAATTGAAAAAAGCATGGGTGCATTTCAAATTGTTGATTTAGATGGATTTTTAGCGGAAAGTTTAACATTTGTTGGACAACCATCAAGAAATAATAAAACAGCACAGGGACTAGGCGAAATCAGTAGTAGTGTGAGAACAATAATCGAATCGGTGAAGACTATTGAAGGAAACCAATGGATTGAAGAATTTGATGTAAAAACCCTGCAGGAAGTAGAAACTGTTTTAGAGGAATTGGCAAAAAAATATGATGGCAAGAAGTCTGTTGTGGATGGTGAGAATGCAAAGATCAGTGCTTTTCAATCAGTAATGAATGATTTCAAACAACGATATTCATCAAATGTTTCAGATTCACAAAAGAGAGTATCTTCATATAATGAGGAAATTGAAAGAACGATTGCTCGTGTGGTTGAACTTACTTTGAGAAGAAGGAAAAATTTAAGACCTATTATAGAGCTTGAAAAAAAAGATATTGGGATACAAACAAATCGAGTGTTTGAGTATGAATTTAACAGCAGGTTATGTGTTCTTACAGTGGATAATGAATATATTAAATCACTATTTGAACGAGTGTTTAAAAAAGGCACTAATATTTCTCATATTGATATGACAATGGAACAGTTGGCTGAGTCTTTGCTGAGATTTGACGGATCTCCAACCGAAGCATTGCAAAGATTAAAGGAAGATATTAAAGAATTACTGGATGATGACTTTAAGGAAAAATATACAATAACACAGTGTGGCATGGATAAAACTCAAGAACTTTCGGCTGGTTTTAATGCAAGGATTTACTTTGACCTTCTTTCTTATGAAAGTGACCATTATGGAATTTATCTGATAGATCAGCCAGAAGATAATATATCTCAGAAGTCGATTAAAGAATATCTATTGAACAGATTCAAGGTAATGGGTGAAAAACGGCAAGTGATAATTGTTACTCATAATCCACAATTTATTGTAAATCTTGATGTTGACAATGTAATTTATATTGGGAAAACCAATGCTGGAATGGTTGTGCAATCGGGAGCTCTTGAATACACAGATACTGAATATAATGTACTTGATATTATTTCAACCCATATTGATGGCGGACTTGATACATTGAAGAGGAGATGGAAACGATATGAAAAGAATAATCGAATTTAAGATATCTGATGATAAATATGTTTTTTTAGAAAACCAAAAGAATGTCTTTGAAATCAGAAATGATGATTTGCAAGTAGATGTAAAGAAATTTTATAATGCTTTCTTTGAAAATAATCTGGATTATTCGGATATTGAATTACATAACTCTAATCCAGGTGATAAAATTGGCGGAAGAGTGTTTGGGTGTATTAAACAGTTGATAGATGAAGTTTCGACCCGATTAATGGAAGATTTTCAAGATCAAAAATGTGAAGACACCGTTGAAACGATAAAATAGACCACATTGTCGATAATGGGAACTGGATAAGTGGGGAGTGTTTATGTGCTTAATTACACTAATCTTAACGATATAGAATTTGAATATCTTTGTCAGGATGTTATGTCAAAAAAATTAGGTGTTGAATTGCGTCGTTTTGCTGCCGGTAGAGATGGCGGAATAGATCTTACGGATAATGTTTCTAAAAAAAATATAATTGTTCAGGTAAAGCATTATATTAAAACTGATATTTCTGGTTTTATCTCTTCATTAAAGAAAGAAATCCCCAAAGTATATGAACTTAAGCCAAGTCAATACTATATTTGCTGTTCAAAAGAATTATCACCAGCAAACGTTAAAGATATTTACACCATGTTCTCTGACTATATGGAGTCGGATGCAAATATTATTACACTTATTGAAATTAATGATTTTCTTACACGATCTGAGAATATTGATATAGTCAGAAATCATTACAAATTATGGATTTCATCTACTAATATCCTACAGGACATCTATAGCAATGATATATTCATTGATTGTGAAGTTCTATTGTCTAATATACATTTTGATGAAAAGTTTTTCGTTCAGACAGTAGCATATGATCGCGCTTTAGAATGTCTTGCAAAGAAAAAAACGTTATTTATTACAGGCGATCCGGGTGTTGGAAAAACTATTACTTCAAAAATGATAGTTCTATATTATGCCACAAATGGATATAGGGTTAGATATACAACTGACGGAGCTGATCTGTCAGCTCTTAAACGAGCATTATCTCAAAATAAGGAAGCTAAAGAAATCATTCTTCTTGATGATTGTTTTGGACAAGCATACTTTAATATGAAAGAAACCCAGAGTAACGAATTGCTTTCATTAATAAAGCATGTGAACATTTACGAGAATAAACGCCTTATTCTTAATTCGCGAGTGACAATTTATCGTGAGGCGCAAGCAAGAACGCCAGAATTAGTAAAAAGCTTTGATAATAAAGAATACAAAGTGCATATAATTGATATGTCCGCAATGCCAGACATTGATAAGGCAAAGATTTTATATAATCACTTATATTTCAATAATGTTAAGGGCGAATATTTTGAATCTATAAAGAAAAATAAAAATTATAGAAGAATTGTGAATCATCCTAATTATAACCCACGTATTATAGAGTTCGTGAGTAGCCCTCATAGATATTCGAAGGTCTCGCCAAGCGACTATTTTGACTACATCTTAGGACATTTAAATAATCCCAGTAAAGTATGGGATGATGAATATGAACGAAGGTTATCTAAGGTTGATAGAATGTTAGTTACGTCTTTGTTTTCACTTACAGACACGACTGCCCCCTTGGACTTCGTAAATCAATGCTTTAATGCAAGAATTCAAAGTTTGCCTGAAGTAGATTTGACGATTAATCAATTTCAAAACTCTTTATCAAGGCTCCAACAAGCATTCGTTAAAATAGTCGATGAAAAAAATAAGCATACACTGTCAATGGTAAATCCTTCAATAAACGATTATATACGCTCGCGAATCAATACCAATACAGCTGAAAAAGAAGATTTAATTAATACAGCCGCTTCCGTGATGCAGCTTCAAAAAATGCTCACACCGGATGAATTCAAATTTAAAATGCTTTCAGCATTTAATGATGGCTCAATACTTAATTATCTTTTTGCAAGCGATGAAGAACAAGTGGGTTTCATTACGTATTTTATTTCTTACAACAAAATATTGGACATGCGTTATCAACAATGCATCTTTTCGTATTTGTCTAAAATGAAAAATGTAAATGTACATGAAAAACAAGTCGTTTCCGCCATTAGAATATTTGAGAATCTTTTAGATTATGACGTTTATACGTTTTATCAAATTGACGGCTTTTTGTTTGAGGCTGATATGCTGGAAGAAATATTATCTTATTTTGATTTGAAAGAATTAATTGATGCAATTAATTATTGCCATAGTCTATTGGAAAACGAAAAAAAATCAAAGTTTATATTTATATGCCAAAATGTACTTAAGGAAGCGGTAGAAATATATTGTGACTGTGTGGATGCAGATGATTATGATTTAAATATTGATGATTTTATTAAAGATTCGTGTAAGGTAGTTTATTATGGGCATGGTGAATATAATGAAGAACCGGACGTAGATACAGTAATACAACATATTGAAAGCTCAATAAAAGAAAAGGTAAAAGATGAAGTGGGGATTTATCTGGATAACTTACCAGCAGGATTGTGTTTGCCAGCTTCTTTCGTGGATGAAGTTTGTATTAATGTTTCAGGAGCTGAGGATTTAGTAACATCCTATTTAAGAAGTGATGATGATGACGAAGATCGATACGTTAGTGCTTCTCAAGCGAATTATAGCGAGATTGATCTGATATTTGATAGATGATTTTTGAGTATTCCGTGCATTGAGTGCCACCAAATCTGATGTGGAGAACCACCCAATCCGCGCAACAGTACCAGTCTAAAATTTAAGTGAATCCGCACTGGAGAGCC
>WSSedB1CaDRAFT_10001107_pt1 | contig 10573 bp, 9 predicted proteins | sample WetSurSB1Cattail_FD_9460 | JGI IMG/M metagenome (IMG submission 9460)
GGTGAACGCCCCGCCGTCACGCACCGCGCCAGCTTTCTCCATCACCTTGCCTTCCGGGCTGAGAATATCGGCGGCAGCCGGCTTACCCTCCATCCAGTAGCCCCACTCATCCGGCGACATGTTTTCTTTTGCCGTGTCGAGCACCGCGCTGTAGTAGCCCTGGCGGTTCAGATACGCCCCGACCCAGCCGGACAAATACCAGTTGATGTATTCGTACGCCACGTCCAGTTCCAACCCGCTCAGATGCTTGGCCAGGCCCAGGCCGCCAGCCCAGGCGCGATAGCCCTCGGCAAGCGGCTGATACTTGCACTGGATCCCCTTCGACCGCACCGCGGCCACCGCCGGCGACCACATCGACTGGATGATCACCTCGCCCGAGGCCATCAGGTTCACGCTCTCATCGAAGCTTTTCCAGAACGCGCGGAATTGCCCCGCCTTCTTTGCCTCGATCAGGAAAGCGACCGTCTTGTCGATCTCGGGCTTCGTCATGTTGCCCTTGTCACCGTATTTCAGGGTGCCGAGCGATTCCATGACCATCGCGGCGTCCATGATGCCGATGGACGGGATGTTCAGGATCGAGGCCTTGCCCTTGAACGCCGGATCGACCAGGTCTTTCCAGTTGTTGATCGGCCGCCCAACAAGATCGGGGCGGATGCCCAGCGTGTCGGCATTGTAGATGGTCGGGATCAGCGTCATCCAACCGGTCGCACCTTTTGCGAAGGCCTTCCCGTTCGGGCCATCGACGTATCCCACCGAATACGGCGCGGTGCCTTGGGCGACCGGACTTTCCGGCGTCAGCTTTCCCTTGGTGAAAATCGGCACGATCTTGTCGTAGTTCTTGATCTTCTTCGCATCCATCGGCTGCATCACGCCGGTGGGGAAGACTTTCTTGATCGAGAAATACTCAATATCCGCGATGTCATAGGACTTCGGCTGGGTCACCGCCTTCTGAATCACCGCGTCGGTATCCAGCGCGGTCATCTGCAGGGTGAACCCGAGGTCGGACTTCACCTTCTCGGCCACTGCATTCAGGTTCGACACGCCGGTGCCAAACTGCCGCAACGTGACATTCTTGATATTCTGCGCCCAGATCGTCGGGAAGCCCGTGATCGCCCCGCTGCCAGCCGCTATCCCCGCGGTGGCCAGAAGGGATCGGCGACCGAACCTACGTGACGTTGCCATGATGCTCCATGCTCCCGTTGTTACCCTCCCGGCCTTGCACGGGTCATGCCAGCGAAAAGCCCGCCGCATCGTTCACGTTTGACCAATAAGCAAGCACCCGCAGGTCAAACTGCATCACGGGATGGCAACCAACCGGTGAACATGGTCTATCCTGCACGCAACAGCGACAAGGAAGATCATGCGCGAGGCCCGGATCGCCGCACGCATCCGCAGCCCCTGGATCGCCGAGGTCATCGAAGACCCCCGCTCGGTTCTTTATACCGTGATGCCGCTCTATGACGGCGAAACCCTGGAACAACGACTGCACCGCAGCCCGCCCGTGTCCCGCGCCGAGGGCATCGCCATCGCCACCAAACTGGCCAAAGCGGTGGCGGCGTTGCACCGCGCTGGCGTCATCCACCGCGACATCAAGCCCGAGAACGTCATTCTGCAACCCAACGGGGGCTTGAAATTGCTGGACCTTGGCGTCGCCCGCCTTCCCAACATCGAGGACTTCCCGGCCAGCACGATTCCCGGCACCCCAAACTACATGGCGCCCGAACGGCGTCGTTTTAGTCGAACGCCATGAACAAGGCCTCGGCCACCAGGGCCGGCTTTTCGCTGCCCTCGATCTCCACCGTGCTCTCGAACGTCATCCGCACGCCGCCCCGCACGTCCTCCACACCCTTCAGCACCTGGGTCAGCCGCACCCGGGACCCGGCCGGCACCATGGAGGTGAACCGCACCTTGTTCGTCCCGTAATTGATCGCCCGCGATGTCTTCCGGATCCGATACACCGTCTCACCCAACCGGGGCAGCAGCGACAGCGTCAGATACCCGTGCGCGATGGTCTTGCCGCCCGGCATCTCCCGCTTCGCCCGCTCCACATCGACATGGATCCATTGGTGATCCCCCGTCGCGTCGGCGAACGCATTGATCATCGGCTGATCGACCAGCACCCATTCGCTGGTGCCGACTTTTTGACCGATATAAGCCTTCATATCCGCCGGACATTCGACTTCGAGCATTGCGCTTTCCTCCTTGGGTCGGCGCATGATGCCGTATTCCAATCGGCCCCGGCACCCCGGACCAACAAAATCCCCCCGGAGCCAACAAAAGGGCCAGAACCGGCTCAGACCGTCATCACGCGCGTTCGCTCCGGACGGTGCCACAGGCGGAGCGCAGTCATATCAAATGACGATACATAAATCATTTTTGGGGCATCACAAGGCGCGGATGGCATAATCCGCGCCTCACCATAGAAAGGCTATGAAGCGCTTTTGTTCGTCGTGTTCTTCTGGCGGATCAGCCTTACCTCGCAAAAAGTAGCGAACGCGATCCCGATCACTACACACAGAAGCAACGGCTGCTGTTGCACGACATCAAGAATGGACATCAGAAAAACTCCCATGTAAGAATGGTCAACCAAGACTACCAAGCAGTCGCGGACACGCCATTTGCGGCGGCCGTTTGGTCCTCGGGAAAAACGTCCGCTGCAACGGACACCCGAATGTTCACGAGAACGATTGGTTACAAATTGGTATCACCAATCGCGACGGTTTGAAATAAGAAAAACCAGCAAATATGGATCAATAGTTGGTCAATGTCCCATTTTACGGAATAATTCGGCGCCAGAGAGATGGGCTCGATGTCCCCAGCCCATCTCAACCGCCATTGCCTCCCGCCCCCAAATCCTCGAATCTTCCCTCAATCAATCCACGGGGGAAAACGAGCTCATGCCGGACACCTACGACTTCATCGTCACTGGCGCCGGGTCCGCCGGGTGCGCGATCGCCGGCCGCCTTGCCGAGTCCGGCCAATATCGCGTCCTGCTTCTTGAGGCCGGCCCGCCGGACAAGAACCCCTGGATCCACATCCCGCTCGGTTATGCAAAGACCTATGTGGACCCGTCGTTGAACTGGATGTTCGAAACCGAGCCGCAGCCGCAGATGCAAAACCGCCGCCTCTACCTCCCTCGCGGCAAGACACTGGGCGGATCGAGCTCCATCAACGGCATGGTGTACATCCGTGGCCATCACGCCGACTACGACGAATGGCGACAGCGCGGCTGCACCGGCTGGGACTGGGACTCCGTCCTGCCGTATTTCAAGAAAGCCGAGAACCAGGCGCGCGGCGAAAATGCCTATCACGGCACCGGCGGACCGCTTCACGTCAATGACCAGTCGGAAAAAGGCGAACTTTCCGAGGCCATGCTGGAAGCCTGCCAACAAGCCGGCATCCCGGCCAACCCCGACTTCAACGGCCCCAACCAAGAGGGTTGCGGCTACTATCAGACCACCACCAACAACAAACGCCGCTGGAGCGCCGCCAAGGCCTACCTGTCCAATCCGCCGCCGAACCTGACGATCCAGACCAACGCACACGCGACGAAGGTCGTCATCAAGAACGGCCGAGCGACGGGGGTTGAATATCAAAGCCCGGCCGGGCGGCAGGTCAGCGAAGCGCGCTATGAGGTCATTGTCTCCGGCGGCGCCTATGGCTCCCCGCAGCTTTTACAGCTCTCCGGCCTGGGCCCCGCGCAGCACCTGCAAGATATGGGCATCGACGTTGTCCGGGACATGCCGGCCGTCGGCTCCAACCTGCACGACCACTTCAATACCACCGCGAGTTGGCGGTGCAGCAAGCCGATCACCCTCAACGAGCTGAACAACAGCAAGTTGCGTCAGGTCGCCGCGGGTATCCGCTATGCCCTGTTCCGCACCGGACCCATGGCCAGCAACGGTATCACCGCCGGAGTTTTCACCCGCTCCGACATGCGGCTGGAGCGCCCCGATATCCAGATCAACCTGTTCGAATGGAGCACCAAGGAGCGCAGCCGCGATGGGGTGATCCCGCATCCGTTCCCGGGCTTCACCATGACCCCCGTCCACCTCCGCCCGGACGGCCGCGGCACCGTGCGACTTGGGAGCCCCGATCCGTTTGCCTGGCCCGCCGTGTTGTTCGACTATCTCAAGACGGATTACGACATCCAGGCAGCGCTAGCCGGCCTGCGCCTGGTGAGAAAGATCGCCGAGCAACCTGCCCTGAGGCCCTACGTCGTGTCGGAAATATTCCCCGGCGTGGACCTTCAGAACGACGATGACCTGCTGGACTATGTACGCCGTACCGGCGTCTCCAACCAACACCCCACCAGTTCCTGCGCCATGGGCAACGGGCCGAACACGGTGGTTGACCCGCGCCTGCGTGTTCACGGTGTCGCCGGGCTACGGGTTGCCGACGCCTCGATCATGCCGGTGGTCGTCGGCGGCAACACCAACGCGCCCACTATTATGATAGGCGAGAAAGCCGCCGCGATGATCCTGGAGGATGCGAAGGCCGGCACGCCCGGGATGGCCGCCTAACACGCCCGGCCATCCCGGCCTTGATACATGCCCCATCATCTCGCCCCCGGGGCTCCGGCCCCAGATCGGGTCGGAGCGTTATCGGCTGGGGTCGTTCCTTGACGGCACAGGTTCATCAAGGCCAGGAACCGTCGGCGGATCCGACAGGAAGGCGTTAAACAAACTACGGCGAACGCAGCGGACGCATCGCGTCTTGCGCGGTACGTCCCGCCATTTCCAGCAGCCGGTTCGTCGACTCGAACGCATGGTTGAGCGCGTCCAGATACAGGTCACGCTGCACCTCGGCCACTTCGACCATGGTCTTGCAGCGCAAGAGGTCCTGTGGCTTGTGCGCCGTAGCCTCCATGCTGTGGTCCACCATTTCGAACCAGGCATGCTGCATACTCGTCAGCCCGCGCCCCAGCGTCATGGCACTGGTCATCAATGCCTGCATGCGCCCGGCGGACTGTTCGGCGGCGTCACGGTAGATGTCCATCGCATGCGCGGCGGAGGACATCATATGATGGCTACGGCCAAAGTTGATATCTGCGACCTTGCCGCCAACATCGGCCGCGGTGCGGACGCCCATCAACATGGCGTCGCGGCTCTGTTCAGCCATCTTCGACGACATATTCGTGGCGGCCTGAACCGTCCCGGCCACCGTCTCTGTCATGCCCTGACCGGCGTCCTTTGCCCGGTCGGCGGTGTGCTGGGCGAACTTGCTGGTTTCGTCGATCGAATCCCTCGTCACCCTGGCAGCCGATTCGGCTGAACCCTGGCTGGACTTCGGGGCCTGGTCGGCCATCTTCCTTGCGTTCTCGCTGTTCTTTATCGTTTCTGACATGGTATGTGTCCTTATATCGATAATTCGGGGTCGCGCGTATGCGCTGAAAAAAGCCTCGTCCCTTCGGGCCGAGGATCGCCGCGGCTCCAGCGGCGCCGCATCGCATGATAGCCCGTCGGACCCTGATCCGGTTATTCACGGAGGCGTTACATCACTCGCTTCAGCCATCGCTCTTTCCGTTTCGGGACCGGATTCAGGAGCCGCCATGGGAATTGGACGCTCTGCCATCTGGCGGAATCCCTCAATCGCACGGCGCAACGCGACGGATCGTTTACTTTCCGGTTCCAGCACGAACAGCACCAGCGACCGCCCGGTTATTTCGTAGGTTTCACCTGTTTGAAATGTTTCCCTGGTGACGTCGTCGGGGATATTGGTGTCCAGCAGGCAACGCCAAATCTGTCCCCCCACGATTTCGGGCAGCGCGAAGTTGACCACCTCATGATGGGCGTTCAGCACCAGCAACGCGGTGGCATCCATCGCCGGCCGCTTGATCCCGCTGGCCTGCGCCCGCCCATCCAGCAGCATGCCGAAACACCGGGCATTGGCGTCGGCCCAATGCGCTTCCTCGATATCGGTGCCCGCCGGCGATAGCCAGCGAACATCGCGCACGTCCAGATCGGCGTTATATTCCCCGGTCAGGAAGCGGGTGCGCCGCAGGATCGGGAAAGACTGCCGCAGCACGATCACTTTCCGAACGAACTCGGCCAGTTCGACTTCTTTCTCGCCGAAATTCCAGTTGACCCAACTGATCTCATCGTCCTGGCAATAGGCGTTGTTGTTGCCAACTTGCGTGCGTCCGAACTCATCGCCCGCCAGCACCATCGGCGTGCCCTGCGACAACAGCAGGGTCGCCAGCATATTCCGCCTCTGCCGCTCCCTCAGCGCGGAGATTTCGGGATCGTCAGTCGGCCCCTCGGCACCGCAGTTCCAGGAATTGTTGTCGGAACTGCCGTCACGCCCGTCTTCGCCGTTCGCCTCGTTATGTTTGTCATTGTACGAAACGAGATCGTTCAGCGTGAATCCGTCATGGGCGGTAATGAAATTCACGCTGGCCCACGCCTTACGCCCACGCTGGGCGAAGGACTCGGCCGAAGCGGACATACGGGTCGCCATTTCGGCCTGCTTGCCTGGGTCCCCCTTCCAATAGGCTCTGACGGTATCGCGGAACTTGTCGTTCCATTCCGCCCAACCGGGTGGAAACCTGCCAACCTGGTAACCGCCAGGCCCGATGTCCCATGGCTCCGCGATCAGTTTGATGTTGGACAGAACTGGATCCTGCAGGCAACTCTGCAGGAACCCATGCGCTTCGTTGAAGCCATCGGATTCACGCGCCAGAATCGTGCCGAGGTCGAACCGGAACCCGTCGATATGCATCTCCGACGCCCAGTAGCGCAGGCTGTCGGTCACCATCTGGACACACCGGGCATGGCTCATGTTCAGGGTGTTACCGGTGCCGGTATCGTTGATGTAGTAACGTTGATTGTCCGGCATCAGCCGGTAATAGGAATGGTTGTCGATCCCGCGGAATGACAGGGTCGGTCCGTTCTCGTTACCCTCCGCGGTGTGGTTGTAAACCACGTCCAGGATCACCTCCAGGCCGGCGTCGTGCAGCCGGGCGACCATCTCCTTGAATTCCGCGAACACGAAGTCTGGCACGGCGGAATATCGGGGATCGGGCGCAAAGAAACCGATCGTGTTATAGCCCCAGTAGTTGGTCAGTCCCTTGTCCAGCAGGTGGCTGTCGTTGACGAAGGCGTGGATCGGCAGCAACTCGACAGAGGTGACTCCCAGGGTCTTGATGTAATCGACAACCTCCTTGCGTCCCAGGCCCGCGAAGGTGCCCCGCAGATGCTCCGGCACCGCCGGATGCAGCTTGGTGTAACCCCGCACATGGGTTTCGTAAATGATCGTCCGGTCCCACGGCACCGACGGCGCCCGCTCTCGCCCCCAGGTAAACGCAGGATCGATCACCCGGGACTTTGGCATGAACCGCGCGCTGTCGCGCTCATCGAACGTGGTGTCTTCCTGCCCCATTATGTAGCCAAATACCGCCGGATCCCACTGTAGGGCCCCGACATGCGCCTTGGCATATGGGTCGAGGCACAACTTGTTGGGATTGAAGCGGTGACCGGCATCCGGTTCGTACGGCCCATGGACACGATACCCGTATGTTGTCCCGGGCCGCGTATCCGGCACATAGCCATGCCAAACCTCGTTCGTGTATTCCGGCAGTTCAATCCGCTCCAGTTCCCGCCCGCCTGCGTCGTCGAACAGGCAAAGTTCAACCTTCGTCGCGTTGGCGGAGAACAACGCGAAATTGACGCCCAGTCCGTCCCAGGTTGCGCCGAGTTGATGATAGGAACCTTCACTGACACGGGATTTGATAAGGGCGGGGGGCATCGAGACCTCTCTTCTGCGGACGGAGAACAAAAAAAGGGGGCTCGATGCCCCCTTTTTCAGCTACTGGCCATTTAAGCCGTAAGTCGTCCAAGCACGTAGCCAATCGCCAGGGCGACGAGCGTGGCGACAACGGGCTGCGCCTTCACCACATCGCTGAACTGCGCGGCTGCCTGCTGTGCCTGGCCGGACGCCTGATTATACAGGCCCTGGGCCTGGGTTTTGGCGTCGCCGGTGACGTTGCCGACGGCCTCTTGCACGCGACCGCCAAACTCACGAGCCGTGCCCTCAATACCATCGTCCATATCAAGCCTCCTAACTTACCGGGGAAGTGAGGTAACGCTCGGCGGGGCCGTTGGTTCCACCGCAACAAGCGGGATGCGGGGCGGGGGAAAGCCCGCTACGATAAACCATGCAAAAAATTGATCTCGACACCAGCGCCTTGGCCCGGGAAATCACGGCGGAAGGCTATGCAACCCGCCACCTGCTCTCGCCCACGGCATGCGAGGAAATGATCGGGCTCTATGACGACGACGCGCGCTTCCGCAAACGGATTGTGATGGAGCACCGTGCCTACGGCCAGGGTGAATACAAATATTTCGCCTATCCGTTGCCCGATCCGGTCGCCGCGTTGCGCGCCGCGCTGTACCCCGCCCTGGCGGAGGTGGCAAACGGATGGCGCCGTACCCTGGGAGAAGACGGGGTTTTCCCCGCCACCTTGGATGCCTATCTGGCGCACTGCCATGCTGCCGGCCAAACCCGGCCGACGCCCTTGTTGCTGCGCTATGGTCCGGGCGGCTTCAACTGCCTGCATCAGGATCTCTATGGCGAGTTGGTGTTTCCCCTCCAGGCCGCGATCCTGCTCAACGAGCCAAACGCAGACTTCACCGGCGGCGAGTTCATTATGGTAGAGCAGCGCCCGCGCGCCCAGTCGCGCGGGATGGTCGTGCCGCTGCGCCGGGGCGAGGCGGTCATTTTTCCGGTACACCACCGGCCTGCCATCGGCACGCGCGGACCGTATCGGCTGACCATGCGCCACGGGGTCAGCCGCGTTCGTTCCGGCCGGCGCCACACGTTGGGCATCATCTTTCACGACGCGGCATAGCGCCGTTGTTCGCCCCTCAGGCGGCCTGCGCGTCCTGCTGAATCATGTCGGACGCCTTCTCCGCGATCATGATGGTCGGTGCATTGGTATTCCCTGCCACGATCACCGGCATAATGGACGCATCGACAACCCGCAGCCCGGCCATCCCGTGGACTCGCAGCCGGGAGTCCACCACCGCCATTGGGCCGCTGCCCATGCCGCAGGTTCCCACCGGATGCAGGTTCGATACGCCCCGCCGGCGCACATCCTCGGCGATTTCCTCATCCGTTCGCGTGGCAACGCCAGGGGCGGTCTCTTCCACCATCAGCTTCTGCAAGGCGTGCTGCCGAGCGATGGAGCGGGCGATGCGAACGCCGGCGATCATGACGCGCATGTCGTTTTCCGAACGCAAGAAGTTGAACTTGATCTCTGGCGGCGCGAACGGATCGTTGGCCTTCAGCCGCACCGTTCCCCGCCCCTCCGGCGCCAGATGCACCGGGCTGATCGAGATTCCCGGGAACGGATGAGAAATGATCCCGTCCGCCGTTCGGTCGATCGTGCTCCAGGCCGAGATGTTGAACTGCAAATCAGGCCGTTCCAGCCGCTTGTCGCTACGCACCAGCGCGCCGACATACATCCCATTGCCCGACATCGGCCCGGAACGCAGGAACACGTATTGTGCCCCCGCCAGCAGGCGGTGCGGCAGGCTGTATTGCAGCGCGTTCAACGACAGGTTCCGGGAAATCCGGTAGGTGCAGTAGGTGTTGAAATGGTCCTGCAGGTTGGACCCGACGCCCGGCATGTCATGCACGACGTCCACGCCCATCTCGGTCAGGTGCTGCCCGGGCCCAACGCCCGACAGTTGCAGCAACTGGGGTGAGCCGTAGGCGCCGCCCGAGACGATCACTTCCCGCCCGGCCAGCGCCGTTTCCAGTCCGCGTGGGGTGCGGAATTCGACCCCGATCGCCTTCTTGCCGTCGAGCAGCACGCGGGTGGCGTGCGCGTTCGTCGTGATGGTCAGATTGGGCCGGGTCTTGGCGATCTTCAGATAGGCCGCCGCCGTGCTCCAGCGTCGCTTGTCCTTGGTGGTGGTCTGGTAATAGCCGCACCCCTCTTGCTTCGCGCCGTTAAAGTCGGGGTTAAAGGGGATGCCGGCCTGTTGGCAGGCCTCCAGCAACGCCTTGGCGATTTCCCATTCATACGGCTGGTTGGACACCCGCAGCGGTCCGCCGGACCCGTGATAATCATCGGCGCCGCGTTCGTTGTCCTCGGCCTTGCGGAAGTAGGGCAGCACGGAATCGTAGTCCCAGCCTTCGTTCCCCAACTGCCGCCACTGATCATAGTCCGCCGCGTTGCCGCGCATATAGATCATGCCGTTGATTGAGCTGGTCCCGCCGAGGACTTTCCCGCGCGGCTGATACATCGTCCGCCCGTTCAGTTCCTTTTCCGGTTCGGACTCGAATTTCCAGTTCAGCTTGGGATCGACGAAGGTTTTGGCATAACCCATGGGCGTATGGATCCAGAAGCTGGTGTCCTTGCCGCCGGCTTCCAGCAGCAGGACCTTGTAGCGTCCGGATTCCGTCAGCCTGGCGGCCAGCACGCACCCCGCCGATCCCGCCCCGGTGATGATATAGTCGTAGCTTCCCGGCATGTTTCGCTCCCCGCTCCGTTGCGAAGCAGGATCGCGCGCGGCGCGGACGTTGGCAATCCAGGCGGCGGTCAGTGACGGCCGCCGAACCGCCAGTC
>WSSedB1CaDRAFT_10001108_pt1 | contig 10558 bp, 9 predicted proteins | sample WetSurSB1Cattail_FD_9460 | JGI IMG/M metagenome (IMG submission 9460)
GTGAGAAGCTTCGCAGACTGAAAGCTGCCAGCCGACAGATGGCGAAGCTGCAGATGGAAGAACGTAATGCTGCAATGGAGCGACACCATAGGCTTATGAAGCTGGCTGAAAAGATCGAGACACAAAGACTACGTGATATTAAGGAAACAAATTTCGAAAATGCACGAAATGGCACGAAAAAGGCACCGATATTTACTCGGGTATCTGGAGTGGAACTGTAACAGCTAGNCGTGAATAGTANAGTAAANCTATAAAAAAATGCAGAATTTCATAAAAACTGCCGTAAGTAAGAGTGTATCTTATTTGCGGCAGTTTTTATATGGTTAGAAAAAATACAGAATNAATTTTGGGCCTTTTGTCATAGNCTGNGTAATGAAATATAGAACAAATATAGGGTTGACTTTAATTGTTCTTTTTTGAAAAAAATTTCAATTATTGGTTTTTTGAATTATACACGATCACGTTTTTTTATTGTACATCACTTCTTTCGATAGATATTATTTAGTTAATGAAATATATCGTTTTCCCATAAAATGGATTTGCAGAGAGCCGGGTTTTATTTCTTACAAATGTTTTTTAACAAAACAAACTTTAATGTTAATCGGTTTACTGTTTTAAATTTAATACTAAAATGAGAACAATATTTCGAGAAAATATAAAAAACATTTCACATTTCATTACAATAAGTGGCTTATACAAAAAATAGATCATTACATTTAAGAATGAAGAGGTGTTGTAGTATTATGGATTTTTTTGCGGTTTTTAAAGGCATTATTGACACAGGTCCTACGGTATTACTCCCGGTTATTATTTTTTTGATTGCTATTGTTTTCAGGGTATCTTTTGGCAAGGCCTTAGAAAGCGCTTTGATCGTTGGGGCTGCCTTTGCAGGGTTGAAAATGGTTATTGAATTTATGGCTAAAAGCCTGGGGCCGGCAACAAAAGCAATGGTCACTCATATGGGTGTGCATTTGAATGTCATTGATATGGGCTTTGGCACGGTAGCCGCAATTGGTTGGAGCTCCGCGATCGTTCCTCTTTTTGTCTTAGTAATTATGGCGGTTAATATCATATTGTTACTACTTAATAAAACGAATACATTGAGTGTGGATATTTGGAACTATCACCATGGGTTAACAATAGGAACGCTGGTTTATTTTGCAACGAATAACATAATGATTTCAGTCTCAGCAGCAGCTTTTACTGCATTAGTCATGTTTAAAATGGCGGACTGGGCGGCCCCCCTGATCAATAATTATTATAAAATACCAGGTGTTACCATTCCCGCACTTCATGCACTAATGAATATACCTATAGTCGATCAATAATTATTATAAAATACCAGGTGTTACCATTCCCGCACTTCATGCACTAATGAATATACCTATAGTTGCGCCGCTTAACTTATTATTTGACAGACTACCTGGAGTGAATAAAATTGATTTCAATATGGAAACGCTTCGTAAATACTTAGGTGTTTTTGGCCAACCACTTGTTATTGGCTTGATTTTAGGTACTCTTATTGGAATTTTTGCTGATTATAATATTTATAAAGCATTTGGTCTTGGTGTAAACATGGCTGCTGCCATGTTGCTGTTGCCAAGAATGACGCATTTATTTGTTGAGGGATTAAAACCGATTTCGGAAAGAGCAAAAAAATTAACAAATGATAAATTACATGGGAGAAGTATATTTATCGGGTTAGATCCTGCAGTTTTATTTGGCGATCCCGCAGTCATTACTACAGCATTATTAATGGTGCCAATACTAATTGGTCTGGCTGTTATTCTTCCTGGAAACAATTTTTTGCCTTTTGCTGATTTAGGTGCATTGCCATATAAAGTAGCAATGTGTGTTGCCATAACAAATGGAAATATATTTCGCAGTATTATTTTTTGTACAATTGCATTTATTCCTTATTTCTATTTTGGGACTTGGACGGCATCTATTGTAACGGCGGCAGCTCAAACGGTTGGACTAAGTGACAGCATTCCAAACGGAATGCTGATTAGTTCCTTTACGGGGACAACAATGCCAATTTCTTTTTTCATTTATAAAGCTTTTGTAGGTAATCTTATGGTGACAATACCTTTGCTGGCAATAACATTTTTTGTTATATGGATTATTATCGATAAAAAGGTTATGCCAAACTTAAAAATAATAAAAGACCATGTTGAAGACTAAATGACGAAGGGATACTGCTAAAAAATAGGAAGAGAAAAGTTTTAAAGTTGGTATCAGCAAGAAAATGAAATCTGAGGGCAGTTACAGTTACATCCCAAACCTTGTTGGTGGTAGATAATAATAGTCGCTTTTTCTAACTTTTTCTTTTTGAGGATTTTGTTTAGTGGCTTAAATTGATACCAATTTGTTGATTGCTTTTATATAAATTTTGTAAAAATAGTTTGGTGGTAATAAAAATGATTATAGTATTTAAACGATTGAACTAACTTAGGTTGTAACATTTTAATGATCTACCAAATTGTCCTAAAAGGAGTTATTATAAATTGAAAACAAAAAATATTAGAACGCGGTTGTTATTAATCTTATTACCGTTGATTTTTGTGATATTATCGTTGCTGTCCGGCATAAGCTATTATCTTTCTAATCAGGCGCTGACTCAAAGTGTAAATAAGACAGCCAGAGCGGTAGGGACGGATTACAGCGTTCGAGTGAAGAATAATATTGAATTGATGGTGGCTCAACTGGACGGGCTGGCAAACACACCAAACTTTCGTGCAGGAGTAGATAAGGTACAGCTTATAAGTGATATGGTAGATATGAAAAAAAGGCTGGGAACCTTTGATCTTATTAGCTTTATGGGACCTGATGGCGTAGGTGTTAATGATGGAGGCAATGCATGCTCAAATGGTGACCGGGAATTTTTCAAAAAAGTAATCGCTACGAAACAGGTAGTTGTTTCAGAACCGCTTATTGCTAAAACAACCGGAAAAATGTCAGTGATTTTAGCAGTTCCGATTATTAACAATGGGCAATTAACCGGAGTCGTAACCGGGAGTTTTTCTTTAGAAGGACTCAGTAATATGATAAACAACATGAAATTTCTTGATAGTGGATATGGTCAATTGGCAGATCGTTCCGGTTTGATTATAGCACACCCCAAAAATCAGGAATTGGTAGGTAAGCTTAATTTAACACAAAAAAATATTAATCCGGAATTAAAGTTACCGCAGGCGGAACTGGATGATCATCTGATTGATTTGTTCCAAAAAACAGTTCAATCAGGAAATCAGACAGCAGGTCTGTACACCTTTGTTGATGGTGTTAAGCAGATTGCAGTATTTACTCCAATTGACTTGCCAGGGGATCAAACCTGGATACTGACGGTAACAGCACCAGAAAAGGAAGGTGCGCAAGAAACTGATCATTTGGCTTGGATGATGCTTATTATTTCAATTGCATGCATGGCTCTCGCTGTACTATCGATTGTTTTTATAGCCAAACAGTTTGCAAATCCAATTTCAATACTTAGAGATGAATGCCTGCTTTTAGCACAAGGCGATTTACGTGAACGGGCAGTAAACATTTTTTCTGAAGATGAAATTGGCCAGTTAGCAAAAGGGTTTAAGGATATGCGGACAAAGTTACGTGGTTTAGTGGGGAAAGTGCATTCGCAAGCAGAACAATTGGCCGCAGCAAGTGAAGAATTGACAGCGAGTGCAGAACAATCGGCTCAGACGGCAAATCAAGTTGCAGTTTCGATTACCGATGTCGCTGCAGGAGCGGAAGCACAGATGCGGGCAGCGAATGAGACGTCTTCTATTGTAGAGCAGATGTCGACTAGTTTAGAACAGGTGGCAGCAACCAGCAATCACGTTTCGGACCAATCAACGCAGGCTACAAATAAAGCCAGTGAAGGCAAGAGCGCGGTAGAAAAAGCCGTAATGCAAATGGTTCAAATTGAACAAACGGTTAATGCTTCTGCTAAAGTTGTAGCAAAACTTGGCGAACGTTCCCAGCAAATTGACCAGATTGTGGATACAATCTCTGGAATTGCAAGCCAAACCAATTTATTAGCACTAAATGCAGCAATTGAAGCTGCCAGAGCTGGCGAACATGGTCACGGTTTTGCAGTAGTCGCTGAGGAAGTACGAAAATTAGCAGAACAGTCACAGGATGCGACCCAGCAGATTTCTGCGTTGATCGGTGAAATTCAGGGAGATACTGACAAAGCGGTAGTCGCAATGGATAATGGCACTCGAGAAGTTCGACTAGGTGCTGAAGTGGTTAATACGGCAGGGCAGGCTTTTGAAAAAATCGTCACGTTGGTAGAAAAGGTATCAGATCAGGTAAGAGAAATTTCCAGTGAAATTGAGCATATGGCAGAAGGCAGCGGGCAAATTGTGAAAGCTGTAAATCGAATTGATGATTTAAGCAAAAAAGCAACAAGTGAGTCTCAGACGGTGTCAGCAGCTACACAGGAACAATCTGCAGCTGTTGAAGAAATTGCATCTTCTAGTCAGAGTTTGGCGAATCTGGCGATGGAATTGCGAGAAGCTGTCAGTAAGTTTCGTGTGTAGATCCTAAAAATCATCCAGAATGGATGGAGAGTTAAATCTCGTGGTCGAATCAAGGGCAAAAGGGCTCTTTGCCCAACATTGTGCTTTAAAGAAGGCAGGGAAAATACTCCCTGTCTTTTCTTCTGCACACAAGTTCATAGAAAAGTACGTTTTTGTTTTTGACGCTCTGGGATTGTTAGCAAACTGGATATTAAAATGTGAATCTAATAAAATTTTTGTATTGCAGTATAGCCATAAAATGATACAATAATAGCTATGAAGTAAAGAACTTTATGGAGATGGCAGCAATTTTAATCTGTATAGGTATAGTGCAGATTGAAATTAAAAAAGCCATAGATTTTGCAGTGCTGTCGTGAAGTAAGCCACCAAAGACCGGGTTGATGGAAAAGAACAAAGCGTTAGAAGATACAGCCAATAAAATTTTATAGACTAAGAATAGAAAGAAGTAATGCTATTATGTTAAAAATATTTGAAGATGTTGAAAAACAAAAAATAGAATTAGAAAAACTTTTGATTAATACACAGACATCTGAGATTATATATCGACAAAAAAACGAAATAAAAATTGCTAATAGATTCAAACTTATAGAGCGACAACTAAGGATTGCTGTAAAAAGTTTAGACGACGCAATGCTGCTTAAGTAACTTCTTCGGGGATGCCTTAAATTTTGTGAACCTTTATTGATACTATTAGTCAGTGGAGGTTATTGTAATGTCGTAAAATGTTGGCTCTATGATAAATGGTGTGGTTTTGAAAAGTTTTAATACTATAGCATTTATATAGAGTTACAATATGTAATAAGAGAAAATAGTATAAAACAGCCCTGTCGGTATTTCATAAAAATGCCGACAGGGCTGTTTTTGATTCCTTACTTATTGAGGTTAAATTAAGTGCTGGAAATTCCTATCGCAAAATGTGGCATATACAGTCTGAAGTCCCGTTACTTTGTATCTGGTTAAAGACAACATCAAGCGAAATATGTTTATGATTTATAACAAAGCAAGAAGGCTATTCAATAATTAGTTGAAATTTATCGCCGACGATTAATTGTTTCGACAAGCAAGATTTTTGTCCGCGTGTATCAATAAGAGTACTTGTAATAGAGAGTAGTGGATAATTTTTTGCTAGATTGAGGTAACGAGAAAATTCATAGGTGGAAAAAACAATTTCAATCGTTTTTCTTGATTGAGCAAAACGAATATTATATTTTTTATCTAAGATTTCATAGAGTGAAGTATTATTAAAATCATCATTCAACAAAAAAATAAAAGATTCAGGAAATCGAGATAGTTCAATAGATACAGGGATCTTATCCGCATAACGAATTCGTTCTAAAACGATGACTTTATCACCAGTTTTTAGATCTAGGCAGCGAATATCTTCAGTAGTGGCATCTTCGATAACGAGTTTGATTGTTTTTGCACCTGGTTCGCGGCCTAATGTATGACAAACCTTGGAAAAACTATTAATGCCAGAAATTGAACGCTGCAATTTTTCGCTTGATACAAAAGTGCCTTTACCCGTTTTTCGTACAAGATAATTGTTTCGGGTAAGTTCTTCTAATGCTTTGCGAATCGTAATGCGGCTGACGTTGTAAATTTTACTTAGTTCTAATTCGGTAGGGATTTTTTCACCTTGTTTAAAAGTGCCACTTTCAATAGACTGCATAAGTATATCTTCTAATTGTTTATATAATGGTTGTGAAATCGAAGCGTTAAGTTTCATAAATTCTCCTTGCAAGATCGATAATATGACATATCGTATATTTGTTATGACAATTATATAATATTTAGAAAGATAATACAATTATTCTTATCTATTAAGAAAAAATATACAACTGATTTGCTGGTTAATTAGTTTAAAATAAGTTAAACTAAAATTTTGTTGACATAAATGATATGCAATGTTATATTAAATATAGATAACAAAGCAATACAAATAAGAGATTTAAGCAATAATACTTTGTTATGTAAAATAATGTTATGACAAATTAAGACAGGAGCGGTTAAAATGGATGTAAAGAAAATTATAGCTAAAATTGTAGAAGAAAAAGCTGAGGTTGGTGGAATTAAGCAGGTTTATTATGTTGCTTGTGGTGGTTCGTATGGTGCTTTTTATCCAGTTAAAACTTTTTTAGAAACAGAAGCAAAGACGATTAAAGTAGGTTTATATAACAGCAGTGAATTTATTCATAATATTCCAGCTGGATTTGGTGAAAATGCTGTTTTAATCGTTGCATCACATAAAGGCAATACACCGGAAACGGTAAAAGCGGCTGAAGCTGGTAAAAAAGCAGGTGTAATTGTCCTTGCTTTGACATTTAAACCTGATTCACCAATTGTTGAATTTGCAGATTATGTTATTTCATACAGCTTTGGTGATAATAAAGATATTGCAAAAGAAAAGACAATACAGGCCCTGTTGACGGGGGTTGAAATATTGCAGCAGACTGAAGGCTATGATAACTACGACAAGTTGCTGAAAGGCATAACGCAGATCGATCTTATTGTAAAAAATGCTTGTAAACATGTGGAAAAACGAGCAGCAGCTTTTGCTAATGAATATAAAAATGATAAAGTAATCTATACGATGGCAAGTGGAGCCGGTTACGGTGCGGCTTATATGGAAAGCATTTGCATCTTCATGGAAATGCAATGGATTAATTCTGCTAGTATTCATAGTGGTGAGTTTTTTCATGGGCCGTTTGAAATAACAGATGTGGAAATACCCTTTGTATTACAGTTATCAGAAGGACGGACAAGAGCTTTAGATGAACGAGCTTTAGCTTTTTTAAATACGTATGGAAAACGTGTAGAAGTGCTGGATGCAAAAGATTTAGGCTTATCAACAATCGATGCATCTGTAGTAGATTATTTTAATCACTCACTTTATAATAATGTTTATAATATTTATAATCATGCTCTTGCAGATGTACGGCAGCATCCTTTGACTACTCGTCGTTACATGTGGAAAGTTGCGTACTAAGAAAGAGGACAAACCTGAATGAAGGGTGGAATTGAAATGACATTAAAAGTTCTTGGGTTAGGTGATAATGTCGTTGATAAGTATTTGCATTCCCAAATGATGTATCCGGGTGGAAATGCGTTAAATTTTGCAGTTTATGCGAAACAATTGGGTGCAGATTCTTCTTTTTTAGGAGTATTTGGTTCTGATATGCCAGCGGAGCATGTCAGAACTACACTTAAGAAAATTGGAGTATCCCTGGAACGCTGCCGAAATATTGATGGGGAAAATGGATATGCATGTATCAAGCTTGTTAACGGCGATCGAGTTTTTATAAAAAGCAATAAAGGTGGTGTGCTTAGGAACCATCCAATTATAATCACAGAAGAAGATCTGGAATATATTAAAAAATTTGATCTTGTTCATACGAGTTTGAATAGTTATATAGAACCTGAATTGAAAAAAATTATAAAAACCAAAGTGCCAATATCATTTGATTTTTCTGTCAGAGGAACAGATGATTATTTTAAAACAGTTTGCCCCTATGTGACTTACGGATTTGTTTCTTGCAGCGATTTGTCAGAACAGGAAATGACGATAAAAATGGAAAAGTTATTTAGTTTTGGCTGCAAAAATGTAATTGCTACAATAGGAGAAAAGGGTGCTGTTTTTTATAATGGACAGGACAAGGTGGTATATAAGCCGCAATATGTTGATCCGGTAGATACGCTTGGAGCGGGGGATTCTTTTTTAACAGGATTTTTATTAGGAACGCTTTCCAGCATAAAAGAAAACAATACAAAAGATGTATCTGAAATAGAAAGAAAAAAGAATATTTTATTTGCAATGAAGCAAGGCAATAAACTTGCGGTGAAAACTGTACAAGTTAGCGGAGCTTTTGGTTATGGGAAAGAAATTTCAGAATAATTAAAATATGTCACACAAATCATGGGATAAACATCGATCACAAATTTAGAAAGTATTTATGGTAGATATGAAAGGGTGATGTATGTGTTTTGGATTGAGTTCATTATTATTTTGTTGGCTTTAGTTTTAGGAACAAGAATTGGCGGAGTATTTTTAGGAATGGTCGGAGGTCTTGGCGTTGGTGTAATGGTTTTTTTATTTCATCTTACACCAGCTTCACCACCAGTTGATGTAATGCTTATTATACTGTCGGTTGTATTGGCAGCATCAGCATTACAAGCAGCAGGTGGGTTGGATTACCTTGTTAGCATTGCAGAAAAATTATTAAGAAAGCATCCTAAATATATTACGCTGGTAGCACCTTTTGTAGCATATGTTTTTACGTTTATGTCGGGAACAGGGCATGTAGTCTATAGTTTGCTGCCAATTATTTCAGAAGTGTCGCAGAAGTCGGGCGTTCGACCAGAACGGCCATTGTCTATTTCGGTTGTAGCTTCTCAGCTAGCCATTACAGCATGTCCAATATCAGCTGCAATGGCAGCAATGATAGGATTTATGGCACCGTTGAATATTGGTATTACGGATATTATGTCAGTTTGTGTACCAGCAACGTTAGTTGGTGTGGCTGTTGGCGCAATTGCATGTTTAAAAATGGGAAAAGAGCTGGTTAATGATCCGGAATATCAGCGAAGATTACAAGAGGGTCTTATTAAAGCCAATGATATCAATTGTAAGAAAAAAGAGATTACAGCAAAAGTAAAATTGTCGGTTGCATTATTTTTATTGGGTGCACTATTGATTATTATATTAGGTGTGTTTCCTGAATTGAGACCTTCATTTGAGACAGTGAAGGGCCTGGAACGTCTGTCGATGGCAAGTACAATTCAAATTGTTATGCTGTCATTCTCTGCATTTATTGTTATCTGCTGCCGTCCGCCAATTGATGAAATTCTTAGTGGATCGGTGTTTAAAGCTGGCGCATTAGCAGTAGTCTGTGCTTTTGGTTTAGCATGGATGAGTGATACATTTGTTAGTGGACATCTTCAATACATTAAGGATGGGGTACAAGTAGTTGTTCAGGAACATGTTTGGCTGATTGCTGTAATTATGTTTATTACTTCTGCAATGGTAAGTAGTCAGGCTGCAACAACGCTTATACTTATGCCATTAGGAATTGCTCTTGGATTACCGGCATGGGTATTAATTGCATCATGGCCGGCTGTGAATGGATATTTCTTTATTCCTGTTGCAGGTCAGTGTCTTGCCGCATTGGCATTTGATAATACAGGAACGACGCATATCGGAAAATACGTACTAAACCATAGCTTTATGCGACCGGGACTGGTAGGTGTGGTTGCTTCTGTTGCCGTGGGAATGTTGCTTGGCAACTGGTTTTTATAAAAGTACAAGACGTAGCTGAGATAAAGTTTCAAAAATTATTAAAAAAGGGGTGTCGCACTAAGAAATTTAAAGTGGTCCCTTTGTCAAGGACAATAATAAAAAGTGTATTAAGCAATCAAAAGCTGATTTCTATATTGTATAGGAGTCAGCTTTTTCATGAGCTTGTGTATTGTATCTGTTGCAATGTCTAGTGTAATTCTTTGTGATACTTGATAAGCGAGTATTTCATTTGTAACAGCATCTTTTATGGTTGATAAATAAGCCATATTATTTATACCGTATGGAAGATAGGTTATGTCCGTCAATAATACCATGCCAGCAACGCCTTGTTTGAAATTCCGCTTTAAAGTATTTGGAACTACACAATGTTCTTTTGTGGCTTTTGCCATTCTTCGATAAGGATTCGCTTTACGAATTGGACAGAGAATATTGTATTTACGCATAATATGTTGAATTCGTTTTCTATTAAAAATAATTCCATATTCGTTTTGCAATGTCATCTTTATCGATCTAGAACCTTTCTTAAAACCATGTATATTGAATGCTTTTAGAATAAGATCTCTCACGCTTAAATCAACAAGTTCTTTGTCTTTATGACTCTTGCTATTTGCAACGAAATTATATTAACCCCCAAATTTCACTTGGCAGAAGATTTTCGGCTTTGTTTAACAGCCTCCTTTCGATCACGTCGGATTTTTTTAGCAATTCCACCTGGTCTTCAAGT
>WSSedB1CaDRAFT_10001109_pt1 | contig 10556 bp, 12 predicted proteins | sample WetSurSB1Cattail_FD_9460 | JGI IMG/M metagenome (IMG submission 9460)
ACATAGACTCAGTGAAATATTTGTCAAGAATTATCCTCAAATGGCCACGAAAGAGGTCGCCGCCACCTTTATCATAAATGGCGGTGTTTTGATGATCGCTAACAGCTGGAAACAGCATAGGTTCCACGGACGCATTTTTTTGTCATCCCCTCCCTGGCGCTGGTTCATTCTGAAGGGCAAAAACCCCACTCAACAGCTACAACTGATTTATTCCGTATCTATTCATATGTTCTCTATGTTTGATGCGTATCTTATTGTAATCATGTTTTAACATGTGGTATATATCTATTCATAATTTATTCACATGGACAACACATGATATCCAACAATCAAGAGATGACCGAACGTCTTCTCCCTTTTCTGGCAACAGGAATCCGGACAGCTGCAGATATCCAGCAACGCTTCGGCTGCAGCCAGCCAACCGTTTCGCGTATAATAACGCTCAACAGCGACCGGATCTTTATTATCGGACGGGCACGCTCCAGGCGCTACACTCGCTTGCGCGATGTTCGAGGCCTGGGCGGGGAGTTCCCTGTCTACAAGATTGACTCGGACGGAAACGCCCACCAGCTAGGGATTCTCTTTGCTGTCGCACAGGACGAATATTGCTGGCGACCGGCAGGCGGCCAGGAAAGCCTCTTCAAGAGCCTACCCTGGTTTCTGGCCGATCTCCGGCCCGAGGGTTTCGTCGGCCGGTCGTTTGTCCGACAACTCCACCAGGAACTCAGCCTCCCTGAACGGAGCATCGACTGGAACGAAGATCACGTGCTTACTGCGCTCGCCCGACGCGGCGAGGATTGCATGGGCAACCTGGTGGTCGGGCAGGAATCGGTTGGCCGGTACCTCCGGATGGCTCACGATCTGCCGCCGCCGGTGCGGATGGGAGATATCCCAGCTGCATACCAGAGACTCGCACAAGCCGCGTTGGACGGCCAGCCGGTTGGTTCCTCGGCCGGCGGCGAGCAACCCAAGTTCACGGCTTTTGTGGAGCGCGACGGGACCGCCCGGCATGTTCTGGTCAAATTCTCTCCATCAGTCGGCACTGTCGAGGGGCGGCGTTGGGCCGACCTGTTGGTCTGCGAGCACCACGCACTCCGGATAGTTCAGGAGGCAGGGATCCCCGCAGCTGGCAGCCACATCGTGGAGGCTGGTGGCCGGTTATTTCTGGAGGTCGAACGCTTCGACCGGGTCGGGCGGAATGGCCGGGAACCAATCATTTCGTTGCGGGCGGTGGACAATGAGTTCTATGGACACCAGGACAACTGGGTGAACGCGGCGAACCGGATGGAACAGGACGGCCGGTTGGCGGCAGCCGATGCGGGCGCCATGAGGTGGCTGGCGGCGTTTGGGGCACTGATCGCCAACAGCGATCAACATTTTGGCAATATTTCCTTGGTGATGAAGGAGGGGAGCCGGCGGTTTGACTTGGCGCCGGCATACGATGTCCTTCCGATGCTCTATCGGCCTGTGGACGGGACAGCCCCGAATCGCGTGTTTACTCCGCCTGTGGCTTCGCCCGGTGCGCCGCGCGAATGGGAGACGGCCCTTCGGTGGGCAGGGGTTTTCTGGGATAGAGTGCGGGATGATGCCCGGATTTCGGAAGGGTTCAGGAGGATTTGTGCAGAGAATTGTGGACTGGTGCAGGCCCTGAAATCAGGGCCGCGGCTGGTGATTTGATTCTATCAGACCCGGTGCTGCAAGCTTTCCAGCCAGGGAGCGGTTTTAATCGAAATACGGGGTTCTAAGCCCAAAACCCCGGAATCTGTGAAACAAGCCAAAAGCTTCTCACAAACGACCGTTTTCGAGAACAGTCATTTTCCCATGCGTTTTTTATAGTATTTACACGAGCTCCTGCCTGCAACTTTATATAAAAGAAGCTAAATGTAAAGGGTAGCCATGTGCGGATTTTACGCCGTAACAATGGCGGCCCTATGCCCTCCCTGCCTTATCCGGCAGTGAGGGTGTGCCAAACTGGACATTTTGAAACAAACTGTCTAGTTTGGTGCCTATCCCTTGTCTCAAGTGCATATTTTCTGCGATGTGAGTACCTGTTTCGAATTTCATTAAACTTATCGAGAATGTTTTCGTAGTCTTTATCGAGTCCAAGATTTTGGGCTACAACGAGCTTGGTCTTGTACGGAACAAACGTTCCGGCAAAGAGATCGTCCGTCTGTGTGAGACGCGAACACCATATATTTAGGAACTCTTCCAAGATAAGATGTGCACGCAAAATGACGCTTGCCTTGTCCAGCGCATTAAGCATAGTAAGGTAGTCTTCTTGATCAAAGACCCTGGCAAAGTCACCTCCGACTTGAACGTTTTAAGCAATCACTTTAGTCTTCCCCCCTGTGCCAGTATGCGCACGGCAACCCTCACAGCTGCAGCAAACACGCCGCCCACTTCCTCCGCCACTCGTGAAGCAACTGCTCTGCCACGAAATGCCTTGTATACAGTTTTTACCAACTCTGCCGATATTATTTACAAGTGCATTTTTTGGCAGCATTAGCAAATAGTGACAATAATGCGTCCCTATCGTTTATTGTGCATAATCAATCTGTTAGCGGCTATTTACATACTATTTATTTGCGGTATAATTGTTGCTATAATTTTTATAAGATACTCACATCATCACGCACTTTTTGCGTGACAACAAGAGCGGGATGATGTGTTGTATTATTTTTTACACATTAGTTGTGTTTTGCTTGTCAAATGACAAAAAGGCGTGTACAAAAATTAAGCTTTGGTGTTTGTTTTACTAAAATTTCTGTTGTAGGTCGGGTTCTTGTCAAGCCCACTCAAATCCAACAATAAAGAAAGATGAGAAGGACAGCGAAAAAATAACAGGACTCATATTCTTGTTGGCATTGTCTTTTTGTTTTTGTCGTATGAGATGCGAATTGATGTTTTTATCTGTTATAACAAGTTGTTATCAGCACTCTTATTAAGAACAGAAACACCAGGAGGGTGAAATGAATCGACATACATCTAAACGCACAAATCGAAAGCACGCCTCGCACACGGCTGCTTTTGATTCAGGCAGAGCAGAAACCCTTAAAGGGCCAATCGAAAAGATAAACCATCCCCAATACAATATGATATGCAGCGACACCCCCGCTTTCCCACTTTTGCTACCCAAAGAAAGAAGTTTTTTATATATGCTCCGCCACTTGTTTACATAAAGTGTGTTTCTACCTCTACGCCCCCAAAAACACTATTAATGTAGTTTACAAATCAGAGGTTATCGTCTTAGAAGCTGACGGTACATCATCTATTGTAGCGGATTGCCTTATCGAGAATACGTCCGCACAACTAATTGATAAAATCAACATAATATATCCAAACGTCCTTCATTTTTTTTCGAACATATCCCACAGCCTCTTAGAAGACACGCACATAAATTCAACTTACGATGATTTTTGCGGTAAAACAGTTCAATCTCCCGATAAAAATCACTCTTGGGCGGATAGCTTTGCTATTCATCTTTCGGACCCTCATGATAATTGTAAAACCATTACATATCAAGGCCTTATTAATAATACTGGCATTGATGTCCTTGAAAGAGATGCAAATCTGACCAATGATGACCATAATTTACTACGTGATCATTATTACACCGTGCTTAGCTATAATTTTAGGAAAGGCGTCCCCCAAGGTCAAAGGAGATGGATACGATTAAAATTTGATGACATAGAAACGGCCAAAACTTCAGAACATGCAAAACATCAAGCCTTGCTCAAATTAACAAATAATTTAACTTACCATTATCAAGTGTTAGGTCCACATAGTGTCAAAAATAATTTTTTGAGAAAACTTCAACAATTGTCCGCAGACTTGGTGAATTATTTTAATGGTCACGGGTTGATTGATGGTACGTCATCAACCGTATTTGGAAAAATGCGGCTTCAAGCTCATCCTGGGAAAATGGAACGTTTTACGCATTACAACAACATTGGAAATATAATAACATCGGGGAACTTCCCAAAATTCTATATTCTTAGTAACAAGAAATATTACACCTATTACCAATGGGAAATCACGGACGGCAATAACGCAGCATTTCTTTTAGATTTTCAGGCAAAACCTTTTTATCTTCCGTATTATTTACTGTCTGTTGCTGGTATTATAATTGCTAGTACAGGATTGACCTTTACTATTACTTTGACAATTTTTCGTGCTTTGGGATACATCCACTAATAGTTTCTCACTCAGCTCGCCAAACAAGCCGCCCACTTCTCCCGCCATACATGCAGCATGCCCGCCGACCGATAAGCCCAATAGTCCGCCCACATTTCGGCGCTCATGCGGTCTAGGAGACGGATGGGCGCCGCGTGGATCGACGGCGGGTCGTGGCGCTTCGCGTCACTACAGAAAACGGATTATAAAGCACGTTAGGGATTCGGAATTGGTCGTAACGCTCTAAATTTACTTCGATCTGTCTTTTTATACGATTTCCTTATGTAGTCGCCAGTAAGGTTGATTTGCTCCCATCCGAGAGGAGACAGATTTCTGAGCAGGTTGTCGTCAACTATTTTGCCATGATCCTTCAATGCCTGGATGGATTTCTCAAGACATACCGTATTCCAAAGAATGATTGCCGCTACCAGGAGAAACGAAATATTTACGGCCCACCAGCAACGAGAAGCTGAAGGTCGGTTCTATCCTGCCCAAAGGTGACGAAGCCAAAAGACGCGGCAAAGAACATCTCGATAAAGATATGGAGCGCGACTGAGGTAATTAGGTCTAATGGATTGATGACATGGCTATTATTGCCCATCCCCCCTGATATCGACTCAAAGAGACCAGAGCCCTGGAACACCACCCCCATGTGCATATGCTCGTCCCGGCCGGCGGACTTGCTAAAGACGGCCAATGGAAAGAATCCCGCAAAAAGTTCCTGGTCCCGGTGCGCGCCCTGTCACGGGGCTTTCGCTACCGGTTCATGGATTTGGCCAGAAAGGCGCTACCCAAGGAGACCTTTCCCCAAGAGGTCTGGGACAAGGAATGGGTCGTCTTCTGCAAGCCGACCTTCAACCGCTCCCGCAAGGTGCTCCGTTATCTCGGGCGCTACGTGCACCGCATCGCTATTACCAACAACCGGATACTGGCGCTTAACGATGGCAAGGTGACTTTCGTTATCAGGACTCGGACACAAAAGAGTGGCGAACCATGACCCTACAGGCACCTGAGTTTCTGCGCCGCTCCAGCACGTCCTTCCGCAGGGGTTCCACAAGGTGCGCTATTACGGCCTCTGGAGTCCGAGAAACAGAGTAACCCTGAAAAGACTGCGACTGCTTCTTGAAGAGAGACGACGGAAAACAGAGGCACAAAGCGCTGCCACTCCACCGCCGAAACCACAGCGGCGCTGCCCCTGCTGCGAAGAGGGGATCATAATCATCGTCGGCTGGCTGCCGAAGAAAGCGAGAAGCCCGCCCACAGCAAAAGTAGCGATGGCAGGCAAGTAAACCGTCAGCGCGGGAAAGCCGGTGCACCGCTATTGGTGCGCCCAAAACGGGAAATACGGTGCGCCAAAGGAGGAAGCAGGCGGCAAACGAAGCAGCGCAACTACGGCACAACAGCAGCACACAACGTAAGACGGAATAAATCCTTATTGAAACATCCTCATAAAGCCCGTATTATCGGCCCACCGGAAGACAGAAACCAGATAAAAAATCCAAATGGCGTGTGCAGTGGCGCGAAGCAGGTTAGTTCAACTGGACTTTATGCGGCGGCTCCGCTTCGCTCCGCGCCCCATAAACTCTTAATTCGTTGGACGGCAAATAAAGAGGACAAAATGAAAACTAGTAAGACGATAGCAATAGGTGATGATTTCCGTTTGAGCAGTGCATGCGAGCTTATTGCTGAGCATTGGGGCGGTTTTAAAGCTGGAGAAGTACTAAATCTGAATCTTTCTAAAGTGGGATATCTTGATCCTGCTATAGTTGCAATGTTCATTCTTGTAGAGACGTATTTCCCAGGAAATTTTAAAATAATACATCCAAATCAGCGAGCAGACAAAATCATAAAGAGGGTGGACGGGAGAGAACATCCAGGTACAATTTTTCCAGCACAAAGAGTTTTAGGATGCATAAACGGAGGTACACTGGAAGGCTTAAAATTCTGGTTATCATTTGTTTTGAAGAAATTTTACAATGCTCCTCGTAATTCCTCTGCTGATTTTGTTGAATTAGCCTCCATAGAATTAATAAATAATATTCTTGACCATTCAGAGTCAGAACATGGTGGAATTATAGTTGCTGCAAGCTTCGCAAAGAAAAAACATTTTGAACTAACTGTTATAGACTTCGGAAAAACTATCCCAGGAACACTAGAAGAGCTCTACCCTGGTCAATCAGACCAAGAAATTATGACAAAGTCGCTTGATTTTGGAGTTAGCAGAAGATATGGCTCAGAAAGGAATTACGGACGCGGTTTGGATATTATTAAATCATATTCTCTTCAGGACAATGAATGCTCGCTTCGAATGATTAGCCGCCGTGGTTTTTTGTCTATTACAGATGCCCAACTCCACGTACGTCCTTGCAATTATACGTTTCCTGGCACATTGGTTAAATGCTGCTTTTCGGAAAAATTTGTTAAACACCACCTAGAATTCTCTGAAGGATCAGAGGAGTTGGAGCTTTAATATGATATCGAAGACTTACAATGTAAAATTTGTAGTAGCAGATAAATTATTTTCTGCCGAAGGAAGCAATATTCTATTTGATTACATATGCTCAGAAATTACTGCCGACCGAAGTAATGAGACAAAAGAACTAATTATTGATTTCGAGGGAATACCCGTTGTATCTACATCTTTTATTGGGCGTTTCCAGCAGAGAACTGAAAAAATAAAACGAGAGTTAGGAGTGGAGAAGGTAAAGCTGATCAACCTAAAAAAGGAAATTAAATCTCAATTTCTAAAGAAATAGGACAACTTCAAAATGACATCTTTAGATATTCAAACTCACTGGAGTCCAACAAGGCTTACGACCTGCCCTAAAATCCGGCAGATCAAAGCCATGCCAGTTACCCATGGAAAGTCAAAATGACAAAAGCAATTACGCCATATATAGCATCACTTTGGAAACAAGAAGAGCCTTCAACTGCCTTCACTAAACTTTCTATGCAATATAGTAGTGCATTTCCATTGCGAGCTGCAATCCAAGGTATCCCTGTGTTGGGTGGTTCGCTTGATACCATTCTTGCGGGGCTTGGCTCAAAATGGCAGACAGAAAGATTGGAAAGCTACGTGAAGATGCTGGAAGAACGCTTGAAAAAGTTGGAGGCGATTCGCGGTGAGATCAAAATAGAGCCATCTGAAGAGCTATATGACTTTATCATGCAAACCATTGATTTCGCGATACGAACACGGTCTAAAGAAAAGCGAAGGCTTTTTGCAAATATTGTCACAAACCAAGTCATCAATAATGGCAACTGGGACGAAGCCGAGGCTGCTAGCAGGTTGCTAAATGATCTCTCAGAATTACATATTCAAGTTTTGGCTACAGCATTAGGGCCAAACATGAAGGCACAAAAAGCAGAGGGCGCAAGACTGATAACATTTACGAACCATTATAAAGATGAAGAAGCACTTGATATTCGAGAGCTTTTTTCTGATGTTTCAGTTATGGCATTACGGATGACATGCTCAGAGTTACTGTCAAAAGGACTGCTGCATGATCAAGGTGTAGGGCGTGGGGGTATAGGAAGTATGGAGTATTTTGAGCCGACTGACCTCACAGAGTGGTTTGTCAACTGGATAAGGGAGCCGTAAGATCTGGCTAACGCTCGGGGGCTTCCGCTAAACGACAGATCCTCAAGCCGTTGGCACAGAGGAACTATGCAAAAGCTGAATGAAACCTACTTCAAGATCAGGCGTATTCTCGGCGAACATACTGAGCCGCTTGAATCGGTACAGTTGGTCGAAACTTATCGGCGCTATTTGAGGCCCGAAAAAGTACGGGTTGTACTCCTCGCCGAATCCCACGTCTTCACGTATGACACGGACCGGAAAGTTCCCATTCCTCCGATTCCAGGCCTTCCAGGATACCCGACACAATACGCCCGTTTGGTCTACTGTCTTGGGTATGGCGAGAAGGACCTGACAAGAAGCGCTATCCACCCCAAGGGAGACGGAACGCCGCCATTCTGGAAACTCTTCTTCAGTTGCTGCAATCGTATTTCCTCGCCTAACGACTTCCATCCTATTCTGTTGGGGCAGCCCCAGACAAATCAGAGGATCACCAACAAAATCAAATTGCTGAAACAGCTAAGGGAGCAGGGAATTTGGCTCGTTGACGCGAGCATTGTCGGGCTTTACAAAGACGGCAAGAAGATCCCAAATATGTTTCAGGCGTTAGAGAAGTCATGGAAATCCTATACACGGGAGGTCGTCACTTCTGCAAAACCCGAACACGTAATCTGCATCGGGAAAGGTGTCGCAGGGAAAGTCGAAACAGACTTGAAGAGACTTTTTTCGGCCAGATACACTGTCATCGATCAACCTACTGCCTTTCTTTCTTCTGAGAAACACATGGAAAACTTCAGGAAGTACAGTCAGATTTGTTACAGAAAAAGGCAAGTGCCTACACGGTCGTAGACGGTGACGCGGTAAAACCACCGCGCAGGTCACGGCCGCATTATGTCTGAACAACCCTAAGAGTTGCTGGAGTGTTATTATGCGTGATTTCATAGACAAACATGCAGTTCAAATCGACCATGGTGGCTTTAAAGATGCAGTAAACGAACTTGAGCGCCTTATCGAGGCGGAAGCATCTGAAAACGAGCTACAAAAGCAACTTGAAAGACATCCATATATCCTTAGCCAGCAGTTTGCACATTGTCATCATGTCTTTCCAAAAGTAGCTTTAGGTATCCAATATGAGACTGATTTTATGTGCTTAGACATCCCATCATCAGGCAAGGAGTGGATAGGCATTGAGCTAGAATCTCCGTCAAAGAAAGTAATTAACAAGCAAGGAAGGAAAAGTGCTGATCTTGAGCATGCAATTCAGCAAATTCGAGACTGGCGCGTATGGATCACCGACAACCTGAACTACGCTCGGCAAAGCAGAGAACAAAACGGTCTTGGATTGATTGATATAACTCCCCGCTTCTTTGGTCACGTCATAATTGGTCGACGAAAAAACTACAACGACAAGTTCAATGAGCTACGTCGGCAACTTATGCGAGACGAACTCATCACTATCCACTCTTGGGATGGCATTGTTGAGTATGCCAGAAAAAGGGCAAAGGTGTTCTCTGCAATTTCAGACTCCTTCAAGCTCATTCAACAACAGCAAGAGCTGATAAAAAAATCAGAGGAGAGAAACCGGCTAAAGGAACTGGTTGCCGAAATCAAGCATTCCGAAGAGCTGCTTTTTGAAAAAAACAAGAATATCTCGATTCTCGAAGAGCAATACCAGGAAGGGCTTGCAGCATTTGGCTCTACCCTCCCAGAGGGTCTAAGAGATAAGATAATAGCCTTAGTAAAAGCCAACACAGCAGTATCAGCCATCCTAACACAGGTCGGAGAGGAAATTCCGAACGAGGTCCCTCAAAGTCTTCTGGCTGACTATATTTCCACAATCATGACCATTAACTAGTTTCCATCCGGAAATTGCAACATCTCGATATATTTACAATTAATCCATTTTTTGTCTGTAGTTTTTAGGTGTTCCATGATAGAATTCGTCCCCAACAACACGATATCATTCAGTAAATCGCTTGGGGGGCTCTCTGGATGCGCCGAAAACTCAACCCGCAAATGAACCTGTTCACTACTATGGCCAGAAACAAGATCGCCAAAGAGCTGCAACAGATGTCCCAAGTACTTGACGCCACTCCCAAGGTACTTGATCTGGTCTACCAGGACTTGGTTCGTTCTTCCCGCCCAACTACTGGCCGGGAGGGAATGACCGCCGAACAGGTGTTACGTTGTGCCATCCTGAAGCAGTATCGCCAACTCACCTACGAAGAGCTGGCTTTTCATCTGGAGGACTCGGACTCATTCCGCGGTTTCTCCCGTCTGGAGATGGGACAGTACCCCTGCAAGTCGATTCTCCAGGAGAACATCAAGGCCCTGCGAGAAGAAACCTGGGAGGCTATCCATAGGGAAATCATCGGTTACGCCTGTTAGCGATCATCAAAACACCGCCATTTATGATAAAGGTGGCGGCGACCTCTTTCGTGGCCATTTGAGGATAATTCTTGACAAATATTTCACTGAGTCTATGTAGACTCATGAACCCATAGATACTTGAAAGGATACCGTCTATAGGCTGTATTTTGTGAACACATATCTGTCTGATATTACAAGCATTATGCGCACAGTCATTAGCAGACAGTAGCTGAGCTATAGTTTTGTTAAAAAACGATAGTTTCAGCTGTTTTTGAATTTGAAGTGGCGACCACCTTTATCATAAATGGCGGCGTTTCCGTGATTGCCAACACCGGCAAAAAGGACTTTCATCAGAAAGCCAGGGAATCCGCCTGTCCGCAAAGCAAGGAAAAGGGTAGTAAATGGTTCAATTGCCAGAGAACATGGCTTACATGCC
>WSSedB1CaDRAFT_10001110_pt1 | contig 10554 bp, 12 predicted proteins | sample WetSurSB1Cattail_FD_9460 | JGI IMG/M metagenome (IMG submission 9460)
TTCCGGTATCTGCGTTGCCGCACTTGGGGGGGCCCCGGGCATTTACTCGGCCCGTTATGCAGGCCCGCCGTTCCCTCACGGAAAACCGGACGGCAGTAAAATTCCGCAGAATGAACAGAACAGACTCCTTGTTGCGCAGCTCGACGAAGCACTTGCAAAAGGTGCCGGCACAGCTTCTTTCCCCAACGGCCCCCGTTCCGCCCACTACACCTGTGCAATGGTGCTGTATCTCGGAGAAGACAGACTGTATGTAGCTGAAGAAACAATGGAAGGTTCCATTGTACCGACTCTTGCAGATGCTGCCGGAACGGGCGGATTCGGCTACGACCCGCTGTTTTTCCTGCCTCAATACGGAAAAACAGCGGCACAGCTTACAGCCGACGAAAAAAATGCCATTTCACACCGAGGAAAGGCTGCCCGCGTTATTCAGCAGATAATCGGGGGGCTTCTGTAAAGAGCGCTTCCCTGCCAGCAGAAAGCATGTGCAAAAACGGTGTTTTTGCACATGTACGTCAAAATTCCCGCTTGCTGAAAGGATTACGTACGGAAAACATTTTGAACCTGTTATCTATTTTCTGCCTTTTATACATAAACCGGAAAACGTACTGCTGACGGAAAAATCGGTAAAAGAGCTTTTTCCCGCAATTGCTTCAAGTTCCTGCACTGTATACGATGCGTTCAACGACGAAAGAAAGCCGGGATTTTCTCCTCATATAATTGATATCGTTTTCTCCACCCATGACTGTTCAGCTCTATAATGGGATAAATGATGATCAAAAATTATTTCAGCAGAGCTCCTATACTCCTCAGGTATAAACGCAAGGGATTCATCCCGGTGCTTTTCTATAGCCCGGATACTCGCTGCAAGTTTTTCTTCATATGCATGCAGTTTCTGCGTTATCTGCTCTGCATCAAGATATTCAGAAGAATAGAACACACCGTCCGCCTGGAACACAGGGTAAAACTAAATTCCTGCAGCTCTCCGAGCATCTGCAGGAATTTAGTTTTACCCTTTTCTGTTACGGAATAGACGGTTTTTTCAGGTCTTTTCCCGTTTTTCTCGCAGTCAGGTAAAAGCAATCCTTCTTCAGTCATTTTTTCAAGATGATAGTAAATCACCGGCAGTTTTATCTGAGTAAAGTCAGACAGTTGTTCCGAAATATTTTTTTAATCTGATATCCGTGCTGTGAGCCAAAACGCTGCAGCAGTCCCAGAATGTAGAACGGAATAAGCAACATAAACCTCCTTTATGTAAATAGTCAGTACTGACTATTTGCCAAGCACTATTTTCTTTCAAAAAAAACCGAAAAGACTAAAGTTTTGAGTACTATCTGCCGAAGTTATAGATGAGTTATCATGGGTGGTGCGACTTCGTTGAAGCAGCCTTCCGGATAATTCAATTGCAGAAAAGTGTAGATGTGGCCTTGTAAGCAGATGCACTTTTTTGCAAACCGGCAGAAAGGATTCTGTCGTATATCTATTCCACGGAGGAATAAACTATGGTTATCAACCACAACATGTCGGCAATGTATGCCAACCGCCAGCTGGGAGTTACAGGTCTTTCTATCAACAAAGACATGGAAAAACTTTCATCAGGCGAGAAGATTAATCGCGCAGGCGATGATGCATCAGGTCTTGCAGTATCTGAAAAGATGCGCGCACAGATCCGCGGATTGAACCAGGCTTCACAGAATGCACAGAACGGTATCAGCTTCATACAGACAACTGAAGGTTATCTGCAGGAAACAACTGATATCATGCAGCGCATCCGTGAACTTGCGGTTCAGTCTTCAAACGGAATCTACAGCGCAGAAGACCGCATGCAGATTCAGGTCGAAGTATCTTCCCTCGTTTCCGAGGTTGACCGCATTGCAAGTTCCGCTCAATTCAACGGAATGAATATGTTGACCGGACGTTTTGCCCGGCCGACTGGTGAAAATTCTGTCACAGGATCTATGTGGTTCCACATTGGTGCAAACATGGATCAGCGTATGCAGTTGTACATTGGAACAATGTCAGCAGCTGCACTCGGTGTACGTACAATCGGCACTGATGAGAAGATTTCACTTTCGACACCGGAAGATGCCAACCGCGCTATCGGTACCATCGATGAGTCTCTGAAGAAGATCAACAAACAGCGTGCAGATCTTGGTGCATACCAGAATCGTATGGAATATGCAGTTAAGGGATTGAACATCTCTTCTGAAAATCTGCAGGCTTCTGAATCACGTATCCGCGATACAGATATGGCTTCCCAGATGGTACAGTTCACAAAGAACTCTGTTCTGCAGCAGGCTGGTACTGCAATGCTGGCTCAGGCCAACACGCAGTCACAGAATGTCTTGTCATTACTGAGATAGTGTATTATACTTTGTAACAGGGAAAGCCGGGTTAAAAGCCCTCTTCTTCCCTGTTACATTGCGCGGTGTCTTCAGCTTTACATTCTCCTTTTCATCACACCCACAAAACAAACTGAATTATTGAGCATGTTTTCAGACATGCCGCGTTCTTTGAAAATGTGTCTTTCATTAGTTTATGGCGGCAGGAAAAATCGGCTTTTTGTAAGGTTGATTTTTCCTGCTGTAAGGGTCTGAAACTGATAACCGGGGGCGCAATAACCGGATATCGGCCCGCATAGACAGGACGCAGAACATGAAGTTCTGCGGTATGTAAACATGGAGGGCACAACTATGGTTATTAATCACAATATGAGCTCGCTCTATGCTGACCGCGTTCTCGGCATTTCAAATGCCAACATACAGGGCAACATTGAGAAACTCTCATCTGGTGAACGGATTAACAAAGCCGGCGACGATGCATCAGGACTTGCAGTATCTGAAAAGATGCGCGCACAGATCCGCGGTCTGAATCAGGCCAGCCGCAACGTTGAAAACGGCGTTTCGTTTCTTCAGACAACAGAAGGTTATCTGACAGAAACAACCGATATTCTTCAGCGTGTTCGCGAACTTGCTGTTCAGTCGTCAAACGGAATTTACAGCGATGAAGACCGCATGCAGATTCAGGTTGAAGTATCTCAGCTTGTTTCTGAAGTGGACCGCATCGCAAGTCAGGCACAATTCAACGGCATGAATCTTCTTACGGGAAGTTTCGGCCGCGGAGACAGCGCACGCGCAATGCAGTTCCAGGTCGGTGCAAACGTTGACCAGAATGTCCGTGTATATATCGGCACTATGACTGCACAGGCTCTCGGGCTTAAGGGCGCTCAGGGTGCTGATCAACAGATTTCCATTTCATCACCGGAAACAGCGAATGCTGCACTGGCGACTATAGATAACGCCCTGCAGTCGGTAACGAAACAGCGCGCGAATCTAGGTGCTTACCAGAACCGTTTTGAAATGGCTGCAAAAGGTATCAACATTGCTGCTGAAAACACTCAGGCAGCTGAATCACGTATCCGTGATACTGATATGGCTTCTGAGATGGTTAACTACACAAAGAACTCGATTCTCACACAAGCGGGTACTGCAATGCTGGCACAGGCAAACAACCAGTCACAGAATGTTCTGTCGTTGCTGAGATAAAATCGGACCGTTATTAAAGAGATAGCTGGATGTCATCTTTTTAGTGACAGACGTGGACGGAAGGGGTGCGCCCCCCTTCCCGTTCTTTTTCAGGAGGAGAATGCCCATGAATACAATTACAAGTACAACAGGGCAGAATTTGGCAATGGAAGGCCAGAATTACTTGAAAGTTGGTGCGAAAACTGTATCTGCAGGAGCGAATAATGTGCACACGCATACTGTTGCTCCTTCCGGAGCCGAAGTGGCTCAAAACATTGTCCAGAATCTTGCCGAAATAAAAGAAGATGCCCAGCAGCTTCAAAAGCTGTCTGATATGGTAATGGGACCTAAACTGCAGTTCAGTGTAAATCAGGAGCTTGGCAGTATTGTCATCAACGTTGTAGACCCAAACACCAACAAGGTGATAAAGGAGATACCGTCTGAAGATATACAGAAGTTAAAGGTCAGGATGAAAAAAGCAATTGGGATGCTTTTTGACGAAATGATTTAACTGTATCTGACAGAAAAAGCGGACTATGGCAGGAATAAATATACCAGGTGTTACCGATCAATACAATACTAATGATACGGTAGAAAAACTTATGAAAGTTGAGCGTATTCCCCTTACAAGAGAACAGGATACGCTTAAAACTTATAAAGCACAAAACGATGCATGGCGGAATGTCAATAAAAAAATGTCGGCTCTCCGCGACAGCGTAAAGACGCTTTATTCCTATGACAATCCGTTTAACAACAAGCTTACATCATCTACGGATGAATACGCTGTTACAGCAGATGCAAGCCGTGCAGCTTCATACCAGACATTTAAAATCGATATCATACAGCCTGCGACGGCAGACCGTTTTCTTTCATCGGAACTTCCCGGCGATCAGCAGATTCCCAAGGGAACGTATACATATAAAGTTGCAGACAAATCAATTTCACTTCACTGGAGCGGCGGAACGCTTTCCGATTTTTCAGCCGCAATAAATAAACGCGGCGGCGACATTATAAAATCGCTGGTTGTAGGCGCAGGTGAAGGAAAAAAAACGCTGCTTATTGAGTCTCTTAAAACCGGAGAAGCAAACAGACTGACTTTTGAGGACGACGCAAAATCTTTTGCAGTTTCCTCAGGAATGATTTCACCTGTTAAAAGCACTACGGCAGAATTCGGTACAATGCAGACGGAATTCAGGCCTGCATCTGTGCAAAGCTCCATAACGGAACAGACCGGTATGCCGAAAATTTCAAATACAGACATTACGGTTGCTTCCGGTACGGTTACGATTCCGCCCAGAAGCGGTTTTATGCTTAACATACCTTCAAATGTCGCATCAGGCCAGCATCTTGTTTTTACGCTTACAAAGCAGAGTACGGCTGATATTACTGACGTTCTCAATAAAACTCCGGCTGCTCCTCAGCTTCCTGATGCAGGTTCTGCTTCATTTAAAGATGTAACAATTAATAACAATCCTTCAGACACGCTTCTTCCTGATGCCACGGCACAGCAGAGGGAGCCTCTTAATCCTGTTTCTACAAGCAATGTTGTATACGCAGTCATGCAGGACGGCAGCGAAAAGGAGATATCCACTCCGCAGCTTCTTACAGACTCCGGCACGAAGGTCGATATTGATTTAAGCCAGTACAGCGGTATAAAGTCAATAGCAGTAAGAAACAGGAATACCGGCATCGCTTTTACAATGTCTTCAGTCACGGCGTATGATCCTAAAGCCGCTGCCGGCTATACTCCCAACAATCCTGCTTCCTCGGCCGGTGATGCGATCATAAAATATGAAGGAATTACTATAAAACGTCCCAACAACGACATCGACGACGTCGTTCCATCCGTAACGCTTCATGTACACGCTAAAACAGAGAAGACAGCGACAGTCACCGTAAAACCTGATACGGAAACGTCAAAACAGGCTCTTATTACATTCGTGGGAAAATATAACGACGCTCTTGCTGAAATTAATATTCTTTCGCAGAACAAACCGGAACTTATAGATGAACTTACGTATCTTTCCGATGATGAAAAGAAAAAGGAGACTGAAAAACTCGGAATGTTCCTCGGAGATTTTTCGCTTACAAACATAAAAAGCAGTCTGCAGTCAATCGAAAGCGCGAAATATGCAGCCGGTAATTCTGCAAAAATCACAATGCTGTCACAAATAGGCATTTCAACAAGCGCTTCCGGCAGTTATTCAGGATATTCACAAAGCCGTCTCAGAGGATATCTGGAGATCAACGAAAAAGAACTGGATTCTGCCCTTTCTTCCAATCTTGAGGATATAAAAAACATGTTCGGATTTGATTCAGACGGTGATCTCATAGTCGATTCCGGCATAGGATACCGACTGGACAAGGAACTTACAGCGTACGTGCAGACAGGCGGTATTATCGCGCTCAAGACAAGTAATATTGACACCAAAATAAAATCTTCGGAATCAAAAATTGCAAAGCTTGAAACACAGCTCGACGACAAAGAGCAGGAACTTAAACAGAAGTATGCGAGCATGGAAGGTTCACTTAACAGCCTTGAATCGCAGCAGTCGACAATTTCAAATTTTTCAAAACAGAATAGCGGAAATTAATAATATCATGTAAGGAAGGCAGCGGTATGGATTTATTTGTAAACGGTTCAAAAATTGATGCATCTCTTGAAGACGAAAAAACGATTGGCGATGTGCTGCGTTCATTCGAGTTAAACTGCGAAGAAACCGATGCAGCTGTTATAGGAATAAAAGTAAACGGGGAAAATATCAGCGCAGATTCTTTCGATTCATATGCGGAAAAAGCGCTTGAATCAAACACTGTTTTTGAATTCGACGTTGTTACACGGCAGGCTGTGGGAGAGTCATTTAAAAAGCTTTCTTCGCTTTTCAATACGCTCGCCGAACGGATGGAAAAGATTCCTGTCGAGCTGCAGAACGGAAAAGGCAGAGACGCATGTGCCTCAATAACCCAGCTTGCGGACGACATAGATTTATTCTGCCACACAGCTGCTCTTTCATCCCTTTTTCCCGAAACATACAAATCAATACGTATAGATGAAAAACCGTTTGCCGCATTTTTTGCTGATTTTACTCCGGTTCTTTCTCAGTTTGAAGAGGCTCTCCAGTCGAACGATACCGTTCTGGTCGGGGACCTTTCCGAATATGAAATCTGTCCCCGGCTCAAAGCCGTATCAAAGGCTCTGGAGGCGTTTTCATGACATTCAATACAGGTACGGGAACGACGCCGCTTTTAGCGAGACAGTCAAAGGGAATCTACAATTTTCTTATTATTCCTCTTATTTTTATTATTGTCTTTCTCGCAATATGGTTCTTACTTAAGTTCATAAAAAAGCGTCACGAAACCCGTGAATGGATTGAAGCTCAGAAAAAACGAACTACCAACAAAAAAGATATAAAAGAAGTTGCTCAAAAATATTCTCTTACGCATGCTGAATCCGAACTATTATGGGAAATTTGTAAAAAGGGAAAAACACCGAATATCTGCTATCTCATTCATGATTCAGATGCCATAGACGATCTGTTTAGATCTCACTACAGCAGGATGAAAAAGGAACATGAACCGGAAAAGAAAATAACTGATCTTTTCCGGCTGCGTTACAAGATGGAACTTGAGGAAGCATCTGCTGCTGTTATAACAACAACCACAACGCTCGCAGAAGGGACAAGGTTTACATATATGATTCCGAACGGGATGCAGATTCTATGCACACTTAAAAAAAATTCGTCCGACAACATGATTGTTTCTATTCCCCAGCAGCTGTATGATTCCGACAGCAAACCCCCGCCGCTTTCAAAAGCTGTTTTTTCATTCACAACTCATACAGGAATGTATTACATATTCTCAACACGAATTATCCGCTATTCCACAGGACTTGACAATCAGCCGGAGATGGTTCTTTCCCAGACAAACGATCTGCGCCCTCAGACAAAAAGACAGTCGAAACGAATGGCTATGGATATACCATGTCTTTTTTCAGCTGTACGGGAAGATGATACGCTCAAAAAGAACAATTTTGTGCCGCTTGAAAAACAGCATGAATGCGTGCTGCTGAATATATCTGCAGACGGATGCTGCATCACCACGCCACTTCCCATTAAAGAGCATCAGTATATCTGCGTCTCAATTCCGCTTGGCGACGAGACACATCAAATTATAGGCAGAATAGTTTCAACCCGCAGAAACCTTGTAAATAATCTATTCTTTCTTCATATCAATTTCCTGCAGATTGACGCAAAGACGCAAAACCGTATATTTGCCTCAATCTATGGTTATAAGCCGGGTGACGAAGAAACACTCTCCTCTTGAATAACAAGATATATTGAGGTATTCTATTTAGCTATGAAAGTGCTGGAAATTCGCAATGTCTACAGAGAAGACGGATGTATTTATTATTTCCGCAAATTCAAGGGAGAGGCTGTTGTACTGCTGCCGGTAGGTGCATTAGAAACACCGATCACGTTCAGTATAGAAGCAAGTCCTTTGGGAACAAAAAACATTGAAGTTAATATTCCACAGCCGATTGATTATCCTGTTATACCGGTAAAAAATGCATTGAGAGAATTTATCCGCACAGAAGATTCAGAAGGAAAACTGCCTTGATGACGTTCTATACAAAAAGTCCGGAAGAGACGATTGAGCTTGGCAAAAAAATAGGCGGAAAACTGCAGAAAGGCGATGTAATTGCAATGAGGGGAACGCTTGCAGCAGGTAAAACAACAATCACAAAAGGTATTGCAGCTGCACTGGATGTTAAAGATGTTATAACAAGTCCTACATTCTGTCTTATCAGCGAATACAGCGGTAAAATGCCGTTATATCACATGGATGTGTACCGCCTTGACAGCGCAGAGGATTTTGTAAATCTCGGTACCGACGATATGATTTACGGAGACGGAGTTTCCATCATTGAATGGAGCGAAAAAATCATGAGCGAACTTCCCAAAAAGACGATTGAACTTGTCATAACTCCGCAGGAAGACAATTCCAGGAAAATAACGCTCAACAACTGGCCGTATGGAGAAATATGATGAAAGCACTTGCAGTTGATTCAGCAGTAACACGACTTTCCATAGCCGCAAAAAATGACGATAAAACAGTATCTGCTGTATATGATATCGGGATGAAGCAGTCGGAAACACTGCTTCCCTCAATCAACTATATATTGAACAAAGCCGGATTAAAAACAACGGAACTGGATTATACCGTTCTGTGTGCAGGCCCCGGCTCATTTACAGGTCTCCGCCTGTCATTCGCAGCTCTGAAAGCTGTTGAACACGCCGGAAACGTTCCACTCTACGGTATTCCGACGCTTGAGGCATACGCGCAACCCTACAGACATCTGCCCTTTGCTGTAGTTTCCGTTGTTGATGCAAAAAAAGATAAATTTTATGCAGCTGTGTATGACGGTGAGAAAGAAACACTTACCGCCGGCGATTACGAAATAAAAACAGTTGCAGACTTGTTGAAAGAAAAGACAGAGCTGTTGATCTGTGGTCCCGATGCGAAGCTGTTTGCAGCAGAAGCCGCGGAATTCATAAAAGATAAGAAAGTATACGTAATGCCTTTTACGGAAGTAACGACAGATTCTCTTTTCATGCTTGCAGAGCAGCGTATTTCACAGAATATTCCGCCGCTCAAAGATTTTGACGGACCGCTTTACCTGCGTGCAAGTGAAGCGGAAGTGCATCTTACTGATTGATCAGCTTCGAAAGAGAATCGAGCGAAACAGCATCTCCGACTGCAGCCGCTTTATTCTCTTTCTGGATTGCATTAAAAACTTCTTCGCGGAATACTTTTACGCTTTTTGGCGCTTCCACTCCTATTTTCACCTGATCACCGCGGACTTCAATAATCGTTATGGTAATATTATCGCCGATTTTTATCTGTTCGTCGATTTTACGGGAAAGTATAAGCATATCACTTACCCTCCCTGTTGTTTTTAAGAGCTTCTATAATATCCTGCTTTGTCGTCCATCGGTTATCACTGAGAATAACCTGTTCGCACAAATTATTTTTTTTGTTAATGACAATCGGCCCCTGGAGATTTGCAGTTATATGAGAACCGTCAGACGGGACTGTAACGATTGCCATGACAATCACATCTTCCGGCGATTTTACGTTTATCTTTTTAAGGCTCTCATCATCTATATCCGCCTCATAATTATTGCAGATAATAAACGGGTCAACGATAAGGAAAGCAAGCTTTTCATCATCGACTGACTGCAGCCAGATAAACGGTTCGTATTCTGAATCTATGACTGCATACTTTTTAAAATCCTCAAATCCGAACAGACCGTCCTGAAAAGTGACAATCTGACTGGAATCAACTTCCTTCACGCCCATAGTTTTAGTTTTGACATCCATATACTTTTATCCTGCCTATTTTATATAATTGAGCAGCGTATTGCTGTACAGTTTCGCAGCCGTGCTCAGCGTTGCCTGATGAGTATAGTCCATCATCTTCATATCGGTAACAGCCTTGGAAAAATCAAGGTCCCCTTCGTTTGAAATCAGCTGGGTAACATTCAGCTCCGTACCTGAATTGCGGGTTACATTGAGCTGCGCCCGCTCATATTCCGAGCCGGACTTTGCAACGCGCGTCACAAGATTTTTCAGGCCCTCGTCAATAGAGCCGAGCACGCGCCCTCCGATTGATTCCTGATCTCCTGTAAGAAGCGAATTCCGGAGCGCAATAACAGTGTCGAACAGCGAACCTCCCGAAACCCGTACACTGTTTCCGAGATTATACGGAGGTTTCTGGCTTCTGTCTTTTATGATACCCAGCTCATTCAGGGAACTGCCTTTTACATCCTGAATCCAGAGCTGCCGCGCGTCAGTCGTCTGTAAATTCAAGCCTTTCGTAACAGGATCGACACTGGCCTTTACTGCTGCGCCGCTGTCGTTTATTTTTGAGACAAGCGAATACACATTGTCTCCTGCATTTATACGAACCTGCACACCGTCGACGGAAATTGCACCGTCGACGGACGCCTGCCACTGGCTTGCATCCCTGCCG
>WSSedB1CaDRAFT_10001111_pt1 | contig 10553 bp, 8 predicted proteins | sample WetSurSB1Cattail_FD_9460 | JGI IMG/M metagenome (IMG submission 9460)
CTTAAAATTTGCCGACTACGTAGTGACGGAGGCAGGTTTCGGCGCCGATCTCGGCGCCGAGAAATTCCTCGATATCAAATGCCGTTTTGCCGGGATTCATCCGGATGCTGTGGTGATCGTCGCTACGGTACGTGCACTTAAGATGCATGGGGGCATGCCGAAGAAAGAACTTACAAGGGTAGATATGAAGGCTCTGGAGGCAGGTCTTTCAAATCTTACGAAACATATCGAGAATATTCATAAATATGGACTGCCGACAGTGGTTGCTGTCAATGCGTTTCCTACCGACACAAAAGAAGAACTCGATTTTGTCGAGGCAAAATGCAGTGAGCTGGGTGCGGAGGTAGCGCTCTCTGAGGTCTGGGCCAAGGGCGGTGCGGGCGGTCTTGTACTTGCTGGCAAAGTTGAAGAAGCGATGAAGAAGCCGACGAATTTCCGTTTTATTTATGATATCAATGCCAGTGTGCCGGATAAGATTGCGGCGATTGCCAGGGAAATCTATGGAGCGGATGGTGTGGAATTTACCGCACAGGCAAAGAAGGCACTGGAAGAAATCGAGGTGCTGGGCTTTGACAAGATGCCAGTCTGTATGGCAAAGACGCAGTATTCCTTGAGCGATGACCCGGCAAGGCTTGGACGCCCGGAGGGTTTTGTGATCACGGTGCGTGAGCTGCGTATCTCGGCTGGGGCAGGCTTTATTGTTGCCCTTACCGGCAATATTCTTACGATGCCTGGTTTGCCCAAGCATCCTGCGGCAGAAAATATGGATATCGATGTAAATGGCAAAATTACAGGCTTATTTTAAAGAAGGTTGATAAGAATGGAAACTGGGCAGTCAATAGGTGTTTTTGATTCCGGTTTGGGCGGAATAAGTGTCCTGCGGGAGATCGTTGCCCTGCTCCCCCAGGAGGATTATATTTATTATGGAGATTCGGGAAACGCACCTTATGGTGTACGTCCTGCAGCTGAAATCCATGCACTCACGATGAAGGGGCTGGAAATCCTTATATCCCAGGGTATAAAGGCGCTTGTAATTGCCTGCAATACGGCTACGAGCATTGCGGGCGAGGATATCCGCAGAAGATATCCCCGACTTCCTGTTATTGCCATAGAGCCGGCGCTTAAGCCTGCAGTCCTGAGCTGTAAAAATGGTACGATACTTGTCATGGCGACGAATGCTACGCTCAAGGAGGATAAGTTCCGCTGCCTCATGGAATCCTATGCGGGGCAGGCGGAAATTATCAAGTGCCCGTGTCCAGGACTGGTGGAGTTTATCGAACGCGGCGAACTCGATTCTCCAGCGGTGGAAGAATTTCTGAGGAACCGGTTCGCTGAATTCAGCGGGAAGAACATTACCGGTATTGTGCTTGGCTGTACGCATTATCCTTTTGTACGGAGCATGATTCAAAAAGTAACAGGGTCAAAGGTAAGGATATTTGATGGCGGAGCAGGGACGGCACGCCAGCTTGCACGACGTCTTAAGACAGCATCCCTGTTGAAATCGTCGGAAGAAAGCGGCAGCATCAAATGGTTGAACAGCTCACCAAATCCGGAAATTATAAATATGTCCAGGCACCTGTTCCGGGCCTGAAGAAAACATCCCCTTGGGATCTATGCGAATCCGGCAGCATAGATTTCAGGGGATGTTTTCTTTAAGAAATTTACAGCTGTACGGTCAATTTTTCAGTGAGTTTTTGCAGCGGAGCAGTAGAGTTCCGGGGAAAACGTGCTTAGGAATACAGGTTGCTGCATTTAAAATGTTCTAAGGACAGGACCGTCCAGGAGAAAAATGATTCCATATTATGCTATAAATCAGAAAAAAATATTTCTTGGATTACTTTTTTTAATTTATAAGAATAAATACGACAAAATACTTGAAAAATCGACACAGAACATATAAAATAATAAAAGAATGCGTTTATTATTTTATATGTTTTACTTATGATATGAGCAGGAACGGAGGGCTTGCCAAACGCAGCAAAACCGAATAAAATAGGAAATGGACGCATGCAGGCAAAAAGCAAAGAGGCGTTATTAAGGAAAATAGATTAGGGTGAATACTATGAAAAAAGTATTTGTGGAGCTTGTTCCGCGCACTGAAGAAGCACTGCGGGAAGAGTTGCAGCTTTTGCAGGAAAACATACAGGGAATTGATGTCATCAATGTACCGGATCTTTTGCGTTATGAGGTACGGAGCTGGCAGGGAGCCCAAATAGCCCGGGAATTTTTTCCGGCCTCTATGCCACATATCCGTGCTATGGATATCAATCTGGATGTACCTCTGCCAATGGCAGATTATCTTTTGGAGCATGATATCTGCGAGGTGCTTGTTATTGAAGGGGATCCGCCACAGGATATGATGCATACGGTATATCCAACCGTGAGTACGGATGTCATCCGCAAATTCCGGGTAGAAATGCCCGGTGTACGTGTCTATGCGGGAATTGACCAGTATCGCGGCAGTATGCGCGAGGAGCTTTACCGCATCCGGCGCAAGCTGCAGGCCGGTGCGGCAGGCTTTTTTACACAGCCATTTTTTGATATACGTTATATGGAGATTTATGCAGATATGCTTGAGGATATGAAGCTTGACATCTGCTGGGGAGTTTCACCCGTGATGTCCAAACGCTCTCAAAGCTATTGGGAGCTCAAGAATAATGTAGTGTTTCCGAAGAACTTTGCGCCTACACTTGAATGGAGCATAGATTTTGCCAGACATGTATGGGAATTTGCTGAAAAAAAGGAAAACAGCGTCTATATGATGCCGATAAAAACGAATCTCCTCGCATATCTCAGCGGAGTTTTCGCCAAGTAAGCCAATTCCTTCCATACATTTATATTATGATCTAAGGGGAGAGTGACCTATGTTTAAGATTTTGGATAAAAAGGTGCTTTCGCCGGGTGTATATCAGTTTGATATCGAAGCACCCCGCGTTGCCAAAAAGGCCGAACCAGGACAATTTATCGTTCTGCGCGTCAATGAGGAAGGAGAGCGTATTCCTCTGACCATTGCGGATTTTGACCGTGCCAAAGGAACGATTACAATCATTTTCCAGGCAGTTGGAGCATCAACAGAACTTTTGGGCTCTATGAATGCAGGTGAGTCACTTCTTGATTTCGTTGGTCCGCTTGGCCAGCCGTCTCATATTCAGGGGGGCATGGGCACGATTGTCTGCATCGGTGGCGGCATCGGCGTGGCACCGGTTTATCCGATAGCCAGAGGGATGAAAGATGCCGGCAATAAGGTCATTTCTATTATGGGTGCGAAGACGAAGGATATACTTATCCTTGAGGATGCAATGAAGGCTGCGAGCAATGAAGTGCTTGTAACGACGGATGATGGTTCTTATGGCATCAAGGGTTTTGTAACGACGGCTTTGCAGCAGCTTGTGGATCGCGGCGAGAAGATAGACCAGGTTACGGCTATCGGACCTGTCGTTATGATGCGCAGTGTTGTTGAAGCTACACGCCCGCTCGGAATCAAGACTATCGTGAGCCTGAACCCTATCATGGTGGATGGCACGGGTATGTGCGGCGGCTGCCGTGTACAGGTTGGTGACGAGACGAAGTTTGCCTGTGTGGATGGACCGGAATTTGACGGACATATCGTGGACTTTAAGGGACTTATGTCGCGTCAGCGCATGTACCGGGAGCAGGAAACCGTGGAAAAGGATCATGCTTGTCATATCGGACTTGGAGGGAAAAAATAATGGCGCTTTCTTTAAAGAAGCATAAAATGCCGGAGCAGGACCCGAAGGTCCGTGCACATAATTTTGACGAGGTATCCTTGGGTTACGATGAGGAAACGGCTGTGTCCGAAGCGGAACGCTGCCTGAATTGCAAAGTGCCGCAGTGCCGCAAGGGATGCCCTGTACAGGTTGATATCCCAGCTTTCATTGCTAAAATCAAGGAGCGCGACTTTGACGGCGCTATTGATAAAATCAAGGAAACCAATTCTCTGCCGGCTGTCTGCGGACGTGTCTGCCCGCAGGAGAACCAGTGCGAAAAGTACTGTGTACTTGGCAATAAGGGTGAATCGGTTGCGATTGGCCGCCTTGAGCGCTTTGCGGCAGACAATGATATGGCAAAAAATAAAGAAGTAAAGTCTGTCAGTTTTGCAGCGGCTGCACAAAAGGTTGCGGTTATCGGTGCAGGTCCGGCAGGGCTTTCAGCGGCTGGAGACCTTGCAAAGAAGGGCTACCGTGTAACAATTTTTGAGGCATTGCATACGGCTGGCGGGGTGCTGTCGTATGGCATTCCGGAATTTCGTTTGCCGAAAGATAACATAGTCAAGAAGGAAATAGCCAATCTTGAGAAGCTCGGCGTAAAAATAGAGGTCGACTCTGTGGTGGGCAGATTGTTCACGATAGACGAGCTTATGCAGGAAGAAGGCTTTGATGCTGTGTTTGTGGGGACTGGTGCAGGGCTTCCTCATTTTATGCATATTCCGGGTGAAAATCTCAATGGTGTTTATTCCGCGAATGAATTCCTTACGCGCTGCAACCTCATGAAGGCATATAAGTTCCCTGAATATGCGACACCAATCCACGTGGGCAAAAACGTCGCTGTCGTTGGCGGTGGCAATGTGGCTATGGATGCGGCACGTACTTCACTGCGCCTTGGTGCGGAACATGTTTATATCGTCTATCGCCGCGGCGAGGATGAGCTTCCGGCGCGACGCGAAGAAGTGCATCATGCTAAAGAAGAGGGCATTGATTTCCGTCTCCTCAACAATCCGGTCGAGGTACTTGGTGATGAAAACGGCTGGGTCAGCGAGCTGCGCTGCATAAAAATGGAGCTGGGCGAGCCGGATGCATCTGGACGGCGGCGTCCGGTAGCTGTACCGGGTTCGGAGTTCAATCTGGCGGTTGATACGGTTGTCATCGCTATTGGGCAGGGACCAAATCCAATCGTTGCCTCTACAACGCCTGGTATGGACACCACGAAGCGCGGCAATATTATTGCTGATGAAGAAAGCGGCGCGACGACCAAGGAAGGCGTTTTCGCCGGCGGTGATATCGTTACGGGTGCTGCTACCGTTATCCTCGCTATGGGAGCGGGTAAAAAGGCTGCAGCGGCTATGGATGCATATCTTCAGAAAAAACGCGCATGATTTTTGCGTAGGAGATTATAAACTTTTGTTTTGCAGCCCGCATGCTATTTATGCGGGCTGTGATATTTCGTGCTGGGTATCAAGTGACGAAAGGAAGGTGGGCTTGTGGGCCAGAGTTTGCTTGTAAAAGATATCGAGACGCTTGTGAGCTGTGATGAAGAAGACAGGGTGCTTTCTGGGGTAAATATGCTTGTCGAGAATGGTGTCATTACCTATATTGGCAGGGATATGCGACAGGCTGATAAGGTATTGGATGCCTCACATATGGTGGTTTATCCGGGACTGATTAATACGCATCATCATCTTTACCAGATTTTTAGCCGGAATCTGCCTGAGGTACAGAAAATGGAACTTTTTCCCTGGCTCAGATATCTTTATGGAATATGGAAGAATCTGAACGAGGAGATTGTATATAACGCATCCTTGGTCGGTATGGGCGAGCTGTTGAAGTATGGCTGTACGACCTGCTTTGACCATCATTATGTTTTTCCGGCCGATGGCGGCGATCTGCTTGCCGGCCAGTTTGCTGCAGCGGATCTACTGGGTATGCGTTTTCATGCCTCGCGCGGCAGTATGTCGCTGAGTGAAAAGGATGGCGGACTGCCACCGGATTCTGTAGTGCAGACAACCACAGAGATATTGCGCGATTCACAGCGTGCTATTGAAAAATATCATGATGCTTCGCGTTATGCTATGCATCGTGTCGCACTTGCCCCCTGCTCGCCGTTCAGCGTAACGCAGGAACTCATGTGTGAGTCTGCTGTACTGGCGCGCAGTTTTGGCGTACGTTTGCATACGCATCTGGCGGAGACTATCGCCGAAGAACGCTATACACTTGATCATTATGGGCTGCGTCCGCTGGCTTACATGGAAAAGCTGGGCTGGCTGGGCGGTGATGTATGGTTTGCCCATGGGATACATTTCAATGATGATGAGCTTCGACTTTTGCAGCAGACGGGCACAGGAATTGCGCATTGCCCTATCTCCAACATGAAACTGGCTTCCGGTATCGCACGTGTGCCGGACATGCTGCGTATGGGAATTCATGTAGGACTGGCTGTGGATGGCAGCGCCAGCAATGATGGCTCTAATCTTTTGGAAGAGATGCGTGTGGCATATCTCCTGCATCGGCTTAAATCCAGCGCGCAGGCACCAGATGGCTATGCTATATTGAAAATGGCCACCACGGGCAGTGCACAGTTACTGGGACGTGATGATATCGGCAGTTTGCAAACCGGCATGGCTGGTGATTTTTTCCTTATCGATAAGCGCAGACTGGAGCTGGTGGCTGCTATGCAGGATCCAGGTGCTGTATTGGCAACTGTAGGGTATAAGCAGCCCGTTGACTATACCGTGGTGAATGGATGCGTGGTTGTAGAGCAAGGCCGCCTTACGGGAGTAGATGAAGAGAGACTGTGCCTCCATGCCAATCACATAGCAACAGGGTATTTACAAAGAAAAAATGAAAAAGAGGATTCTTTCCAATGATGAATTTTATGGCAATTGATTTTGAGACGGCTTCCAGCCGTCCGGATTCTGCCTGTAGCGTTGCAGTTGTAGAGGTGAAGGACGGAAAAATCATGGACTCTTATTATACGCTGATACGGCCGCCGCAAATGTATTTCCATCCTATTAATATTCAAATCCATGGCATCCGGCCGGGCGATGTCCGGGACAAGCCGTCGTTCGCCGGCATATGGCCGGAGCTTAAAAAGCGTTTAGAGGGGCGTATCGTAGTAGCACATAATGCGCAGTTTGATATGCGCGTTTTGCGCGCTTCGCTTGACACAGCCGGACTCACAGCACCGCGTTTTTTGCATTGCTGTACGGTGAGCCTGTCGCGGCGTGCATGGCCGGAGCTCAAGAATCATAAGCTTGATACAGTGGGGGATTATCTGCATATTGAATTTCAGCACCATAACGCACTTGCTGATGCGCGTACTTGTGCAGAAATTCCGCTGTATGCAGGTCGGAAATTCGATATAGAGGACTTGCCTGCGCTTGCCGCTGCTATGCATGTAGCGGTAAAGCCATTTAAATGAGGAAGCGAGAGGATGATTGTAGTAAGTGCCTGTCTTCTGGGGCATAAGACCAAATATGACGGCGGTTCGAATCCAAATGCGTTGTTGATCAAATACAACGAACGCGGAAGGTTCATCACGGTGTGCCCGGAATGCCTCGGGCAGCTGCCAGTACCACGTTTGCCCGCAGAAATACAGGAGGGAACTGGTAAAAAAGTATGGAGTGGCAAGGCCTGCGTTAAGAATATGCAGGGTGATGATTTTACAAATAACTTTATTCGTGGTGCGAATAAGGCTTTGCAGACTGTGCAAGCTTATAAAATCAGAGTAGCAATTTTGAAGGAAAACAGTCCGTCCTGCGGAGTTTGTACAATTTACGATGGCAGCTTTGCTGGCAGGAAAATCAAGGGAAGTGGTGTATGTGCGGCGCTTTTGGAAGCCAATGGCATACGCCTCTATACAGAGAAAAATATCAGTGAGGCTCTGCTGGAGAAACTTTTAGTCGAAGATGAAATGGAAGATTGACAGCCTTTTCATCCTTGTGCTAAAATAGAAAAGTTGATGTAATCAGCTTGCGGGCGTGGCGGAACTGGCAGACGCGCTGGATTTAGGATCCAGTGCCGCAAGGCATGGAGGTTCGATTCCTCTCGTCCGCACCATTATATTCGAATTTAAGCGTATCCTTGATACGAAGAAAAGAAAAAGCTTAGATACCTTTATTTTATAAGGGTTCTAAGCTTTTTTTATATAGTGCAACGGAGAGGTTTTTTAACTTTTTGTATCTTTAAAAATTTTTTTCATTTGTCGGAGGCTGATAATCTGATAATCCGTCTGAAATTGGAAGGCTTCATGCAATGCATCGGTGAAATCATTGCGGGTGTAGGTGGGGATATAACCTTCCCCAATAACCTTGTAAAAATTCATATTTCGCAAGCCATGAATTATTTCATTGCGGGTAAAATTCCCGTCAAATTTCTTTTCCAAAAATCGGTAAAGCGTGAGCGTTAAAAAGCATGTCGTGAAATGGGCCAAAATCCGATCCTCGCGGCTCAAAGAGGCAGGCCGTGCTTTAAATTCGGTTTCCATAAGGCGGAAGCTTTCTTCAAGCTCCCAACGCTGGTGGTTGATTTTGATTATGCTGGCAGCATCATCTTCGAGATTTGTGCATATGGCATAAAACCCATCAAATATTTCATCGAGGGCAATTTGCTCCTTGTCAATCTCATACAGATACTTATGGGAAAATTCGCCATCTGTGAGGATGCTCTTTTTTGTGCTGAAGCGTTTATAATCGTTCTGATTATGCTGGTTTATTTTTTGGGGATTCTTATCGGCCATTTTTATGGCATGTTCAATCTGTGTTTTTCGTATTTGTCTTTGGTAATCCCTGTATTTTAAGGAATAGGTGACCACGAGCCTTTGGGCAATTCCGTCCGCGTGGATCCAGCATTCTTTATAGAAGGTTCTATTTTTTAAGGCTGCAGCTATGGATGGGGCCGCCTCCAAACTGCTGATATCATAACGATAACTATCGCCTGGGATACGCCAGCCATTCTTAGACAATGCCCATTCCTGTAAATTTTTCTTCAGCTTCTTGATGGATTGTGCCATGATGAAAGAACCCCGCTTTTTATCATTGAATTTCCAATTCGTACTGGAGGGCAAACTGGCATCTGTATAAACAACGAACTTCGAGAATTTGAAATCTTCCAATAGTTGTTTCTCCAAGGACGTCAGGGGAATCTGTTTATTTGTGTTTCCTTTTGAGACGTTGAAGGCCAGAGGAATACCATTCCCGTCCATAAAAATTCCCATTTGCACGATTGGATTTGGCCGGTGCTCTTTGGAAGGGCCGTATTGGCGCAGCCCGAATTCCTGCTCAGTTTCAAAGAAATAATTGGGACAATCATAATAGAGGATCTTGGTATTTCTTTTAGAAATATGGAGACTGTTCTTGTAAAGTTCGGACTGGATGTAGGTGCTTTCTTTGGCAAGTGTATTGAGTGCAGTGTAGACATGCTGGAGTTCGAAGCTGGAGGATTCCAGGAAGCTGTTGGCACAATCCATGGTGACGGATTTTGATGCAGGAAAAAGGATCCTGGCATAGAGCAGACGCGAAAGAATAAAATCGAAGTCAAAGGTAAGCTTATGCTTTTGGGCAATCCGCTGACAGATGGTGTGGAGGCCGAGAGCAAAGTATATTTTTTGGAGGAAGAGATAGCCGCCATTGAAGGTGCGAGGTTCATCTTTCTTGATTCGTTTCGCCGGGAAATATTTTATCAGAAACTCGTGGTTCTCTTCCTTTTCTTTTTGGTTGAGTTCCATAATATATTTTTCAGCCCATACAATTGGATCTGTGCCAGCCAGCTTTTTCGCTAAGTCACTATAGGTGCCGAGTTTTTCTACGATTTTGGATGAATGTTTCCCGTTTTCATAAGTTGAACGGATAATATACAGTGATCTGGCATTTTTAGATTCTGTAATTTTTAATCGCATGTCTGCTCCCTCACAATCGCCTGTTTTTATTTTCGTTCTTATATTATAATAAATCACTCAAAAGTACTTAATATATAAAGAGGAAATTTGACAAAACATTAGCCTGCAGTAAGGCGCCATGGGCATTCTTAACTTATGAAAGTGTTAAATTCCCGAGCTAGATAGCAAAAAATAGAGCTTATAAAGGTTTTATACCAATATTAGAGGGCTGCACAGGTACGTTCTTCAATATTCAAGTGTTTGTGCTTTCTGGACTCTATGGTATAGTTAGGTTAATTCATATCGAATGTATGTTCTGTGCTGAGCGGATTTTTGACGAATTAAGCTTGCCATAGAAGGCAATTCGTTATGGATTTTATTTAGCTTAACTTCATTATACAACGAACCATGCTGAAACAAAGCAGAAATTATATTGCTGAATCAAGTGATTGGCGAACATAATAGTTCCGTTGAATTGTTAGCAGATTATCTGCATAAAGATGTTCTTATAAGAGGTGCTGCCATAATCGAAAATGAGAAGGCGGCGCTGGTGCTATAAGTATGTTGGAATTCATTCAGGCAGTTGGCCGGCACAAGAATTGTTCATATCGTAAGTGATTAGGGGGGGTATTTATGGAAAAAAAATTAGCAAAACCAAACGGAACTCTAGGGAAATCAATGGCGGGTAAACCCAGTGTGAGTCTCGATTCTGCAGAGCAAATGAGTTTGAAACGGGATTTGGCGAAACGCAGGGCCTTGGATAAGGTGCGGTCAAGGACCGTGGCCAAGCAACAACAGCTGGCGGAACGTGTAGCGACGGCCACAGAGCAGATGGCAGCGGCTATTGAGCAAGCGGGGAATGCTTCAACCGAACTAGCCGGTACGATGGAACAGGTTGCAGCTGGTGCTGAAGAAGCAGCATCGGCGGCCGAAGAATGCCGGAC
>WSSedB1CaDRAFT_10001112_pt1 | contig 10552 bp, 11 predicted proteins | sample WetSurSB1Cattail_FD_9460 | JGI IMG/M metagenome (IMG submission 9460)
TCGTGGTATCCCGGGTCCCAACATCGGGGACCCGGGGCACCCATAGATTTGTGGGTGATATAAGAGGGCTGAGACCTGGGCCACCCGCCAAAATTCATTTATGACGGAATCACTTTCTTCGGTGCTACTGCCGGGTGTGCTTTGGGCCTAATTCCCTAGGAGCGGAACATGATGAGACCGAGTGCTGCTCCGTTGGGAGAACAACTCGCAATTCTGATTTTGGGTCCGCCGGTCATGGCGGCTCTGATCTGGCTTATGAGCCGTGGATGGGCACATACGGTCCAAGGGGAAGTAGTGAGCGACCGAACTAAGCACCGCCAAAAGATGGAATTTTGGATCGTCTTGGTTGTGATGTATGTCCTCGGATTCGGCATGGTACTTTACGCTTGGCTGACCTAGCCGCAGTCCGTCCCCTTGGGAGCGGGCCTGCTTGCGTCTGTGTCTTCCATCTACCTTAGTCTGAGTTGCGGAGAGAAGAGCACGCCGGCAGGTGGCCCGCTCATCTATCGTCCCCCTCCGTGTCGTTCGCACGGTCAAGGCCTGTGCCCCATTCATCGCGGCTTTATCGCGATGAGTGGGGGTCGAAGCCACGCTGTCCATTCCGACTCAATTTCTACCACTCCTCGAATGCCTGTGGCGTAATGGGAAAAGCTGCTCCATTGGTACTGTTCAGGTGATGCCACCAGTCCTCGTTTCACGGGGTTCCGGTGGATATAACGGATCACCGCAGAACGGGCCGCTTCGCCCCGGATATTGCGATCGAAATAGCGGTCCTGCCAGAAGCGGTCGCGAACGCCTTTCAGCTTACGCGAAGTCATCTGCTTGACGGACTTCAGGAACTGCGCCACGAGGATCGATGGCGGTTCGTTCATCAGCAGATGGACGTGCTCCGGCATCAGCACATAGGCATAGATTCTGGCCTGATGACGCGCCCGAATCTGCTCCAGAATGGCCTCCGCCGTGTTCCTGGGGCCCGGTTCCTCAAGGAAGGGTAGACGGCGAAAGCAACTGAACGTAATGAAGTGAAGAGTCTCCGCTTTCTGAAACCGCTTCAGGCCGTATGGCATGGTCTTTTCGTAGTCTCGCCGAAGTCTCGCCCGAGGACCCGCTCATCGCGGTGGAGCTGCGATGAACGGGGCACAGCTTCTTATGGCTCATGGTGATTCTGATGACTGGGCCACCTGCCGCACATCGACTTCTAGCGGACGTTGGCCGTGGCGGGGTGAGGGCCGACAGGCTCCCCAAAAAGGAGTTGGTGCGGAAGGCGGGACTTGAACCCGCAAGCCTTTCGGCGCTAGCTCCTAAGGCTAGTGTGTTTGCCATTTCACCACTTCCGCACAGTGCGCCTAGCCCAAGTGTAAGTGCCTGCCTCTCCGCTGGCAATATCACCCCGCCAGCCCGTACGCCCGCGCACACGTCCCGCCCAGCACCGCCGCGCGCTCGCCCTCACTCAGCCGTTCGATATATCCGAGCACGATCCCCAGCGTGGCCGCATAATCCGCACTCACTGTGCACACAGGCCAATCCGATCCGATCATCAGCCGCTCCGGACCAAAGGCCTCCAGCGCCACGTCCAGATACGGCGTAAAGTCCGCCTGCGTCCACCCGTGTATGCGCGCCTCGGTCACCATGCCGCTCAGCTTGCAGGTCACGTTCGCGCACCCGGCAAGCGTGCGCATATCCCGCGCCCACGGCTCCAGAAGCCCCGCACGAATCACCGGCTTGGCCACGTGGTCCAACACAAACCGTTGCCCCGGAAAAGCCCTCGCCAGCTCCGTCGCCGCGCCAAGATGCTTGGGATAAATCAGCAGGTCATACGTAAGGTCAAACTCGGCGAGAGCCGCAATGCCCCGCTGAAACTCCGGCCGCAGCATGAATCCCCGGTCCGGCTCCGCCTGCACAACGTGCCGCACGCCCACCAGCTTCGCGTGCCTCGCCCACTGCTCCAACTCGCCGCGCACGTCCTCCGCGCACAGGTCCACCCAACCCACAACGCCGCGAATCCATGAGTTCTGCTCCGCCAGTTGCAAAAGCCAGCGCGTCTCTTCCACGCACTGCCGCGCCTGCACCGCAATCGAGCCATCCAACTCGCTCGCCGCCAGCAACGGAGCCAAATCGCCCGGCAGGAAATCTCGTCTGAGCACAGCCATCTCGTCCGTAATCCAGCCGAACTCCGCCGCTTCGTACTGCCAGAAATGCTGATGGGCATCCAATCGCATCGCGCACCCCTTTTCTGCCCGTTACAGAATCCTACCCGCTCTCGGCCCCACGCGCATTCCCTGCGTCGAGCCGGGCCAGTGAATTATGCTTGGACTGCACAGTTATTGAAGTCCTTGCGCGCGCGCTCAGCGCGCACGATCTTTCAAGGGGGCCGATGCGCATGAATCCGCGCCGCTCCAGTCTCTGTGCCGTCTTCGTTCTTTTTTCCTCGTAATCGCTGCGCACGCGCAGGCACCAGTTATCAGCAAGATCGATCCGCCCGACTGGTGGGTTGGCCTTCCAAGTCCGATGCTTTTGTTGCACGGAAGCGGTCTCCAAAACGCGCGCTTCACCCTCCAGGCAGAGGGCATCCGCATCACCCGCACGCAGGCTGCTCCCAATGGCCACTGGGCCTTCCTCTGGCTGCCGGGCAGGTCCAGCCCCAACGCATCCCCCTAACCGCCACCAACAGCGCAGGCTCCGCTTCCGCGCCGTTCGAGTTCCACTCCAGAAATGATGATTCCGCGGCGCATGCCGGCTTTTCCGCGTGCGACGTGATCTACCTCGTCATGACCGATCGCTTTGCCGACGGCAACCCGGCCAACAACCAGCCCGGCTACGATCGCGCCGCGCCGCAGTGCACATAACCACCGCGGGCACAGCGCTCGCCGACTGCACGCGTTTCACGCCGCTGTTGTCCACTAGCGCCGGCACGGCTGCAGCCGACAGCACCGCAATCACACTCTCCCATCCCCGGAGGGGTTTGTCATTTATCGCGCTGCGCCATAACCTGAGCGATCTCCGTGGCAAGCCCGTATAGTGCTGCTATGCGCTCCCAATCGATTCGCCTTGCAGCAACCGTCGCCGCATCGCTGGTTCCCTTTCTCGTCTTTGCTGAGTCCAAGCCTGCCATCACCCTGGACGAGTACTTCAACACTACCGACATCACCGCTGTCCGCATGGCTCCCAGTGGCAGCGGCGCCGTCATCGCCACCCAGTCGCCCGACTGGAAGAGCAACATCTTCCGTTCCGACCTCTGGCTCTGGACCCCGCAGGCCGGCCTGCAATCGCTTACCCACTCCGGCAGTGAAGAAGACCCGGAGTGGAGCCCCGACGGCCAGTGGATCGCTTTTGCCAGCGATCGCGAGCTGCCTGGCGCGGACACCGCTACGGCCTCCGCAGACGACAGCGACGACGCCTCGGATACCAAGACCCGCCGCATCTGGATCATCCGTGTCGCCGGCGGCGAGGCTCTGCCGCTCTATACAGAAAAGCTGGACGTTCACGCCTTCGCCTGGGCCGCCGACAGCAGCGCTATCTACTTCTCCGCTGCTCTCCCCTTGCCGCCGGACCAAAAGGAGGTCCGCTCCGCGCAATGGCACGACGTCATCCGCTGGCGCGAGCAGGACCGCGGCGATCTGATCCTCAAGCTTGCCGTCAGCCCAGCCGTGACCCGCGCCCTTTCCAACCCCCTGCCCGAGCACCCAGACAAGGACAAGGATGCCAAGGACAAAGCCAGCAAGAAGGATCAGGCCACCCTGCCGCCCGCCGCACAGACCGTCGCCAAGTCTGATCTCTCAGTGCAGCAACTCGTCGTCTCGCCCAACGGTGCCTCGCTGGCCTTCGTAACCGGCCCCATCCACCACCGCACAGAGAATCCCGCAGACTCTGAGATATTCCTCGTGCCCACCGCCGGCGGAGAACCTCGCCAGCTCACCCACAATCAGGCCCTCGAGTCCGCCTTGCGCTGGTCGCCCGACGGTCGCTGGCTCCACTTCGCCGTCACCGCTGCTGATGGCTCGCTCGAAGGGCCTTACCGCGACGTGCAGGGCCGCCTCTACCGCCTTGACCCCTATGCCGCCCCCAACACCGGTAAAACCGAGCGCCTCGGCTCCAGCTTCAATGGGTCCTTCGATCAGTACACGCTGCTCCCCGACGGTCGGCTGCTCGCCCTCGGTCTCACCGGGACTGAAACCCAGCTCTACCTCGTCGACGGCGACAAGGCAACGAAACTCCCCGGACGACCCGGCTCCTACGCCGCCCTCGACGCTGCCCGCACCTCCAGCGCCCTGCTCGTCACTCACTCCACCGTCAATGACCCCGAACAGGCCTACCTGGCCGCCGATCCCCTCCATCCGGACAAACTCGCCGCCCTGACGGCCTTCAACCCAGTCTTCGCCCAGCGCGCCCAGCCTGATTACCAACCCTATAGCTGGAAAGCCCCGGACGGCCGCACCGTCGAAGGCATGCTCATCTTTCCCCCAGGGAAGAAGGGCGCCAAACACCTCCGCCTGTTCACCCTCATCCATGGCGGCCCCGCCGACGCCGACGGCAATCGCTTCGGCGCCAACTGGTACGACTGGGCCACCCTGGCCGCCGACCGCGGGTGGCTCGTCTTCCGCCCCNACTACCGCGGCTCCAGTGGATATGGGGATGACTTCATGCTCGCCATCCAGCCCCACCTCGTCTCCGCCCCCGGCCGCGATATCCTCGCCGGTGTCGACGCACTCGTCAAGGACGGCTACGCCGACCCCGATCACCTCGCCATCGGCGGCTACAGCTACGGCGGCTACATGACCAACTGGCTGCTCACCCAGACCACCCGCTTCCGCTCCGCCGTCACCGGCGCCGGCGCTATCGAGCACGCCGCCAACTGGGGTAATGACGACCTCACCTTCGACGACGCCTGGTACCTCGGCGGCCGCCCCTGGGAGAACCCCCTCCTCTATCAATCCGAGGCAGCACTCTTTCAGTTCGACAAGGTCAAGACGCCCACCCACCTCGTCCAAGGCAACTCAGACGTGCGTGTCTCGTATCTCGAAGGCGTAACCCTCGAGCGTGCCCTCCAGTCCCTCGGCGTCCCTCACACCTTCCTCGTTTTTCCCGGCGAAGGCCACGGCCTTCCCAAGAACCCCTGGCACGGCTATATCAAGGTGCGCGACGAACTCGACTGGCTCGAAAAGTACGACACCAAGTAGCTTCTACTGACTCTGACTAACGCCACACCGGCCGCCGGTCCTTACCGGCGGCAATCCCATCAAGCACCGCCCTCGCCAACTTTCCACTACCGAAGACCGTTTAGCAGAAATAGTCCCTCTGCCTCCCTTGATTTCTCTAAGCATTTCCAGGGACTTCTTGACCGGGGGCGTAGGATTACGGCCTCTCTGCATCTGGGGTTGAGCAGATACTTGTGGAACAAGAGCTGCCCTATGTGCAATGCTCGGTGCGGCAAGCGATCGAAGCCAATTAAGAGTTCATGCAATCGACTGGATAGCCTGTTCGCATGACTCTCACCATGACTATCGATGAGGCATACCGCACGAAAGAGAGAGGGAGCTGGATGTCCGGAATCAGACGGAGAACACTCATGCGCAAGGGCGGGCTCGCGGCCTCGGCCGCCACTCTGTTTGCCGCTGCCAAACCGAATGACGCGTCGGCTGAAGCGCAGACAGAAAGTGTCTTTCATGTCTTTCTCTTTCAATGGAAGCCGGCGACCTCAGCGGTCGAGAAGGAGAGGGCGGCAAAAGAGATCGTTGCTCTTCAGGGCCAGATTCCCGGCCTTCTTCAAACCCATGTAGGACCCAACATTTCGCCGCGAGGAAAGGGCTACACATTCGGCGGCATCATGCAATTCAAAGACAAAGCATCACTGGATGCTTATCCTCAGCATTCGGCGCATCAGGCGCTTCTTGCATGGCTGGTACGACTGATCGATGCCATCGAATTAGACCTTTGCACACGATAACGATCTGGGGGTTCAATGCAACGTCGTGACTTTCTAAAAGCCGGCACATCGCTTGTGCTGGCTCCTGCTCTTCTTCCTTTCCGCGGACTCGCTCAATCGTCATCCTCTCCGCTTCCGCTCCCTACCCCAGGCGCCGATGGCTGGGTTTCGCTCCTCAATGGGCGCGATCTGACGGGCTGGTACACAATGCTGCAGAAGTCTGGAAAAGGCTTCGCGGAAAAGCATGGAATGGTCACGATGGAAGAGGAGATGCTCCACATCCTTGGCAATGAGGAGGGCGTCATTCCAGCGGAGGCGGGCTATCTCGCGACGAACCAGGAGTTCGAGAACGTTCACATCCGGTTGGAGTACAAATGGGGCGTCAAGCGTCATGCGCCTCGCTCTACACCGAAGCGCGATAACGGACTGCTTTACGCGTTGGTAGGCGAGGACAAAGTATGGCCTACCTGCGTAGAGTGTCAGATTGAGGAAGGAGATGTGGGGGACTTCTTCATGGTGGGCACGCGAGGCGTTCAGTCCAACCACTGGGCCGGCCTCTTTGGCGAAGGGATCAGTCCGGTGACGGGATGGCCCAAGCCATCAAGCTCAGAAGCCGCCCAGTCCGGTTCGACGCAACCACAATCAGAACCGAGTGGCGGAAGGTTCATCAAGGACGGTAACTTCGAGCTTCTCGACCAGTGGAACACCGTCGAAGTGCTATGGCAGGGGGACAAAGCCGCCCACATCGTGAACGGAAGAACCGTCAACGTGGCAACAAGCCTGCAACAGCCCGACCCGCAAAACGCCGGCCGGTTTATTCCACTGACGCGGGGCAAGATTGCCATCGAGATTGAGTTTGCGGAAATCTGGTTCCGGCGAATTGAAGTGAAGTCCCTGGCCTAGGCCGATCAGGTGTCGTAGACTCGGATTCCGAATCCTCTCGGCAGACACGGGCTGATTGTCCCTTGGAAGCCGGCTTGCCGCTTCCCAAGCCCTCAGCTGGACCAACGCTATCCCCACCCTGATGCCGGATAATAGAAAGCGAACGCGCGGTCACTTCGGGAGTCTCTCCCGTACCTGCGCGCATCTGACACTGAAGAACCAATGACCTCCGTAGACCACGCCCGCCAGGCTTCCTTCCAGCAGACGCTCTTGAGCGCGCGCCGCACGATGTTGCTCAGCGAGATCCTCAAGCTGGCTGTAGACAGCTTCCGCGCCAACAAGCTCCGCTTCGCCCTCACATCCCTCGGCATGGTCATCGGCACTGCTTCGGTCATCCTGGTGGTCACCATCGGCCTCACCGGCAAGCAGTTCATCCTCAACCAGATTCAAAAGATCGGCACCAACGAGGTCGAGGTGGAATACGCCGGAGGCGGCGCCACCGGGGCTGCCCGCGTGCTCTACAACGACTACCTCACCCGCGACGACGAAAAGGCCGTCCTCGCTCAAATCCCCAGCGTCCAATACTCCTCGCCCATCCTCGAGAGTCACGACCGCATCAGCTTCGGCGGTGGCGTGGTAAAGGACACGCTGATTCTTGGTGTCAGTCCTCAATACCGCAACGTGCGCAACCTCGTCGTCCTCGCCGGCCGTTTTTTCGACGACCAGGACGAGAACGCCCACATCAAGTGCGCTGTGGTCACCGTGCCTTTTGCCAAACAGATGTTCGGCAGTCCAGACGCCGCCATCGGGCAGGACTTCGCCATCGAAGGCATCCCCTTCACCATCGTTGGCACCTTCAAGGAGAGCGTCGACACCTTTGGCCAGTCGGAGATTACTGACAACACCATCCTCATCCCCTACTCGGTCTCGCGCTACTTCACCGGCACCAACACCGTGAAGACCCTCTACTTCTCAATCCGCAGCATCAACGAGGTGCCCGACGCCACGCGCGAAATCACCCGCGTCATCAGCTCGCGCCACAAACCCAGCTCCGTTTACAAGGCACAGAACCTCACCGAACTGCTCACCACCGCGGCCACCATCGCGAACGCGCTCACCGCCGTGCTCGTTCTGGTCGCGGCTGTTACCCTCGCTGTCGGCGGCGTCGGCATCATGAACATCATGCTGGCGACCGTACGCTCTCGCATTCGAGAGATCGGCATCCGCAAGGCCCTCGGCGCCACCTACCGCGAAATCAAGCTCCAGTTCCTCTCTGAAGCGGTCATTATCTCGCTGGCCGGTGGCATCGTCGGCGTCATCGTCGGCCTCACCGTCCCGGTATCGATTCGCCTGTTTACTGACTACGCGCTGCCCTTCTCCTGGCTGTCAGTTCTCATCGCGCTGTTCGCGGCAACAGTCGTCGGTGTGGTCTTCGGCACTGTCCCTGCCACACGCGCCGCCCAACTCGACCCCGTGGATGCGCTCAAGTATGAGTAAGAACGCTCACACGGAGCACCGGCCCCCGCAGGCCGACGGAGCCTCCAAAGGTCCCAACCTTGTCCTGATCTACACGCTGATAGCCTTGGGCGCCCTGCTCGCCATGGCCTGCGCCGCAATGATTGTCTGGCCTTTCTACCACCGGCACTAAGAACTTAGGCCGGCCTTTTCTCCGCCCGCTCCGCAATCAGCACCGGAATTCCGTCTGCCACCGGGTACACACGCCCGCACTCCGCGCAGGTCGCCGAGGCCGGCTCCACACGCAGCGTTCCAAAGCAGACCGGGCAGGCCAGTTGGCCCGCCCACGTCTTCAATGCATTCAGATTCTTCTTTCCCGCGTCTTCGGTCATCGTTTAGTGGACCGTAGTGTCCGGCTTCGTGCCGTCGCCTTCCGGCTTGTGCGCCGGACGATTGGCAAACTCGCGCTCTATCTTCTCGTTCGTGCCCGCACGTGCAAACTCATAGGCAACGCGGACGCCGTTGAAGATGGCGTGGTCGTTCGACGAGCCGTGGCCGATGATGCACACCCCGCGCACCCCCAGCAGCGGTGCGCCGCCATATTCGGTGTAGTCCAGCCGCCGACGAAACTCGTTGAATGCCCGCCGCGACAGCAGCGCACCGACCTGCGCCGTCACCGTGCGCGTCAGCGCCTCACGCAACACATCGCGCACAAACCGCCCGATGCCTTCGCTCGTCTTCAGCGCAACGTTCCCCACGAAGCCGTCGCAGACAATCACGTCCGCATGGCCGTTGAAGATATCGCGCCCCTCGACGTTCCCGATGAAGTGGATCGGCAGTGCCTTCAGCAACGGAAACGCCTCGCGCGTCAGGTCGTTGCCCTTGGTCTCTTCTTCGCCAATCGAGAGCAGCCCCACGCGCGGCTTGGCAATCTTCAGCACGCTGCGGGCATACATCTCGCCCATCACGGCAAACTGTTCCAGGTTTTGCGCCTTGCAGTCCACGTTCGCGCCCACGTCCAGCAGCACGCACGGGTTGCCCTTCGAGGTAGGCATTGGCGTCGCCAGCGCCGGACGATCCACACCCGGCAACGCGCCCAGCACCATCTTGGCCGTGGCCATCGCGGCGCCCGTGTTGCCCGCCGTCACAAAGCCCGCAACCTTGCGCTCACGCACCAGTTTCAGCCCCACGCGCATGGAGCTGTCCTTCTTGGTGCGCACCGCGTGTGCCGCCTTTTCGTCCATCCCAATCCGCTCTGTAGCGTTGTGGATGACGATCGGCAGGTCCTCGTTTTCCAGGTGCTCATCCAGCAGATCGCGCAGCTCCGCCTCAGGGCCCACCAAGTGGACCCGCACGGGCAGGGCCCGGCAGGCGAGAATCGCCCCCCGGATCTCCGGCTCGGGTGCTTTATCGGAACCTACAGCGTCCAGCGCAATGTCGATGAGCATGGCTCAGTCAGACTACTTGGCTGTTTCCTTGGTATCCAGCACGGCGCGGCCCTTGTACTCGCCGCACTTGGCGCAGGCGTGATGGGGCAGCTTCTTCTCGTGGCAGTTCGGGCATTCCGAGACGCCCGAAGCGGTCAGAAAGTCGTGAGAGCGGCGAAGTGCAGTGCGCCGCGTCGAGTGGCGCCTTTTCGGATTAGGCATGATGCAATTCCTTTCGTGTCTCCGCCCGACGTCCGGCCCGGCTTCAGACCATACAAGGTCCTCACTGCCCTCCGGCGCGGTCGGGACACCCTCAATTTCTCGGGGGTCTTTATCCTTCGGACTTTACCTTGCCGCGGAGCCCAGATAACGCCTCCCAGCGGGGGTCCGCAGGACCCTCCTCGCAGGAGCACGCCTCAAGGTTGCGGTTCTTGCCGCAGCGCGGGCAAAGCCCTTTGCAGTCAGGCTTGCACAGCGTCCTGGCCGGCAGAGACAAAAGTACCTGCTCGCGCAGCACATCCTCAAGCAATAGACTGTCTTCTTGATAATAACCGATTTCGGTTTCCTGCGCTGAGATGGCCCGCTCCGACGTGCCCCCGTCCACCCCCACCGGTCGGAAGATCAGGTCAAATTCGCCCTCAAGCGGCAGTTTTACCGCCTCCACGCACCGCGCGCAGGGCACCTCAAACTCGCCTGCAAACCGACCCCTCAGCCGGATATCGGCCACAATCTCCTTCGGCCCCCGGTGCTCGTGGATCACCTCGGCCCGGCCCGACGTCTTCAGCGGCCCGTCCTGTTCCGCTTCCCCGCCAAAATCGACCGCCCCAGCCGCCAATTCCAGATCGAATTCGATCGGCTCCTTCTC
>WSSedB1CaDRAFT_10001113_pt1 | contig 10526 bp, 10 predicted proteins | sample WetSurSB1Cattail_FD_9460 | JGI IMG/M metagenome (IMG submission 9460)
GGACGGGCCGTCGCTCTCGATCCGCCGCTTCGGCACCGGCCCGCTGGCCGCCAACCAACTGGTGCAGCTCAAAAGCATCTCGGCGGAGATGATGGAACTGCTGTCTTCGGCCGTACGCGCCCGTTTGAGCATCCTGATTTCCGGAGGCACCGGTGCCGGCAAGACCACCTTCCTGAACATCCTGTCGCAGTACATTCCGCAGAACGAACGCCTCATCACCATTGAGGACGCAGCCGAACTGCAGCTGGCGCAGGAGAACATTGTGCGGCTTGAAACCCGGCCGCCCAACGTGGAAGGTCAGGGCGCCATACGCCAGCGGCAACTACTGATCAACTGCCTGCGTATGCGTCCCGACCGCATCATCATGGGTGAGTGCCGCGGCGAAGAAGCCTTCGACATGCTGCAGGCCATGAACACCGGCCACGAAGGTTCGATGACCACCATCCACGCAAATACGGCGCGCGATGCCCTGACCCGTCTCGAATCGATGGTGGCCATGAGCAACCTGAGCCTGCCGGAGAAAACGGTGCGCCAGCAGATCGCCTCGGCTCTTACGATTGTCGTGCAGTGCACGCGTCTCAGCGACGGCTCACGCAAATGCGTCAGCATCCACGAGATCACCGGCATGGAAGAGAACGTCATCAGCATGCAGGAGATCTTCTCGTTCCAGAAAAAAGGCATCGGGCCGAACGGAAAAGTGCTGGGCGTGTTCAAGCCCAGCGGCATCCGGCCGCGCTTCCTCGAACAGTTACGTACTGCCGGCATCTTCTTGCCGCCGGCACTGTTCGAGCGCACAACTGAGGTCAGTTAAAAGGGGAGGTCGAGGCAATGGTCACAATTGCACTCATTGCTTTTGTCGCCGTCTTTATCGTGGTCGCGTTACTGGTTGCGGCCACCGGCATGGGTGGGTCCAAACAGGACAAGGCTATGCTGGCCCGCCTGGACTCGGCTCTGGCCACCAGCAGGGTCACCACGGAAATGGCTGACCTGCTGGTCGACGTGCGCAAGAACGAAACGCTGAGCACCATCCCCTGGATGGACCGCTTGCTGCGCAACATGGAGGTCACGCCGCGCCTGCGCCGGATCCTGTACCAGGCAAATCTGAAGTGGACGGTGGGCCATCTGATCCTGATGTGCCTGGCCGCCTTCTTTGTTGGCGGCTATCTGGTGTACTGGCGCACAGGAGCACTGCTCTTCGGCGTCCTCATCGGACTGGTAACGGGATTTGCACCCCTTGGCTTTGTCCTGTTCAAGCGCAAGCAGCGGCTGGCCAAGTTCGAGGAAGGGCTGCCGGAAGCGCTGGACCTGATTTGCAGCGCGCTGCGTGTGGGCCACAGTCTCAACTCGGCTCTCGGCCTGGTCACGCGCGAGTGTGCCGACCCCGTGGGACCGGAGTTCAAAGTCTGCTTCGATGAACAGAACTATGGCCTGGAACTCAAGACCGCGCTCGAGAACATGACCACGCGCATGCCCGTGCAGGACCTGCGCATCGTCGTGACCGGCATCCTGATCCAGAAGGAAAGCGGCGGCAACCTGGCTGAAGTTCTGGAAAAGACATCCGAGGTCATCCGCGAACGCTTCCGGCTCAAGCGCCAGGTGCTGACCCACACCGCACAGGGCAGGCTCACTGGCATGATCCTCACCCTGCTGCCGGCGGTTCTGGGTTGCGCGCTCTACTTCATCAACCCGAAGATGATGAGCCTGCTGTGGACCAAGGAAATCGGCATTGATCTGCTGTATGCCGCAGGCGGTCTTACCGTGATCGGCGGACTGATTATTCGCAAGATTGTAAACATGGATGTATAGAGAGGCTTTATGGGCGTAGCTGTTGCGGCATTTTTCGCTATCTTCCTGCTGATCGCCAGCGCGGGTCTGCTGATCTTCTACCGCGAGACGATTCAGGCGCGTATTACCGCCGCGATCAATCCGCAGGTCAAGCAGCAGAAGAACCTCAAGACCACCCTGATAGACACCCGCGAGGTGCTTGAAGGCGTCGTTGAGCGCTTTGAGAAGGTCGTCCCCAAGAGCGAAGCTGAACAATCTGTTGTCAAGGAACGCCTGGTCCGTGCAGGCTTCCGCGAAGATTCTGCAGTCAAGACTTTTTACGGCGTCAAGTTCATGATGCCTGTCCTGCTTGCCGGAGCGGTGCTCATTTCAGGCATCGGAGGTCGCAGCTTCTTCCTGATCATCGCCTGCCTGGGCGTGGGCTTCCTAGGACCAGACTTTATCCTCGGAAAGATGATTTCCGATCGCCAGGCAAAGATCCGGCGTGGCTTGCCCGACGTACTCGACATGCTGGTGATTTGCGTCGAGGCCGGACTCAGCCTGGACCAGGCCACCGCCCGCACTGCCGAAGAGTTGAGAAATGCCCAGCCGGTTTTGAGCGACGAACTCGGCGTGGTTGCCTTGGAACAGCGCGCCGGCAGCGTTCGCTCGGACGCCTGGAAGCACCTGGCCGACCGGACCGGCGTGGACGTGGTGCGCAACCTCGTGTCGATGTTGATTCAGTCGGAGCAATTTGGCACCAGTGTGGCCAAGACGCTTCGCGTACATTCGGATACGCTGAGGACCAAGCGTATCCAGGAGGTCGAAGAGAAGGCGGCCAAGCTTTCAGTGAAGCTGCTGTTTCCGCTGGTTTTCTTTATCTTTCCGTCGCTGTTCGTCGTGGTCCTGGGCCCTGCTGTGATCATGATGATGGATTCGTTCAAGACGATGTTCGGCCACTAATTTTTGAAGGGAGAGTCGCATGGAAGGCACCTCGCTGATCCGGATCGTAGCCGGAGTTTTGTTCGTCATCGTGCTGGTCATTCTCATTCAGCGCCGCCGCACGCGGGTGAAATAGATCGTTCCAGCTTCGCGGCTTGCGTGAGTATGCGCTCAGCGGGCCTGTAGCCAAGTTCAATCTCAACCGAGGAAAGGGGTTTCTCTATGGATGGAACGTCGCTAATTCGAATTGTTGCCGGAGTTTTGTTCGTCATCGTGCTGGTCGTTCTGATTCAGCGCCGGCGCACACGGGTCAAGTAACGGTCCGGTCTGTAAGCGAGGCCTCGCGGCGCGAGCCAGTTTCGCGTCGTATTACTAGTCAGCTTCAACCTCTGCAGAAAAAGGGAGATTTTTATCATGGATGGAAATACACTGGTTCGCATCGTTGCCGGCGTTTTGTTCGTTGTTGTGCTTGTGATCTTGATTCAGCGCCGCCGTACCCGCGTGAAGTAGAGGCAAACGCGGCACAGATTTTGGAAGAAACCCGCGCACCTCGCATTCGGCGAGCCGCACGATGAAAATGGCTCCGTCCGGAGGATTGCTCTCCGGACGCGATGCCGGTCCTTCCCTCGCTCGCAAGGCCCGGGATGGAACGAGCGGTGCCTGAAGCGAGATGCCCGGCACATACCTTGCGACCTGGCTGTATTCAGGACGGGGTGAAGGATGACGGAAGCAGCCAAATACTGCGTGTATAACCAGACGCGCGAGAGCTTCCTTAGCCTTGGGGTGACCGCAGCGGACCCCGCGCCGGAACTGCTGCGCGGCGTTTGGCAGCAACTCGCGAACCGGGCCGACGTTGGCCTCTGGATCAAGTCGATGCAGAATCTGGATCCGTCCTTTGACCAGATTTCTGTCGATCTGGTCCTGCTTGATCCCGACTACCGCGTGGTAGACGTGGTCGAGGCACAGACTTCTCTTGCGGGCCGACTACAGGGACGGGTTTCCGCAAGCATCGTGGCGCTCCCTCCGCATACCATTGACTCCTCGCAGACTCAACCAGGCGATCAACTGGTCATCTGCGAGGCTACTGAGATGGAAAGCTGGCTGGAGCGAATTTCCAACGCAATTTTCCCGCCCGGCGCTAGTTCTGCGCTATGCTCGAATGAAACCACACAAGTAGGCAGTGTCATCGGGCAGAGTCCAACGCTGAATCGGGAGGAGGAGACGCTAACCGTGCTTCAAGGGTCAAACGCGATGAACAACCTAGAGCCAACAATGGGAAAGCCCAACACGTTCACGACCTGGCTCAAGAACTGGCTGTCGTCAGACCGGCGCAGATCGCACCGGCAGCCCTTGCCTGGCTTGGTGGCGTACTACTGGACTGGCAGCGCGCCCCGCGCCTACCAGATCGCAGACATCAGTTCCACGGGATTCTACCTGCTCACTGAAGAGCGCTGGTATCCGGGAACCATCGTACTGATGACTCTACAGCGAACCGACAGCGACGGACAAAACCTGGATGATTCAATAGCCGTACAGTCGCTGGTTGTGCGATGGGGCAGTGACGGGCTAGGCTTGGCGTTCGTGCTGACGCGTTCATTAGACGGAGACGCCGACCTGCTGAGGCAGCACGGTGCTGACAAGAAAACTCTCGAGCGCTTTCTCTCGCGTTTGAAGCAGACACCGCGCGAACTGCAGTCCATTCACCGCTACTAGCCACTAGAGCGCGTGGCAGCGCGTCTGCAATCAATCCGGAATCTCTGGGATGATCAACAGAACTTCCACCTTTGCGGCTTTGCCGTTGTGCTTCGCCGGCCTGAATTTCCACAGGTCGAGTGCAGCCAGCAGCCCCTCCGCGCCGTGATATCTCGGCGGAAGCACCACCGACATCTCCTCAAAGCGCCCAGTCGCATTGATAAAACCATGGATCATCAGGGCGTCGGCGTTCACTTTGGCCATGGCCTCCGTTGGCCGAACAAGATAGAACGGCCACGGCGCTTCTACGTGATTAATTCCGCCAACTGAGCCTGCATCCACGTTGGCCGGCAGTGCGTACTGCAGGACCCAGTTGTGGGCCAGGCCAACATTCAAGTAGACCGAATAGATCAGCCGCGCGCCCCACAATGTGGCTGTCTCTGGAAACTCGTCCGACATAGCCGAGCCCACTACGACCACACCGTACTGGCCATTCGGCGGCAGGTTGATGCGCGCATACGAGGGCTCGCTTCCCTGCCCCGCGCCGCCCGGACCGCCACCTGCTCCGGATTTGTTCTTGCCGTTGCCCGCACCGCTCCCCTTGCCTGAACTACCGCCACCACCGGCGACGGTTCCACGCGGGTTGCCGGCTATGCCTGCCGTATTACCTCCACCCGTGCCCTTGCTCTGCGGCGATCCGGTAAGCTCGCCCTGGCCTGTGCCGGTTCCGTTCTGTTGCGCATTGCCAGTCTTGCCCGTGCCCATGGCGCCATTCGCATTGCCCGCGGCTGTCTGGTTCAGCGCCGGCACCATCAGTTTTCCCTGCACCAGGCGAGTCTCGGCAATCGACATGACCGCGCCGGAGGCGGACTCCACCGGAATGTCGGCCGTCGTGTGCGGAATCCGTTGCGCCAGATCCGGCCCGCGGACTTCAATCGGCGTGCTTGAACTCGGCATCGGCATGGGCTGATTGGTTGTGAAGGGCGTGGGCGTGATTGGAACGTCCGAGACATTCATCTGCTGCGTGGGCCGAGTCAGCAGCGGCTTGGCGTTTACGTGCGCCATCTTTTCGGGCGGCGGCACGGTCAGCAGCTTCACGTTCGGCTTCGATGCCGACCACAACAACAGCGACGGCAGCGGCGTGTGCTTCAACTCAATCGGCTTCATAGGCACATCCGGCTGCACCACGGTGTGATCTGCCAGATGCAGCTTGGGCACCTGGCGCAAGCTCGCGGCAGCTGCAGCCGCAGCGCTGTGAGCGGCTGCGTTGGGCGCCGCACCACTCTGACTCGGATACATTCCCGCGGGAGCGCTTTGCGGACGATCCAGCTCCGAACTCGTGAGGTCAACCTCGCGCAGTGTGTACCGTTCAGCCGCATCCTTCATATTGATGCGCGGAGCAAAAATGAATCCGTAGAGGATCAAGCCGGCCACACACACGTGCACCACGGCCGACACCACAAAGGAGTATGGCTTCTCGTGGCTGACCTGTGGCCGCTCAAACAGTGAAATCGGACGAGTCTGCCCCATGGGGGATTGGCTTCCTCTCCTGCGTTTGATCCTACTCTACACGCAGAGTACCGGGGAATGGCCACATCAACGAGACCCACAACGTGACCTTTGATTGATCAGTACCGGGAGTTGAAACAACGTCACCTGCGATCCTCGCTCACGTGTCCCACGGCCCATGTCCACAGCAGGCTGTTCAACGATTGCGGGGCACAATCCAAAGTAACTGGACCAGAACGCATACCTTGCGCATAGTATGGGAAGCATCACAGACACGTCGTAGCAGGCAGGCATAGTAACTCTGTTCGTGACGCGTGTCGTCCGGCCTCGGCTGTGGAATTGGTTTCATCCGCTGTCTGCGGCTCATGAAATCGCTCCCCTGCACTTGCGCCGGGGCCCTATTTATAGAGGGGTGCTAAGGACGATGCCACACGTTACTGTTGGTCTTTTTTTGCTGGAAGTTTGCATGTGTACTGGTGCTATACTTCATCGTCATTCAGCCCAAACTGTGTAGTCGACGACATCAACTTTCAACCCCTATGGAAAGCCAAGCGCCGTAGTGTTCGGTATCTATTCAAAACGTTCTCTCGGGCCCGGCGTGAAGCCATACTAGTCGCGAAAACAGGATTTCTAAATGAATCGAAGATTGTTAGTGATCCTCCTCGTAGCCCTCGTGGTCGCATCCGTGAGTTCCTACGTGATCGTACGGATGGTCGGCAAGAACATGAACGCTGCCAAGCCACTGCCATCCTCGCCGATGATCGTCGCAGCGCGTGACGTCAAGATCGGTACGATCCTGGCCGCAGCGGATGTGAAGACGGTCAACGTCACGGGTCTGACGCCGCAGGGCGTCATCACCCAGGCCAAGGACGCCATAGGCCGCGGCGTGATCTCCAACATCTACACCGGCGAGCCAGTTCTCGACAGTCGCCTGGCGCCGATGGGTTCCGGTGGCGGCCTAGCCGCGACCATTAAACAGGGCATGCGCGCCTGCGCCGTGCGCGTCGACGAAGTCGTCGGCGTGGCAGGCTTCGTTACGCCGGGCATGCGCGTGGACGTGTTGATCTCCGGCGTTCCGCCGAACTCCAACACGCAGGACACCCAAACCCGGACCCTGCTGCAGAACATCGAGGTCCTCTCGGCCGGCACCGACATCCAGAAGGATGCCGAAGGCAAGCCGCAACAGGTCCAGGTGGTCAATCTGCTGGTCACCCCTGAGCAGGCCCAGATTCTGGCCCTCGCAGCCAACCAGATGAAGATTCAGCTGGTGCTGCGCAACCCGCTTGACACCGCGATGAACCCGGTTCAGGAAACGGCCTTGGCCAACCTCTTCGGCAACCCAACGAAGCCGACCCAGGGGAAGGCAAGCACCTCGAGCCACAAACCGCGGCCCGCCGCTGCCCAGCCGTTCACGATTACGGTCATCAATGGGGACAAGCGGTCTGAGGCAAAATTTGCTTCTACTGGGGGGCAACAGTGAACGCAAGAACTAGCATATCGATCGCCACGCTCGGCGTTTTGACAGTGATTCTGGCCGCCCCGCAAGTGTCGAAGGCGCAGGCCGCTGCCGAAGCTGCACAGATGTCCGCGCCTAAAGCACAGAAGGCTCCAGAGAAAGCTCCGGCGCAGGCACCCGTACCGCCTCCGCCGACGCCCATCATGCAGCCTGTCGGTCCTTCGGTCCAGGACTCCTCCAATGATCTTTCCGTGACCGTGGGCAAGTCCGTAGTACTCGACATGGCCAAGCCCATCCGCCAGATCGTGACCGGCCTGGGCGACTACGCCGAGGCATCGGCAGTCAGCCCCACGCAGGTGCTGGTGAATGGCAGAGCTCCGGGTGAGACGACGCTCATCGTATGGGATGCCAGCGGCGCAAGGCAGTTTTTCAACGTCACAGTCCGGCCAAGCACCTACGTGGTCCACGACCAGCTTGAGTCGGTTCGTCGGCAGCTGCGCACCGAACTTCCTGGTCAGGATGTGAACGTCACCATCGATGGCGGCAACGTATTCCTGCGTGGCACCGTCGACGATCTGACATCTTCCGGCCGTGCGGTTACGATCGCCGGCACCGCTGGCAAGGTGGTCAACCTGCTGAGTGTCAAAGTGCCGGAGTCCGAACGGCAGATTCTCCTCAAGGTGCGTTTCGCCTCAGTGGACCGGAGCAAGGAGAAGCAGCTGGGCATCAACATCTTCAGCACCGGCGCCGGGAACACAATAGGCTCCATCACCACGGGCCAGTTCAACCCGCCGTCAATCACCTCAGGAACGTCAACTGTCACTCAGGACCTGAACCTGTTCGCCTTCTATCCGGGAATTGACCTCGGTGTAACGATTCAGGCTCTGGAGGCGAGGGGCCTGGTCGAGTTGCTTGCGGAGCCGAATATTCTTGCTCAGAACGGCAAACAGGCCAGCTTCCTGGCCGGCGGCGAGTACCCCTTTCCGATGGTCCAGGGCGGCACAAACAACGGCGGCGTCACTATCATGTTCAAGGAGTACGGCGTCCGCCTGAACTTCATTCCAACCATTACGCCCCGCGGTACGATTCACCTGCAGGTGGCGCCTGAAGTCAGCGCTTTGGACTTTGCAAATGCCATCACTGTTTCGGGCTACACCGAGCCGGCACTTACAGTAAGGCGCGTCAAGACCGAGATCGAGCTCGCCGACCGGCAGAGCTTCGCTATCGGCGGCTTGCTCGACAACAGAGTCAACGAGAGCTTCAACAAGATCCCGTTCCTCGGCGATATTCCTATTCTGGGCAAGTTCTTCCAGTCCATCGACAGGAAGAAGACGAATACGGAGTTGATTGTCATCGTCACTCCGGAGATCGTAGCCCCCGTGCCGGCCGGTACGGAGATTGCGCTGCCGAAGAATTCACAGGATTATCTGCCTCCCAACTCGAACACTCCTATGCACACTCCGGATGTCCCACCGGGAACCCCCGCTCCTGCTCCCATGACCATGCCGGTTGAGCAACTCATTGAGAGTATGAAGCCGGGGCAGCAGCTTACTGATCTGGGTGGCGGCATGGGATCGAGCGGCGGAGGCGGAGGCGGTGCCAGCACGAGCAGCGGACCACAGTAACAGCACGTAGCACATCAGCCCGAAAGGCCCCGCCCTACAAGAGGGTGGGGCCTTTCTTCTGCCCCTTACCAGCAGATTGCACCACGAGACAATCGAGAGACACGTTATGCACTCATTGCGCACGGCCCTGGCAAAGCTCAGGAGCCTCCTCGGTGTTCCACCACGATCACAGCCCGAACGGCGCTTCCAGATCGTCAACCTGACGCGCGGAACGGAGCTAGCGCAGTCCGTAGAGGTGGCCGACACTGCCCAGCGGCGCTCCAAAGGCCTGCTGGGACGCAGGGGCCTCGAACCCGGCACTGCGCTCTGGATTGTTCCCTGCGAGTCCGTGCATACCTTCTGGATGCAGTTCTCGCTCGACCTTGTTTATCTCGACAAGCAAAATCGAATCGTCAAGATCCGGCGCAACGTGCGGCCCTGGCGCATGTCCCTCTGCCTGCGCGCGCATTCGGTCCTGGAGTTCCCTGCTGGGGCACTGGATACAGGCCAGGATTCAGCTGGGGATCAGCTGGTCTTTTCTCCAGTTGCGGCCCCACAGCCTGACCGGAATACAGCTTCACAATGAACTTGCTCGCCCTCCTGCGCGCCCGGGTGCATACTGAAGCCACGCCCCCGATGTATAGCCTTCAGAAAAATGCACTTACACTTTTGTGTGATGTATACGAGAGAGTGTTTGAGCCCCGCATTAGTGTATACGTTCGTATACACCTTTCGTCACTTGACTCCGCGTAAGTTATTGAATTCCAATGATGAGCATAGAGCTACGGCAATTGGCACTACAAATGCAATACAGCGGGTAAGCCGGCCCGTGGCTGGAACAATCCAAACTAAGGAGAGACAAAAATGAAGGAAATGATGCTCAAGCTGTACGTCAATGCGCAGACCCTGCTGGCCAACGAAGAAGGCCAGGACCTCGTTGAATACGCCCTCGTTGTGGCGCTCATCGCGTTCGGCGCCATCGCCGGTATGTCGGCCCTGTCGACCGAACTCAACACTGCCTTCGGCACCATCAGCACCAAGGTTTCGAGCGCACTGTAAGAAGCGGCAACCTCGAGGCTCCTGTTGTCGCATCCGCAGTGGGTGCGAAGCAGAAGCTCTCGAGAGCGTAATGCTCATACCATCGTTCCTTGGCCATTAACCCTAGGAGCGGAAAAGCACAGGAACGCACTCTCGAACCGGATTTATGGTTCTTAAGGTGCTAGTTGGAAGAGTTGCCTTCATCCTGTACTCGTCTGCGTTCCCTGGTTGGTCCGGGAGGGTGCAAAGTAATCACTACGAATCACCTCCAGCGGTCGCTCGGTTCTTCTCTCCAAATTGGCGAGATCCCGATATAGGCTTTGCTGGTATAGCAACTAGTCATAGAGACTAACCTGACCGGTTGCAGGAAACAGCAGTTACGGGATGATCGCGAGAAATCGCAGCCTTAGCCTTTCCTGCTCTTTCTTTCGTCGCCTGGTCTGGTTTGTCCACCACGGGATCGAATGCCAGAACCTGTAACCCCAGGTTCTGGCAATCGATTGACCCTAAACTTAGATTGA
>WSSedB1CaDRAFT_10001114_pt1 | contig 10522 bp, 7 predicted proteins | sample WetSurSB1Cattail_FD_9460 | JGI IMG/M metagenome (IMG submission 9460)
CTACTATGACCGCCATGTCCAGCCGAGCCGCATCGTCCAGCCCGTCGCCGCCCTCAACAAGCGTGGTAGCCGCCGCGCGAATCGACGTCAGCGGCGTGCGCAATTCATGTGTCAGCGAGTCGATGAGCGCAGTGCGCAGCCGTTCCCCCTCGCGCTGTGCCTCCGCGCGCGCCGAGGCCTCCATGGCCAGCACACGCGCCAGCGCAATGCCCGCCTGCGCACTCACGGCAGAAGCCACTTCCCGCGACAGCGCAGGCGGCCGCCAGCCCAGAACGCCCACATTCCGCATACCAACCATCAGTGGCAAGGCGGCAATTTCTCCGGGCAGCATTTCAATCGTCGCCTGCCCGTGGCCCATTGCACTCATGCTTGCCTGCAGGCTCATCGGCAGGTCGTTGGACGAGGTGAAGAACTGCTCCGGATCCCGCACATAGAGCGCCACGGCATCCAGCGAGAAAACGCGCTGCAGGATGCGCGGCAGCTCGCTCATCAGTCCCGCGGTATCTTCGTAGAGCATCATCTCCTGTCCCAGCAGATTCAGCCTCTCCACGTCCTCGCGGCGCTGCTCGGCCTGCCGCGTCTGGCGGCGCGCTCGCTCCGCCACACGCCCGGCCACCACAGAGCTGGCCAGAAACGTGAAGATCGCCACCCACTCCTGCGGACCGGCCAACGTGAAAGTGTGCACCGGCTGAAGAAAGAAGAAGTCGAACGACACCGCGCACACAACGGCGCAGTAGAGCGAAACCGCCAACCCCGACTGTGTTGCCATCCACACCACAAGCGCGAGAAACACCATCCCCGCCGTCGTTGGGCCAACGCCAAGCCAGGACTGAACCGCAGTCGCCAGCACGGCCGCGGCCGTGGCTCCCAGCCACGCAAGCAGCATTCGAACTTGTGACGACAGTTCCATGAGTCTTGTCAGGAATCATACCGACCCCGGCCTATGATGTAATCTTCCTCAGGGACATGGACCACACATGCCGGGACGAATTCTGGTCATTGACGACGAGCCTCAAATTACGCGCGTGCTGCGCGCGGCGCTCACCGCGCAGGCTTTTGACGTGCGCACGGCCAACGACCCCGAGGAAGCCCTGCTCCTGTTTCGCGACTGGCAGCCGGACCTCGTAATCACCGACCTGATGATGCCCGGGATGAGCGGTGTCGAGGTCTGCCGCGCCATCCGCGCCGGTTCCTCCACCCCCGTCATCGTCCTCTCTGTTCGCGAACACGAGCGGTCCAAGGTCGAGGCGCTCGACGCCGGCGCAGACGATTACGTGACCAAGCCCTTCAGCATCCAGGAACTGCTCGCCCGCGTCCGCGCCCATCTCCGCCGTGCGCCCGAGCGCACCACCGCCGTCATCGAGACCGGCGACTTTTTGGTCGATGAATCAGCGCACACCATCACCGTGCAGGACAAACCGATTCACCTCACTCCAAAGGAGTTCGACCTGCTGCTTCATCTCGCACGCAACGCGGGCAAAGTCATGACGCATCGTGCATTGCTCACCGCCGTGTGGGGAGCCCAGTCGGCCCATCAGCCGGAATACCTCCGCGTCTTCGTGGCCCAGCTTCGCAAGAAGCTCGAATCAGGCACCGGACGCCAGTACATCCAGACCGAACCCTGGGTCGGCTACCGCTTCGTCCCCGAAGGCTGGATCGGGAACGAAGAGTAACTCGTTGTTTCTGCTAACATTAGCTACTCCCACTCATCTTTATATTTTCTTTAGGTTTCCCTTCCGCCCTTCCAACATCGCCAGAATCACAATCGGTCTTGTACTGAGGTGCCGCGCCAACTTGTGGGTCTGGCGCCATGCACGTTGACCGAGGTTTCGCGATGCAAGATCTTACGATGCTGTTCTTCACGGCGCTGTTCTTCGGCCTGGCGTTTCTCTACGTCAAGGCATGCCAGAAGCTGAGGTAACCCATGGACTGGATCACCGCTGTTGCGCTCATCCTGGCCATTGTCCTGATGGCCCATCTCACCGTCTCCCTGCTCTTCCCGGAGAAATTCTGACATGACCGCGAACGGCTGGCTGCAATTCGCTCTCTACTGCATCGTCCTCCTGCTCACAGTGCGCCCGGTTGGCATCTACATGGCGCGCGTGCTCGAAGGCGAGCGCACTTGGCTCTCCCCCATCCTCCGCCCCATCGAGCGCCTGCTCTACAAGCTGTGCGGCGTTAAAGCCGAAAGCGAAATGCCCTGGCAGCAATACGCCTACGCCTTGCTCGGCTTCTCCGCCGTGAGCCTTGTCCTCACCTACGCCATCGAGCGCCTGCAAGCCCTCATCCCGCTCGGGAACCCCCAGGGCCTCGCCGCGCTCACGCCGGACCTGGCTTGGAACACCGCCGCCAGTTTCACCACCAACACCAACTGGCAGTCCTACACGCCCGAGAGCACCATGAGCTATCTCACTGAGATGGCCGCCCTTGCGACGCATAACTTCTTCTCGGCCGCTGTCGGCATCGTCGTCGCCGTCGCTCTCGTGCGTGGCATCAAGCGGACCACCTCGCCCACTATCGGCAACTTCTGGGTCGACACCACCCGGACCATCCTCTACATCCTCCTGCCCGGCTCCATCATTTACGCGCTGCTCCTTGTCGCGCAGGGCGTACCGCAGAACCTGCACGCCTACACAGTCGCGCACACGCTTGAAGGCCAGACGCAGACCATCGGCCAGGGCCCCGTCGCTTCGCAGGAAGCCATCAAGATGCTCGGCACCAACGGCGGCGGCTTCTTCAATGCCAACAGCGCCCATCCCTACGAGAACCCCACGCCGTTCTCCAACTTCCTGCAGATCCTCTCCATCTTCCTCATCCCTGCCGGACTCACCTTTACCCTGGGCCGTATGACCGGCTCGCGCGGCCACGGCTGGGCGGTCTTCGCAGCCATGTTCGTGCTGTTCGCCGCCGGATTCACCGCAATCTACTGGGCTGAGGCGCATCCCCATCCGCTGATTCACGGTGCCGCGCAAGCCGCATCCGCAACCGCGCCCGGCGGCAATATGGAAGGCAAGGAAGTCCGCAACGGCATCGCGCAAAGCTCGCTGTTTGCCACCATCACCACCGACGCGAGTTGCGGCGCAGTCAACGGTATGCACGACAGCTTCACTGCGCTCGGTGGAATGGTTCCGCTGCTCAACATCATGCTCGGCGAAGTCATCTTCGGCGGCGTCGGCTCCGGCCTCTACGGCATGCTCATCTTCGTCGTCATGGCCGTCTTCATCGCCGGCCTCATGGTCGGCCGCACACCGGAGTACCTGGGCAAGAAGATCGAGGCCTACGACGTGAAGATGTCCATGCTCTACGTGCTCATCTTCCCGCTCATCATTCTCAGTCTCACCGCCGTCTTCTTGCTTTCGCCCAACATCGGCCTGCCCGCGCTAAACAACGCCGGCCCGCACGGCCTCACCGAGATCCTCTACGCCTTCACCTCCGGCGCGGGGAACAACGGATCGGCCTTCGCCGGACTCAGCGCAAACACCTGGTGGTACAACGTCGTACTCGGCTTCGACATGCTCATCGGCCGCTTCCTGATGATGATCCCCGTCCTTGCGCTCGCCGGCAATTTGGCCCGTAAGAAGAGCGTGCCCCCATCACCGGGAACCTTCCCCGTCCATACACCGCTGTTCACAGTGTTGCTCGTGGGCGTCGTGCTGATTCTCGGCGCACTCACCTTCTTCCCGGCCTTGAGCCTCGGGCCGGTGCTTGAACACCTGCTGCTGAAGTCGGGCCAGCTTTTCTAACCCGTATCGGACGCGTTCCGTCGTGAGCAAGGGAGAAACGAACTGTCATGGCTGAAAAGACAAGCCTCTGGAATACGAAGATCATGCGCCAGGCGCTGCTGGACTCCGTGCGCAAGCTGGACCCGCGCTGGATGGTCAAAAACCCCGTCATGTTTGTGGTGGAGATCGGCAGCCTGCTCACCTCCGCGCTGCTGATTGACAACGTGATTCACAACCGGCCCGGGTTCGCATTCAATCTGCAGATCACCCTGTGGCTGTGGTTCACCGTGCTGTTCGCCAACTTCGCTGAGGCCATGGCCGAGGGCCGCGGCAAGGCCCAGGCAGACACGCTGCGCAAGGCGAAGGGCGAAACAATTGCCAAACGCTACAGGGACGATGGCACCTTTGAGGAGGTAGCCAGCGGCCTTCTCCGCGCAGGCGACATCATCTACGTCGCTGCCGGCCACTACATCGCGGGCGACGGCGAGGTCCTCGAAGGTGTAGCCTCCGTTGACGAGTCCGCCATCACCGGCGAGTCCGCTCCGGTCATCCGTGAAGCAGGCGGCGACCGCTCCGCCGTTACGGGCGGCACGAAGGTCCTCTCCGATTGGATCAAGGTCAAGATCACCTCCAACCCCGGCGAAACCTTCCTCGACCGTATGATCGCGCTCGTCGAAGGCGCCTCGCGCCAGAAGACCCCGAACGAGATCGCGCTCAGCATTCTGCTCTCCGGCCTCACCATCGTCTTCCTGCTCGCCGTCGTTACACTGCAGCCCTTCGCTATCTACTCCAGGGCGCCGCAGACCATCTTCGTGCTCGTCTCGCTTCTCGTCTGCCTCATCCCCACCACCATCGGCGGTCTGCTCTCCGCCATTGGCATCGCAGGCATGGACCGACTTGTACAGTACAACGTGCTCGCTATGAGCGGCCGCGCGGTCGAAGCCGCTGGCGACGTAAACACCCTGCTGCTCGACAAGACCGGCACCATCACCCTAGGCAACCGCCAGGCCACCGAATTCCGCCCTGCCCCCGACGTCTCCGCGGAGCGGCTCGCCGATGCCGCACAGCTGGCGTCTCTTTCTGACGAAACGCCTGAGGGCCGCTCCATCGTCGTGCTCGCCAAGGAGCAGTACAACCTGCGCGGCCGCGACATGAGCAGCATCCATGCCGAGTTCGTCCCGTTCACCGCTCAGACGCGCATGAGCGGCGTCAACCTGCACGGCGTCCGCATTCGCAAGGGGTCTGTAGATGCCATCGCGCGCTTCCTTGAAGATCAGGGTTCGTCCCTGCCCAGGAAGGTCCGCGATAACGTTGAAGACATCGCGCGCGCCGGTGGCACTCCCCTCGTCGTTGCCGAGAACTCCACCGCGCTCGGCGTCATTCACCTAAAGGACATCGTGAAGGGCGGCTTGAAAGATCGTCTCGCTCGCCTGCGCGCCATGGGCATTCGTACCATCATGATCACTGGCGACAACCCCCTCACCGCCGCCGTGATTGCACGCGAAGCCGGCGTCGACGACTTCCTCGCAGAAGCCAAACCCAAAGACAAAATGGACCTGATCAAGCGCGAGCAGGGCAAAGGCAAGCTCGTTGCCATGACCGGCGACGGCACCAACGACGCCCCCGCTCTCGCGCAGGCTGACGTAGGCGTCGCCATGAACTCCGGCACGCAGGCCGCAAAAGAAGCCGGCAACATGGTCGACCTCGACTCCAATCCCACCAAGCTCATCGAAATCGTCGAGATCGGCAAGCAGCTCCTCATGACGCGCGGCGCACTCACCACGTTTTCCATCGCCAACGATGTCGCCAAGTATTTCGCGATCATCCCCGCCATGTTTGCCGGCGCGTTCCCCGTCCTGAACGCGCTCAACATCATGTATCTGCACTCGCCGCAGTCGGCCATTCTGTCCGCAGTGGTCTTCAACGCAATCATCATCGTCGCGTTGATTCCGCTGGCTCTCAAAGGCGTCAAATATCAGCCCAAGGCAGCCGAAGCCTTGCTGCGCCAGAATTTGCTCATCTACGGTGTCGGCGGCGTGTTAGTCCCGTTTGCCGGCATCAAGGCCATCGACATGCTGCTCGTAGCGCTGCACCTGGCATAAGGAGAAGAGGACCATGCACGCCGTAGCCACATCCACTCTAGCCCACGCTGTAAAGGTTCAAGCCGCACCGGTGGACCACGCCCCCTGGAAGACCTCCATACGCTTCACGCTGGTCGCCACTCTGCTGCTCGGCATCGGCTATCCGCTGCTCATCACCGCACTCGCGTCTTTTCTCTTTCCGCATCAGGCAGCAGGCAGCCTCATCCTCAGCAACGGTCAGGTCATCGGGTCGGAGCTGCTGGCGCAGAGCTTTACCTCCGATCGCTACTTTCATCCGCGCCCCTCAGCCGCAGGCAACGGATACGATGCCACCTCGTCCGGCGGCTCCAACCTCGCACAGTCGAACGCGAAGCTCGTCCAGCGCGTCCAGGGAGACATCGACAAGCTCAGCAAGGAGAACCCCGGCCAGCCGGTGCCCATCGATCTGGTCACCACCTCCGGCTCGGGGCTCGATCCCGACATCACTCCCGACGCGGCCTTCTTTCAGGCCCCGCGCGTGGCCCGCGCTCGCGGCATCAGTGAGGGGCAGGTGCGGCAGCTCATTCAGCAGCACATCACCGAGCGGCAACTCGGTGTGCTCGGTGAGCCGCGCGTAAACGTGCTTGCGCTCAACCTCGATCTCAATAAGCTGGCTAAGTAAGTCGCCAGGCTGAAATCCTTGAAATCGGAGAGGGCCTTCCCCTCTCCGTCTTTTTCTTCGGCTTTCAGCCTGCTCGATTCAATAGCCCTCTTGCTTAACGAATCCCTGAACGGCGCGGGCGTCTCGCAGAAACGCGGAGCTGTCCATGCGCGCATCGCTCCGTCACATCACCTGCACTGTTCCCTTGCCCAGCAGGTCCTCGACGCGCTCAATCCAGCCGCGGTCCGCCGCCACGCTCAGCTTCTCCGGCTCCAGGATCACCGCAAACTCGCCCGTCTTCTCGAGATGCAGCATCACCTTGCCCGGTCCCGGTGCAGCATCCGCGGCGCTTCTCAGCGCGGCAAACATCTCCTCGCTCGCGCGGTCCAGATTGATGCGAATGCGGATACCATTCGGTAACTTCACCTGCACCTGCTCCAACGACTGAATCGAGCTAACCGAGATCTTCGGCGCCGCGTCCTCGTCGCCCATCAGCATCCCGCGAATCAGCACCGGCGCTTCAATCTTCAACTGCTCCGCCAGCTTCTCGTAGTCGCGCGAAAAACAAATCAGGTCAATCTTGCCTGTCGCGTCTTCCAGCGCAGCCATCGCATAGAGCTTCTGATCACGCCTGCTCTTCTGCACGCGCAGGCCATGAATGATCCCCGCCACCACCAGTTCGTCCGCAGGATCAACATCCTTGCCCCAGCGCCGCTCCGGCGGCTTGCGCTCCAGAGCCCCTGCAACGGAAATCACACCAGGAAGATTACGAATCTTCTCGGCATATTTATCCAGCGGATGCCCTGAGACAAAGAACCCCAGCACTTCCTTTTCGTTCGCTAGACGCTCACCCTCTTCCCAATCGGCCACCCGAGGCAATTCGTCTGACCCCTGTTCCGCATGCGGCCCATCGTTGAACAGCCCGAAGAGCCCTGCCTGCCCCTGCGCCGCATCGCGCTGTGCCTTCTGCGCGCGCTCCATTGCCTTGTCCACCGCGGCCATCAGCTGTCCGCGCTTGCCCAGCTGGTCCAGCGCACCCGCCTTGATCAGCGACTCGATCACCCGCTTGTTCATCACGCGCAGGTCCACCTTCTCGCAAAACTCCCACAAGCTGCGGAACCGCCCCACTTCCTCGCGCGCCTTGATGATCGACTCGATCGCGTTGCCGCCCACGTTCTTCACCGCGGCCAGTCCAAACCAGATCGCCTCGCCGTGCGGCGTGAACTGCGAGCCGCTCACCTGCACATCCGGCGGATCCACGCGAATGCCCATCTCCTTGCATTCCTGGATGTACTTCACCACGTTCTCCGGCTTCGACGTTTCCGAAGTCAGCAGCGCCGCCATAAACTCCACCGGATAATGCGTCTTCAGATACGCCGTCTGGTACGACACCAGCCCATACGCCGCCGAGTGCGACTTGTTGAAGCCGTATCCCGCAAACTTCTCCATCTGGTCGAAAATCTCGCCGGCAATATCCTTCGGATGCCCCAGCGCCGCAGCCCCGCTCATAAAGCGGTCGCGCTGTTTCGCCATCTCCTCCGGCTTCTTCTTGCCCATCGCTCGCCGCAGCAGGTCGGCTTCGCCCAGCGAGTAGCTCGCCAGCACGTTGGCAATCTGCATCACCTGTTCCTGATACACGATAACGCCCAGCGTCTCCTTCAGAATCCCTTCCAGCTCCGGCAGCATGTACTCCACCTTGCGCCGTCCCCACTTGCGCTCGATAAAGTCATCCGTCATGCCGCCCTGGATCGGCCCCGGCCGGAACAGCGCAGTCAACGCCGTCAGATCTTCCAGCTTGTCTGGCTTGTAGCGCCGCAGCATGTCGCGCATGCCGTTCGATTCAAACTGGAACACGCCCGACGTCAGCGCCGCATGAAACACCTTCTTGAACGTCTCCTCATCGTCCAGTGGAATCGTCTCGATGTCCACCTTCTCGCCGCGGTTCTTCTCAATCAGGCGCAGGCAGTCGTCGATCACCGTCAGCGTTGTGAGCCCCAGAAAGTCCATCTTCAGCAGGCCCATCTTTTCAACCGCCTTCATGTCGTAGGCGGTCACGATTTCATCGTTCTTCGTCCGCGCCACCGGAACCAGCTCCGTCAGCGGCCGCGGTGCAATCACCACCGCCGAGGCGTGCACGCCCTGCCCGCGTACCAGCCCTTCCAGCTTCTTCGCCGTGTCAATCAGCTCGCGTACCTGCGTCTCGCTGTCGTACACCTTGCGCAGATCCGGCACATCCTCCAGTGCCTTGTCGATCGTCATGCCCACCGTCGCCGGAATCAGCTTCGCAATCCGGTCCACGTCGCCATACGGCATGTCCATCGCGCGCCCGCAGTCCTTGATCGACGCCTTCGCCGCCATCGTATTGAACGTGATAATCTGCGCCACCTGGTCGCGCCCGTACTTGCGCGTCACGTAGTCGATCACCTCGCCGCGACGGTTCATGCAGAAGTCCACGTCGATATCAGGCATCGACACGCGTTCCGGGTTCAGAAAGCGCTCAAACAGCAGCACATTCTGCATCGGGTCGATGTTGGTTATCTCCATCGCATACGCTACCAGCGAGCCCGCGCCCGAGCCGCGCCCCGGTCCCACTGGAATCCCATGGTCGCGCGCATACTTGATGAAGTCCCACACAATCAGAAAGTAGCCCGAGTACTTCATCTGCTTGATGATGCCGAGCTCGTAGTTCAGCCGCGCTTCATATGCGGAGATCGGCGTTTTCAACTGCCCGCGGCTCTCCAGAAACCGCACGCCTGTCTCCAGCCGCTTCTTGAATCCCTCGCGGCATATGTGTTCGAAATAGCTGTCGATCGTGTGTCCCGGCGGCACTGCAAACTCAGGGAACGGATCTTCCACCCCGTGCAGCTTGAAGTTGCACCGCTCCGCAATCTCCATCGTCCGCTGCGTCACACCCGGCGCATCCGGAAACAGCCGCGCCATCTCCTCCGCGCTCTTCACATAAAACTGGTCGCTGTCGAACCGGAACCGCTCCGCGTCGTGCACCTTCGACCCCGTCTGCACGCACAGCATCACGTCGTGCGCATGGTGGTCCTCCCCGCACAGGTAGTGCGAGTCGTTCGTCAGCACCATCGGAATGTCCAGTTCCTTCTCCAGTCGGAACAGGTCCTTCTGAATCTTCAGCTCGTCCGCCAGCCCCTGGTTCTGCAGCTCCAGGTAGAAGTTGCCCCGCCCAAAGATGTCCTGGTACTGCACCGCCGCGGCCTTGGCCTTGTCGTAGTGGCCCGCCATCAGCTCCTCGCACAGCTCGCCGCTCAGGCAGCCGGAAAAGCCGATTAACCCCTCCGCATGCTCCGCCAGGTACTTCTTGCTCACCCGCGGCTTGCGATAGAACCCGTGCAGGCTCGCCTCGCTCGTCAGCCGGATCAGGTTGCGGTAGCCCTCTTCGTTCTGCGCCAGCACCAGCAGGTGGTTGTACTGGTCGTTCGGCGTCTCCGCGCGATGGTCCTCCGCCTTGCACACGTAGAGCTCGCACCCCAGAATCGGCTTGATCCCCCGCTCCTTGGCCGCGTTAAAGAAATGAACCGCCCCGTAGATGTTCCCGTGGTCGGTCATCGCCACCGACGTCTGCCCCAGCTCCGCCACCCGGTCAATCAATTTCGTAATGTCGCAGGCGCCGTCCAGCAGCGAGTATTCCGTATGCAAATGCAGATGTGTGAATTCAGCCATGACTAGTTCTGATTCTAGTCGCCGCCCCGTTTCCGCACCCCGACGAATCCCGCCCGAGAGCGCCACCGCCTGAGGAAAACACAGACGTAATTCCCAGCACGCACACGCTTCACCGAGGGCAGTAACCCAGGTCTCTCGGATCCTTTCCAAGCAAGAAAATGGGTGCCCCAGGTCTGGATTTTCAGACCTGGGAAAGCACAAACCCAACCCAGCCACAACCAACACATCCCAAACACGACCATGGGTGCCCCAGGTCTCGCTTTTGAGACCTGGGAAAGCAATCCAGCCAGCACACCAGCTACGATGTTGCCATGCCCAAAGGCCTGATCCGATACCAACAGACTGGAAACATGCATTTCGTGACTTTCAGTTGTCATGGCAGGCGGGCATAT
>WSSedB1CaDRAFT_10001115_pt1 | contig 10521 bp, 7 predicted proteins | sample WetSurSB1Cattail_FD_9460 | JGI IMG/M metagenome (IMG submission 9460)
TAAATATGGCTGATCCCGTTTTCCTGAAGCCATTTTTTTTCTTCGGGCAGGATCGTTCCGCCGCCACCGCCAAAAATCCGGATATGACCACAACCGCTTTCATCGAGCAGGTCGCGCAGGTATTTGAAAAACTCGATATGTCCGCCCTGGTAAGAAGTGAGTGCAACCGCCTGCACGTCTTCTTCGATGGCCGCTTCGGCAATTTCATGTACGCTGCGGTTATGACCAAGGTGAATGACTTCCACACCTTTCGACTGCAGGATCCGCCGCATGATGTTGATGGCCGCATCGTGCCCGTCGAAGAGGGAAGTTGCCGTTACCATTCGCAAACGCTGGCGGGGATGATTCATAAAATGGTCTGAATCATCAAATTTAGCTTAAAAAACTACTGGGTGTTCGTTTTAGGGCGGCCACCCTGTGCATGCCGGACCTATATAGTTGTCGAACAGAAATTGTCATGCATCCAACAACCCCACAGGCTATGAAAAAGGAAACACAGTTAGAATGGGAGCATATGGATCCGGAAGATTCAGGTTTTAGTTGCTAAGGTTTTTCCAATCGAAACAGATCGTCTGTCATGGCCAGTTGATAAATTGAAATGATAAGGAATTCTACAGAACAGGAATTTTCGCTAAAGAGTAAAGAGTTTAAAGTACTTTTTGTGTGAAAAATGATGGAATCCCGCCAATCCCAACCAGCACCATCAGGATGGACGGAGGCATGGACATAGCGTTTATTGAATGGACGCCCGGGGAGTACACAAATATCACCTAAGTTCATACCGTTTTGTACCATGGGGACATGACGATACTAAAGAAATCGGCGTCACCGCCCGGCTTCTCACTAAATTCAGGTAAGAAAAAGGAATAAAATGAAAAAACTCTTATCAGGTATCCTGATTATTATTTCGGGAATCGTCTTTTTGAGTCAACGAAATAAACCGGTCATAACCGACTTTTCCCCCATATTCCAGGCAGCGATAGATTCCTGCATACGGAATAACATCCCGGAGTATGATTTACCTGCCGGATATTTCCCCTGTAAAGAACCCCTGATATTATCGAATTGGGGAAAGGCTTATTACCGCCCGTTCTCCCTGATCCTGAAAGGATATTCAACCTTTGCCGGAGCTGACGGATCAGGTACCATCCTTGATTTCAGCAGCATGAAAAACGGTTTCGGGATCGGAATACAGGGTGGTAAGGGAGTGGAAATCATCGGACTGAAATTAATCGGCGGGTGGAACTATAAATTTCCCGGAGCGTACCGGTTCTATAATACCCCTCTTTCATCTTTCACAGACAGTATTTGCCGGGATACCCGTTACAGTCCTTATTTTGCGATCGTCATTGATCCGTTCGGGCCTTCGGTTCCTTCTGATGGTGGATATCCGGGACTTTCAGCTTATTACCGGGGAAGCAACAACGGTTCAACCGGGACCTACATTGCAGACTGTTATATGCGAAACTGGGTTGGCGGGATCATCACCTCACCGAATGGACACACCGCCAATGCTGACCTTACTATCATTGACCGGATACAGCTTGGGAATATGAAGATTGGCATTGCAGGCTGTCAGGATCAGGAAAAGATGAACCACGTATCTAATGTAATGGCATGGGGCGTGATCCATACAATTTTCGCCACCAATATCTATGGTGCAGGATCAGTTGGTAACTGGGACCTGGATCATTTCAATATCGCGGGATATACCAATGAGATCATTTACAACAACCAGGGAGGATATTTCCCAACGTACCTTTCTTATTTTTATGCTGAATCCATTGCCAGGTTCGGGACGATGTATTCAACCAACGGCTCGACGGTCACCAACTCCACCCTCAACTTTGCAGGATACCGGGAAGCAGGAACATATACTGATGATATGATTAACGGCTATGGGGTTACATTTGTCGGGGACCAGTTAAGAATTTACGGTCAGTTCACCCCGGTAACCATAAACACCGGACCGGGAGCCAACAATATGCACTTCCGGGATTGTTCCTTTGACGTAATACCCATTTACCCCCAGACCTATCCATACGGATTCACCGACTTCCAGAACTGCACGATAAGCGAATCATTCAATATCCTAAACCCGATTGGTCCACAGTCCATCAGGCCGGGGAGTATGCCACTTTTAAGTTATGGACGCGGTTCAAATGTGGCGGCAAGGAATGTACTTCTTGACGGAAACCCGCATAAGATAACCCGCACGGGACCCAATTTCAGCACTGTTATAAAATCAGACAGTTCCGTAAAATTAAATGATGTGATCCTCGCAACCTATGACCGGGTTATTTACAGGGCAGCAGGCATTGTAACCAGAATATCACCGGGCCAATTCACGCTTTCTTATACGTCTCCTGATATAGACAGTACAAAGAACTATTTTATCTATTTATGGAAACCTGTATTAAACACCCGATGACAAACTGTGGTTTTTTATCGAGAGTTCAATGTGTTTAGAGTACATTAGCGTAGCTCAATACGATACATCTTATGCGACTGGATTCGGGGGTTCATTTCTGGAAATATGCAAAAAACCTACAAAATCCGCTGATCCGGGAAAATAAAATCCTGCAGCAGCACTATCTTCCGGAACATATTGAGCAAAGCCTGCATCGCAACGGGATCGAGGGCTGCATCGCAGTGGCAGCGGAGCCCGCGGAAGTGGAAACCCGCTTTCTGGCAGAACTGGCTTTGACGCATCCTTCGATACGCGGTGTGGTCGGATGGCTGGATTTAGCGGATCCCGGGGCAATGGAAAAAATACAGGAGTTCCGGCAATATACTCCTGTCAGGGGTTACCGGATTGAAACCTCAAAGAATCAGCTGCCAGGTCCGGAACTGATGGAATTACTTCTGGAAAACCAATACATACTGGAACTTTCCCTCGATACCCAAACGGATATAACCGGACTGTCAGCATGGCTGAGGAATTATCCCTTACATCAATTGTTACTGGAAGACTGCGGAAACCCCGATACAAATAAAACACCTGCGGCCACATGGAAATCAACCATCCTTGAGCTTTCAAAGTATCAGAATCTTTCCTGTAAGGTATCCGGCTTACTGGAGCGGGTTAACCGGACATCCTGGAAACCGGCGGATTTTTATCCTTTCCTGGAAATTCTTTTTGATGCCTTTGGTCCCGGCCGCCTCCTTTATGCCAGCGACTGGCCCTTTCTGCTGCTTTCAGGATTGTATGTTCAATGGAAAAGCCTGCTTGAAAAATTCATTGAGAGATACCCCGCAGAGACCGGTACGCTCTTTTTTGGTGAAAATGCAGCGCGCATCTACCGGCTTTGAAAAATAATTATAATTAACTTGAACTGATGAAGACCAGATTGCTTACCCTCCCGTTTGTGTTACTGAGTTGTTTACTTTTCCAGCAGACCAGGGCGCAGGGTAGTCCTGCTATTGATCCCTGGGTTATCAGCGCTTCTGCGCCGGATCCTTCAAATTATTATGGGGTTACTGTTGCCAACGGTATGATCGGCATTGTGTCTTCCCCCCAGCCCTTCCAGGTGAAAGACGTTGTCCTTGCCGGCGCCTACGATTTATATGGCCGGGGGCGCGTAAGTAATTTCCTGAAGAGCTTTAACCTGCTCAATATGCGGTTCAGCGTGGACGGAACGGACGTATCTGAAAAAAATATTTCGTCCATGAAACAGACGCTTGATATGCAGCGTGCACGTTTCACCACTTCATTTAATTACCAGGACAAAGCAACCATTACCTATACCTATTATGCGCTGCGCCAGCTTCCCTTTACGGTCCTGATGGATATTACCGTGCAGGCAAAAAAAGATATTGAAATTACACCCGCCAGTGTGATGGAAGCGCCGGATGCCCTGCGCGATGTACAGAATTATTATAATGAAATCGACCGGCCGCATGCCCTGATCTCCCTGCTGACGTCCACTGCGAAAAGTCCGACGGGCAAATTGCTGATGTGCGCCTCGAATACCTTTTTATTTACAGAACCCCGCGGACAGGAGCCCCGGCTGATCCATGAGATGTGGGACAACAACATGCACCTGCTGAAATTTTCACATAAAATCAAAGCGGGTGCGAGCTACCGGTTTTCCATTGCCGGTTCGTCCATCACCTCTGCCCATGATGAAGATCCGCTGAACGAAGCGGAACGCCTGACTATTTTCGCCAAACTGCAGGGAGCGGACCGCCTGATCACCTTTCATGAAAAAGCGTGGAGCGATATCTGGAAATCAGATATACAGGTTTCAGGCGATGCGCAATCGCAGCAGGACATCCACAGTATGCTCTATCATTTGTATTCATTTACCCGGGAAGGAACCGGTTTCAGCCTTTCGCCCATGGGCCTGAGCGGCCTGGGATATAACGGTCATGTTTTCTGGGACGCCGATTTATGGATGTTCCCGGCCCTGCTGGTGCTGCATCCGGAAATGGCAAAGTCCATGATCGAATACCGGTATGAACGCCTGGATGCCGCACGCAAAAATGCATTTGAACATGGTTATAAAGGAGCCATGTTCCCCTGGGAATCTGCGGCCAGCGGGGTGGAAGAAACGCCGGTCTGGGCGCTGAGCGGTCCTTTTGAGCACCATATTACGGCCTGTGTCGGACTGGCCGCCTGGAATTATTACTGTGTTACCCAGGACACCACCTGGCTGAGGGAAAAAGGATGGCCCCTCCTGTCAGCGACCGCTGAGTTCTGGGCATCCCGGGTAGAACGAAACGGACCCGGGCATTATGATATCAAAAACGTGGTGGCAGCAGATGAATGGGCTGAGAACGTTGACAACAATGCGTTCACCAACGCAGCGGCCAAAGTCCTGCTCAGGGATGCCACGGATGCGGCCACCATTCTGGGGAAAAAAGCAGATTCCGACTGGATGCAGGTTTCTGAAAATATTCCCATCATGCAACTGGCAAACGGGGTTACCCAAGAGTACGCGGGTTATAATGGGGAAGGAATTAAACAGGCCGATGTGAACCTGCTGGCTTATCCGTTGAAGCTGATCACCGATCCGGTCCAGGTAAGGAAAGACCTGGTATATTACCAGTCACGCGTTCCCAACCAGGGCACGCCGGCCATGACCCAGGCCATATTTTCCCTGCTATATGCACGGCTCGGGGATGGCGACAGCGCCTTCCATTTTTTCAAAGATGCTTATATCCCGAACCTCAACCCGCCCTTTCGCGTGATTGCGGAAACCAAAGGCGGAACCAATCCATATTTTGCCACAGGGGCCGGGGGTATTTTACAGGCCCTGCTCATGGGTTTCGGGGGACTGGATATTACACCGGCCGGCATCGTTCAACTACCTTCCAAACTCCCGCCGGCGTGGAAAAGCCTTACCCTGACCGGTGTGGGACCTGAGAAAAAAAATTATAGCGTTAAATAAAAAATAGTAATTTGCCCCCACTGTGAAGAGAATTGCTGCCATACTGCTGTTGGGTTTACTTCTTTTTAACTGGGTCGGATACGAGCTGTACACGGCTATCCTGAAGAATCATGCGGATAAAACGCTGATCGCAGACCTTGACCAGAACCACTATACAGACGCTGACCTCATCTCCATCAAAGTGCCGGCCGTACATCTTTCCTCTTATGTCAATTCAAAAGAATTTCAACGGGTTGACGGTAAAATAGAAATTGAAGGAGTGCAATATAACTATGTAAAACGCCGGTTCACAGAAGATTCCCTGGAACTGCTCTGCATTCCGAATAAAACATCCACCCGGATCCAGAATGCCCGGAATGAGTTTTTTAAACTGGTGAATGACCTGCAGCATCCGGGTCAGTCAAAAAAATCAGACCAACACAGTAATTCTTTCAAAGGCTTTAACGCCGAATATTATGCAGAAGTAAATGCCTTTACCCTTGCCGACCTGGCACTTGTCAGGATGAAAGCAACGGGTTATTACCTGCTGCAACTCCCTTCAGTAATTCTTACACGCGCCGGTCAGCCGCCGGACCTCGCTTAGTTCGCCATACGAACCATTGCCGTTTATCCGCCAAAGTCGGGTAACTCCATCCATTTTCAACAAGTACATTTCAATGAAATATTCTTTCCTCGCTGTTGCGCTGGGCGCAATGGCTGTAGTGAGTTGCGATCGCAAGTCAGATTATGCAGCGGTTTTCAATAATCCGTTGCTGTACAGCAAAACCGTGTACCAGCTGAACACGGTGGTGATGGGCAATAATTTCAGCCCCATTGTAGCTTCCCGAAATTATACATATGCAAATATTGCAGCCTACGAAGTCATTGCCGGCGCTTACCCGGATCAATATGAATCACTGGCAGGTCAGTTGCACGGACTGGGTCCTGTGCCGGTTGCTGAAAAAGGCAGACCCATGGATCCAGAATTCGCCGCCCTGCTGGCATTCTGCAAACTCGGTGAAGCCGTAACGTTTCCGGCCGGCAGTATGAAGGACTATGTGGACAGTTTAAAAAAGCTGGCTGATGATCATGGAATGCCCGCGGATATTTATAATAACTCGGTCGCCTATGCCGATTCGGTTTCTGCGGTAATCATGGACTGGAGCAAGGGAGATCATTACCTGCAAACCCGCGGTGCTTCCGAATACAACGTGATGGATTCACCCGGAAGGTGGGTGCCAACCCCGCCGGCCTATTCACCGGCAGCAGAACCGCACTGGCGCGAAATCAGGCCCATGGTTTTAGACAGTTTCTCCATGTTTCCCGCACCGGCACCTTATAAGTTCGATATCACGGATAAGAAAAGCGACTATTACAAACAGGTGATGGAAATAAAAAATGCCGTGGACAGCCTCACGCCCGAACAGGCGCATATAGCCGACTTCTGGGACGACAATCCATTCAAATTAAATGTATCAGGCCACCTGATGTTCGGAACCAAAAAGTTTTCACCCCCGGGTCACTGGATGAGTATTGCCGGTATTGCGGCTGAAAAAGCAAATGCCGATTTCCCGACCACTGTTATTGCATTCACCAAAACCGCCATTGCCCTTTTCGATGCCTTTATTCAATGCTGGGATGCCAAATATGCTTACAATACGGTGCGCCCGGAAACGGTGATCAATAAATATATGGATCCGAACTGGCGGCCGCACCTGCAAACGCCTCCCTTTCCGGAATATACCTGCGGACACTCCACCGGATCAGCCGCAGCAGCTGAAACGTTAACCAGTGTATTCGGAGACCATTTCAGCTATACGGATACAACCGAACTCGAATTCGGGATCAAAAGCCGTTCCTATAAATCCTTCCGGGATGCAGCCCTGGAAAACAACTGGGCCCGGTTTTATGGCGGAATACATTATCATCATTCCTGCCTGGTGTCGAACGAACTCGGAACCAAAGTGGGTGACCTGGTGGTGCAAAGGCTCAAAATGAAAAAAACTTAAGCTGGCCAAACCTTTCAAAATTCATTAACCATTAACCTATTCCAATTTTTTCTTTAAACCTCAACAAACTGCGAAATGAAAATGAGAACGAATTTCAAAATCTGGTTTGCCCTGGTGTTGGGCCTGATCAGTTCCCTGGCACATGGCCAGACGGCTGAAGATGCCATCATGATGGGTAAAAAACAATGGTGCAACGGGATCACCTATATGCATTCCGGCTGGAACGAGTATTGGGAAGGAACTACAAAAAGATCTAACCAAAACCTGGGAACCGTAACTACACAATCGCTCATGCTGATGAGTAACTATGGTATCAGCGACAAGCTCAATGTGCTGGTCTCCGTTCCATATATATGGACCCATGCGTCAGAAGGTACGTTGCACGGCCTGGAAGGTTTCCAGGATATTGCCCTGAATGTTAAATATGAATTTTATACAACCCGTCTCGGGAAAGGGAATTTATCCCTCATCGGTGTGGGCAGCTTCAGTACACCCCTGACGAATTACGAAAATGATTTCCTGCCCATGTCCATCGGACTGGGTAGTACCAACCTGTCAGGAAGACTGACAGCAGATTATCAGCAGGGCATTTTCTTCACCACCCTGTCCAGCGCTTATGTGTGGAGGAGCGATGTTACGATCGACAGATCTTCCTATTACACGGACCAGATCAATTACACCAACCAGGTCGCCATGCCCAACCAGCTGTACAGCAACCTGAATATCGGAATCCGTAAATCAAACCTGGTTGCAGAAGCTGTATTGATGAACATGTACACCTTCGGAGGATTTGACATCCGTAAAAATGATATGCCATTTGCAAGCAACCAGATGAATATGACATCAATCGGGGCACATGCAAAGTACTTTCTTCCCTTTGTTACCAACCTGGAAGTGATCGGGGGTGCCGATTTTGTAATTGCCGGAAGAAACGTGGGTCAGTCACAGACATACACGGCCGGTCTTTATTATGTGCTCAGTTTTAAAAAATAAAAAAATACTGTAATGAGAAATCTTTTCTTTTCAATCGCCGGCCTGACGGTTTTACTGCTGATCGCAAGCAGCTGTCAGAAAGAGGTTACCAACCGAAATTCGAACCTGCCTTCACTCCAGCCTGTAAATAATGATCTGAATGCCGGTACCTGGAGAACGGTATTGTTATCCCGCCCGGACAGTTTTACCGTGGCGGCTCCCGTCGCGACAAATTCCCCCTTATATGCGGCGGACATTAATGAGATTAAGTCCCTTCAGCAGCATATTTCATCAGACCAGGCAAATACGATCCGGTATTGGGCAGCCGGGGGCGTGCTGCGCTGGAATGAAATTATGCGTGGCCTGGTAGCGAAATACAATCTGGCTGCCGTTCAGAATGCCGATGGCAGTTACCCGATCCCGAGTCCGGCCAATCCACTGGCATATCCCCTGTTTCCCTTTTCAAACCCGCCTTATGCAGCCAGGGCTTATGCGTATATCAGCGCAGCACAATACGATGCACTGGTTGCCTGCTGGTATTATAAAACAAAATACAACCGGGCAGCGCCTTATAAAACAGATTCTTCAGTAGCCGCAAAATTCATCACTAAAACGGACCTGCCTTCTTATCCTTCCGAAGCTGCTGTGCTGGCGGGTGTTACAGCAGAAATGATGAAACTCCTGTTCCCGGGCGAAATCGCCAGTATCCAGTCTAAAGCAGAGGAACAGGAAGAAGCCACCATCATGAGCGGGGCAGCCACACGCGCGGATATCGTGGCCGGAGAAACCCTGGGACGGCAGGTGGCAGAACTTTTTATCACCCGTGCCAGAGGGGACAATGCAGGCAAGGCTGTGGGCACTCCTACTGACTGGGCAAATTTTGTAACTGTCACAACCAGCCAGGGGCTGACCCCATGGTATAGCCTGGAATCGCCGAAACGGCCTCCGATGTTACCACTGTTTTACAAAGTGAAACCCTTTTTATTCGACTCTGCTACCGTAGTGAGTTTACGTCCGGGACCGCCTCCGGCCGTCGGATCAGACCAGATGAATCAACAAACAGATGAAGTTTACAGCCTGGTTAAAAATCCAAGCAGGGGAAATATCGGTATTGTGGAAAAATGGGCCGATGGGACCGGTACCTACACGCCACCTGGTCACTGGAATGCCATAGCCGCGGATGATTTTGTTCATCAGAACTTCAGTGAAGTGCGCTGGGCAAGGAATATGGCACTTCTGAACATGACCCTGATGGATGCCGCGATCGTATGCTGGGATATCAAATATCATTACTTCAATCCGAGACCAACCCAGTTAAATCCTTCTATCAAATCATTAACGGGTATACCTAATTTCCCTTCTTATGTATCCGGTCACTCTGTATTCAGCGGATCAGCATCTACCATTCTGGGTTACCTGCTTCCCGAGAATGCCGCCAAATACACGTCGATGGCAAGTGAAGCAGCCAGAAGCCGCCTGGTGGGCGGACTTCATTACCGGATAGATTGTGAAGTCGGTATGACGGTCGGAAATAATGTTGGCAACTATGCCATTCTGCGGGCGCAGAATGACGGGGCCAATTAACTTTTTTTGGTTTAAGCAATTAAGACCCTTCGATTCTTCGCGGGGTCTTTATAAAAACTAAAATTAAAAAATGAAAACTTTAGCTAATACACAAAAAATACATTACTCCCTGCGGATCGCTGCTGCCATGTGTTTTATCGGCCACGGTTCGTTTGGTGTTCTTACCAAGCCCATCTGGTGCAATTATTTCGCTCTTTTCGGAATTGATACAGTAAGCTCTTACCGGCTGATGCCCTACCTGGGTTCCATAGACATTCTGATGGGTATCATCCTTCTTTTTAAACCCTTCCGCGCCATTGCGGCCTGGCTGGTTGTCTGGGGAATCATAACGGCCTTATGCCGCCCGCTTTCCGGCGAACCCTTTGGCGAGTTCATTGAGAGGGCCGGGAATTTTGGCGCTCCGCTTTGTATGCTGCTGCTTGCCGGAGGAATACAATTCAATACCCGCTGGCTTTTTTCAACGATCGATTCCGGTGCGCCGGTGGACGAACGGTCCCTGACCCGGGTAAAAACAACGTTGCAGGTGATTGTGTTCCTTTTGCTGGCAGGTCATGGCTGGTTAAACCTGCTGGGAAAGCCGGCCC
>WSSedB1CaDRAFT_10001116_pt1 | contig 10518 bp, 9 predicted proteins | sample WetSurSB1Cattail_FD_9460 | JGI IMG/M metagenome (IMG submission 9460)
ATCGGGGCCTTATTGACCCTGATCGTAGGCGCGATCGCGCGGAATCAATCGGCTGGAACCATTATCGGAATCATCACGGCTGCCGGGGCCGGGCTCTGGTCGCTGCAATCACCGCCTGGCCTGCTCGCCCCCACTCTGGGACTCTCGGCAAGCGGCCTGGCGCGCCTGTTCACGTCATGTTTCGCGTTCATGGCCGCGGCAGTGCTCGCGCTCTCCAGCGGCTATAACATCCGGCGCGGCATTCGCGGAGAAGAGTACCCGGCCACCATACTGTTCACCACCTTCGGCATGGTTGCGCTGGCCTCGGCCACCAACCTGCTGACAGTTTTCCTGGGGCTTGAGGCAATGACCTTCGGTTTCTATTTTCTGGTGGCCATCGACCGTGAACGGGAAGTCTCAGCCGAGGCCGGACTAAAGTATTTGCTCATGGGGGTGCTGAGCACGGCTTTTCTCGCCTTCGGCATTGCCCTGCTCTACTGCGTCGGGGGGACTCTGGGGATCAAAGAGGCAATGCAACTTACGCTGGTTAGTGGAACTCCAAACCCCATTGCCCTGGCGGGATGGGGATGTCTGCTGATCGGCATTGCCTTCAAGCTCTCGCTGGTTCCGGCCCATCTCTGGACACCCGATATCTATGAGGCCGCGCCCTCCCCTGTCGTTGCTTTCATTTCAGGCGGATCAAAAGGCGCGTCAGTGATGCTGCTCCTGCTGCTATTGCCGCATGCAAGCGACCTTGCCGCGTTGCGGATTCCGCTGATGGGACTGGCACTGCTCTCAATGGTGGTGGGAAACCTGGCGGCACTGCGTCAAACGCGTGTCAGGAGGATGCTGGCTTATTCCTCCATCGCGCAGATGGGATACATCGTGGTGGCGTTTATCAGCTACGGGGGAGGCGGATTCCGGGCTGCCGCCTATTATGCGATCGCCTACGGAATCATGAGCCTGGCAGCCTTCGGAGCCATCAGCGTGCTTGAGCGCGGCGGATGTGGCGCAACACTCGATGACTACCGGGGGCGCGGATTCACCCATCCGCTCAGCGCTTCCGTACTGGCCCTGGCGCTGTTCGCCTTGGCAGGCATCCCGCCCACAATCGGTTTTACGGGAAAATTCCTGATATTCGCATCAGCCCTTCGCGCCGGGGAAATCGCCCTGGCAATCACTGGCATCCTGACTGCCGCTGCCTCGGTCTACTACTACCTGCGGGTGATGTCGGCACTCTACCTGCACCAATGCAAAGATGACAATCGTGAAAACGTTAGCATTATGGAGACAGTAGTTCTCGGGCTTTCTTCAGCCCTCATAATTCTGCCGGGTTTGTTCCCCTCACAGCTGCTGGTTATCCTGAAAACGCAACTCCCATAACAAGCGTCCATTTTCCTTTCCATTAACCAGAAAGCGCTACGATTTTTCATGCATTAACCGGTGCAGTGCGCCACCAGAACTGTTACGTCATCCGGACGCGCTCCGAGATACTCCGTAAGTTGCACCAGGCGATCCACCATCTCTTCGGCATGTGACGCTCCCTTGAGATGTTTGGCCAGGAGCCGGTTGTTCAGCCCCAAATCCGGCCGGGAGTCGATCAGGCCGTCGCTGTAGAGCACCAGCGTGTCTCCCCTTTCAAAGCGGACCATTCCTTCCCGATAAATCTTGCGGCCCGGAACACCCAGCGGAAGGCCGCGTGGAGAGAGCCCCTTGATCGCGCCGTTTTTGCGGCGAACAAAGGCATAGCCATGACCGCGGTCCACAAACGTCATACAGCGGTTCTCGGTGTTAAGCTGCCCCAGAAACAAGGTCACAAAGCTTTCCGAGTTATCCAGGTCGGTGCGCAATGCCGATTCGGCCAGCTTAATCGCCATTGCAGGACGGTTGTGTCCCAACGAGCGGATGGAGGCCCTGACCGTAGCCATCAGCATGGCTGCTGCCATTCCCTTTCCCATCACATCCCCCAGGGTCAGCGACCACACCTTGGGGCAGACCTCCAACCAGTCAAAGAAATCCCCCCCCACCTGCCGGGCAGGCAGGCACTTGGCCGCAATGTCGAAGCCGGGAATAACCGGATAGCCGCGCGGCAATAATCTGGTCTGGATTTCAGCTGCATAGTGCAATTCCATCTCCATCTGGTAGCTGCGCAGTTCGCTTTCCCGCAATGCCTGCTCGGCCCGTTTGAGTTCGGCGCGTTCTCCGGCCTCGCTCAGTGCCCTCTGCACTGCCGGCGCCAAGCGGGAAAGCCTGTTTTTCAGGACGTAATCCGTGGCGCCGCTCTTCAAGGATTCTATCGCCGCCTCTTCGCCCAGCCTGCCGGAGACGAACACGAACGGCAACTCGGGTTGGCGCTCACGGACGATAGCCAGTGCGCTCATGCCGTCGAAGCCGGGCAGGGCGAAATCGGCCAAAATCAGGTCAAACGAGTCTTTTTCCAGCTCAACAATGAATCTTTCCCTGCTCTCAACCAGCACAATATCACAATCAATCCCTTCGGCTGCCAAGTAGGCCTGCACCAACTCGGCATCAACCGGATCATCTTCAAGATGTAATATACGCAGATGTGCATCCATCTTAGCGGGCCCTCTTTCCGGAAGCCGGGGGCGGCTCGTTAACCAGAGCCCAGAACACCCCCAGTTCCTCGACAGCATTCATGAATTCCTTGAAATCGACCGGTTTCACCACATAAGCATTGACGCCCAGCTTGTAGCTGTCCACCAGATCCCGTTCTTCACGCGACGAAGTCAGTATCACCACCGGGATCAGCTTCATCCGCTGATCGGACTTGACCACGCGCAACACCTCCAGGCCGTCCACCTTGGGAAGCTTGAGGTCGAGCAGGATCAACGCCAAATCGTTACAGGTCCGGTCTTCAAATGGGCCGCGACAGAAGATGAAATCCAAGGCCTCTTCTCCATCGTGAACCCAGGTGACTTCATTGGCCAGATTGTGTTCCCCCAATGCCTCCAGGGTCAGTTCGGCATCATTGGGATTATCCTCCACCAGCAGGATTCGTTTAAGTGGAATCATGGTCTATACCTCCCCTTGTTTCGGCAGCGAGAACCAAAAGGTCGTACTGCTGCCCGGAGTGCTTTCAGCCCAGATCCGCCCCCTGTGACGGTGGATAATTCGTTGGCAGTTGGCCAGGCCAACACCGGTCCCCTCGAATTCCTCACTGCTGTGCAGGCGTTGGAACAGACCGAACAGCTTGTTGACGTACTTCATGTCGAAACCAACACCATTATCCCTGACATAGAAGACGGTTTCGTCAGGTGCATCCGTGACTGCTCCGATTTCGATCCGTGCAGCAGGTCGCGGGCGTGTGAATTTTAGGGCATTGGCAACCAGGTTGCGAAACACCTGGCGCAGCATGGCGCTATCCCCCTCCATTACAGGCATGCCGGCGATTTCCCAGTCGATCGGCCTATCCTGTTCCTGTCCCTGCAATTCCCCGATAACCTCCCTGACAAGGACATTGAAATCAATCATGCTCTTTTGTAACTCTGTGCGGCTCATGCGCGAAAAGGCGAGCAGATCGTCGATCAGGGTACCCATTTTCCGGGAAGCCTCCGAGATTACCTGCAGGTAGTGGCGGCTTTTCTCGTCCATCGATCCCTGGTCGTGCTTGTTGAGCAGTTCAACGAAACCGGTGATATGGCGCAGTGGGGCGCGCAGGTCGTGGGACACGGAATAACTGAAAGCCTCCAGTTCCCTGTTGGCGGACTCGATCTGCTGGACATGACGGTTCAGTTCCGCGTTCAGTTCGTTGACTTGTTTTTCGGCACGCCGGCGGTTCAAGGACTCCATAAAAGCCGCCGAAAGCGCCTCTATATCCTCTTGGTCGGCCAAGGTGTAGCCGCTCTGCTTGCCTGCCAAAGCTATCATGCCGGTGATGCCCCCCACGTAACGCAGAGCTACGCCCATGAAGGAATCAATCGGTGGATGTCCGGGCGGTTTTTCGGTCGCGTCGGGATGAGTGGAGGGGTCGTTGATGATCCACGAACGCCCTTCCCTGAGTCCGATGCGATTGATGCCCCGGGAGGGCATATTCTTGATGAGATGCAGGGCTTCCTCCACCGGTATCCGGCAGGCCTTCCAGCCGGCTTCGCTGATGGTGGTCGTGTCGAACAACCCTTCCGGGTTCAGCTCCCCAATGAAGCTGTAGGCGCTTCCAGTCAACTCCTCAGCCGCCTTCAAGCAAATGCGCGCCACATCCTCTTCACGTTCACAACCCGGAGTCTCGCGGAAGACCTTGATGATGGCCTTCAGAAGGGCTATCTGACGCTCGGTCCGTGGCTCGATTCCTGCTTCTGTGTCAGTTGGTTTATTATTGGCATTTCGAGGCATAACATGCTCCTTTTACAGACTCAACTCTCAGATCCCCGCACTTTACAATCTCATGCCGTATTCTTGTTGTTTGTTATTATTTTAACACATTGACGACCGCACGAGTTCCACCCATTAGGAGCCGTTTCAACACAAAAAAAGCCGGGAACTGGCGGAAATCCTCTCCTCATCGGGACATTTCCGGATCACCAAGCGTATCGACAACGACAGTGAGGCGCGAAATCTGCTGGACCGCGGCACGGTCAGGGTAGTGTTGACCATCGAGCACGGCTTTAGCGAACAGCTACGCCGTGGAGAAACCGCGGCGGTCCAGGCGCTGCTGGACGGTTCCGACTCCAATACGGCCGGGGTAGTCATGGGCTATCTCGGACGCATGTCGAACGACTACAACACCCGGCTGCAACTGCGTTTTGCCGAACGTCACCTGGGCATGAAGCCCCGCATAGGCCGGGTAGAGCTGGCCTGTCGCGCCTGGTTCAACGACAATCTGGAAAGCCCTCCCTTCTATGTTCCGGCGGTAATCACCAACATCCTGTTCGTTATCACCATGCTGCTCTCCGGTTTTGCCTTTCCAATCGAGAGCATGCCCGTAGCGGTGCAGTGGCTGACACTGCTTAACCCGCTCCGGTTCTATATGGTTACTATCAGGGGAATATTTCTGAAAGGGGTGGGATTCGGAATACTCTGGCCGCAACTGGCTGCGCTGACCGCCATTGGACTGGCGGTGCTGCTGGTGGCGGTGGAGCGTTTCAGGAAAACGGTAGGGTGAATCCGTGACGCCTGTACGGTGTAACGAGCGAAATTCCGGAGTCAATCGCCGCCTGTGATGTTCCATGCCGCTTGTGCCGGGTAATCAGCGCCCATGCCGCGAATCACGCCTGAAATGCCGGGACTGAGGCATTCCAAGCGAGAGAAACCGGGAAGGTGACACGGATTCAGGGGCGAGGTAAGGATGTATCAGTAGTGCGGCGGACGCTCGTCCTCATCCGGATCGCGGATCGACGAGGGCTCAAACGTGCGGAACTGTTCGCTCAGTAGATTGAACTGGCGTTCCAGCCGGGAAATGATCTTTTCCTGACGGAATACGGTATCATTAAGTTCCTGAATGGTGCGCTCCTGCTGCATGAAACGCAACTCCAGTTCGGTCATACGCTCTTCCATACTTTCCCCCATAAAATACTCCAACCTGAATCGTGACGCCGGAACGACAAAACGCGCGGAATGCCGGAGTTGACCGCCGCTGCGCAGAAACATGCTGGAAAGTCCGATTTGTACTCCGTCGGACAACTCAATTTCACCGGTAACCCCGAACTTAGGCGTTCCGGGCAAGTGAAGGCGTGGAGGCGTCACGATTCAGATCTGAATCAGTTCCCACGCTGTCAGTTCCGCAATGCTGTGCTGGAACTTGCGGCGCGTCTCACGGATCACAAAGGGTACGTCACGCGGTTCTCCCAGCAGCCTGAAATGGGGCGCCAGAGCTTCCTTGAGACCATCCAGCGTCCAGACCGGTTCACCAGCTTCACGGAAGCCCCCCAGCCATTCCTCTTTTTTCGTATACTCCTCCAGCCAGGTGTACGGTGACGTAATCACCAAAATTCCACCTGGATTCATTCGCGTATGAATTGTGGAGAGGAAAAGCCGGGGTGAATAGAGTCGGTCGACCAAGTTGGCCGCCAGTACCAAGTCGTAGCCGGTGAATTTTTCCGGCAGGTTGCAGGCATCGGCCTGGGAGAACTCAACCTGCTGGCGGACATCATCCAGCCCCAGGTCGGCCAGGGCAATTTCGTGAAACGAGACAATTTCACCCTCTTCGGGCAATGCATAACGCAGGTAGCCTTCTTCTTGCATGCGGGCCGCCAGACGGAAGAACCGGGTGGAGAAGTCCAGACCGGTTACCCGCTGGAAACCGCCCTTGGCCAGCTCAAATGCTGATCGCCCCACGGCGCATCCCAGGTCGAGGGCATGCCCCTTGGTGCGCCCTTCCATTACCTCCAGACAAATCCGGGCGCAAGCTTTTGGTGCGTTGGGTATACCGAAGTGTTCCTCCCCGTAGTGGGCATCGCAGTACTGGGCTGTCAGGGTATCGGTCTCGTACTGATCCTGATGGATTTCGATCGGCGCGGCGCTCTCCACATACCGGAATCCGGCATGCTGGAAGAAGTGCCGGCGAAAAGCGTAACGCGAATCACGGGTTGCCTCGTTGCCGGTGGAAATCCATGAGCCCCCCTTGATCAGGTTGTGACGGGTGTCGAAGGTAGGGGTGGAAAAATCGTCATACCAGGGATGAATACTGAATCCGTGGAAGGGGTAGATGGGGCTTTCGGTCCACTGCCAGACATTGCCCAGCACGTCGTAGAATTCATTGAAACGGAAACGATCCACCGGACAGGGAGAACTCCAGTACTCAAGGTTGATATTGCCGGGAGCAGCATCCCACCAGGGCTGATCGGGTATAGCGCACACATCCCGCAGGCGGTTCCATTCGTCCTCGCTCGGCAAGCGTATCGGCTGACCGGAGCGGGCCGCTTTCCAGTTGCAGAATGCCTTGGCCTCAAGCTGATTGACCTCCACCGGCCAGTTCCAGGGCAGATCGATGATCTCAAGCATGGTGCGCAGTCCCCAGCCTTCATCAGATCCTGCCTGCTTTATCCAGAACAGCGGATGTCCGGCCTGTTTGAACTCACGCCAACTCCAGCCCTCCCCGGTCCACCATTTCTGTTCCTCATAACCGCCATCCTCCACAAACTCCAGGTATTCACCATTGGAAACCAGGTAACGGGAAGCATTGAAACCGGCCACCTCGGCCTGATGAAAACCATACTCATTGTCCCATCCGTACAAAGGATGGTCGTTAGATTTGCCGAGCTCAACCGTTCCTTCCGGCACCGGCAAAAGATCGTTGCGGGGAGGCTCACCCGTTTCGCGGCAGATATCCCAGAAGGGCTGCTTGACCACCTGGTCAATGGGCAGCTGCCTGATCAGCACCGACGAGGTTTCCAGGTGAATGCGTTCGTGTTCGATCCCCATCATGACCCCCCAGAAAGGACTCTCCCAGGTGATGGGCAGGGTCAGCGGCAGTGTCCGGATCAGGTCGTCCACTACTTCCCGGACCTTGTCGCGGTACTCCTTGACCGCCTGACGGGCCGGCCAGTCGTAGTGGGTGGAATCCAGATCATCCCAGGACATTTCGTCCACTCCGACCGCGAACATTGATTCGAAAGCGGGGTTGATGCGGGAATCTATCACCCTGGCAATGGTCAGTTTATTGATAAAGAAGGTGGCGGTGTGGCCATAGTAGAAGATAAGCGGATGGCGCAGGCGATCGGCCCGCAGATAAAAAGTGGCGTCTTCCTTAAGTGTTTCATAGAGCATTTCGTGGATATCAAAGGTGCGGTGGAAATACTCCCGAATTTCGGCCCGTTTCTGTTCGGGATCTCCTTCATTCAGGATAACTGTGTGGGTTTTGCGCAGTTCCATGAGTATCGCCTCCTCTATTGTTCATACCATACAGCATATGACATTTTAGCACTCATGCAACCGGGCTTCTGCGTCAACGGAATGGGTTTATCGACGGCAATTCACTCTCCAGCGGGCGGGAAGTTGCCAAAGGAGAATAGACACTTCCTCCTATGCACGAAAGTTTGTGAGCTGCCTTGTCCTCGTACATCCGCATATCAGCCTGATTCAGGAGACCAGCTATCTCCTCGGGAATGGCGGCCGTGGCGCTCCCGAGAGAAAAGCGAACCTGAATCGGCCCATTGTCCTCACAAAGACGTTTTTCTGCTTCACGAATACGCTCCAATGACGAGGCAGTTATTATTTCATCGGTCTGGAGCAAAAGCACCGCAAATTCATCACCGCCGATACGCGCAACAAGATCGTCGGGCCGGAATGAATCCTTGAGTAGGTCGGCTGCTGTTTTTATCAACTGATCGCCTGCAACGTGCCCGTGGCAATCGTTTACCGCCTTGAGTCCGTCAAGGTCGGCCATGATGACGCTGACCGGATATTTTCTCCCTCGTGATGCCCGTTCGAACTCTGTTTCGAAGTGAGAACGATTGTACAAGCCTGTCAAAGAATCGTGAGCGCTCAAGTACTGGAGCCGTTTCTCAATTTCCTTACGGTCGGTGATATCGCGGATAACAGCCAGGACACGGCCCTCACCACCGATATGGGATGCAATGACGGAAACCTCGGTCCAGAAAAGCTCGCCGTTTTTTTTCCTGGCAAGCCATTCATATGTCTGTGATCCTTCTTCAACGGCCTTTCGTATCATTCCGACCGCCTCGTTCAATGAATAGGGCGACTCGCCGGCACTGAAATCATGAACATTCATGAAGAAAATTTCCTCACGCGTGTACCCATACATTTTTTCAACTGTCTTATTGGCATCCACTATGGCTCCGGTATATGCATCATGAACAAAGAGCGCATCATTGGTGGAGTTGAAAATCTCCCAATAATTGCTTTCGATTATACTCATCATCCTTTCGGTTTCGCGCTGTTCGGTAGCGTCATAAATGGTTATCATCATCCCTTGAAGACTTCCGTCGTCTCTCGCCAGGCGCACCACGGAAAAAAATCCCCAAAAATCAGTTTCATCCCGGCGAACGAAATGCACTTCAGAGGAAACTTCCTCAATCTCCCCCGTGACCAGCATATGCATATTCATTTTTATGGCTTCAATATCCGATGGATGAATATAATCAATGAAGGCCGTACCACGAAGCTCGGACACTGTGCACCTGAATAGTTCCGCCATCCGCTTATTGGCAAAGGAAATGGTCCATTTGTTGGAATCCGTCGCAAAAACACCTGCCTGAGACATTTTCATAACTGCCCGCAGCTGTCGTTCCTTATCGTGCATTGACCGTTTATCCATTGTCGGATTACCTGATATTCGTTCGTCTGTGATTTAAAAAGTACTATCTATCCATTCAAAACAAAATCGCAAGTAAATATCATCCAAGAAACAGCGGCATGACGATTTTTGTGGACTGCCGGCAAACATTTCCCGTATTCTTGTGTACGGTTTACATCGGCGCAACACGCCTACCACACTCTGAAGAGGTACAACAAATGTCACACGCTAAGCACGGCGACAAGGTAATATTCCACTACAACGCCACCCTTGAAGACGGCACCGTTTTCGACTCAACCCATGAGGATGTCTGTGAAGAGGAGGACTGCGGCTGCGACGAGGCGAGTGGTCCCATGGAGCTCACCATCGGATCGGGGGAGTTTTTTTCCGAGATTGAGCAAGCCTTGATCGGCATGGCTGTAGGAGACAAAAAAAGCGTGCTCATCCCCGCATCGGACGCCTTTGGCGAATATGACGAGGAAAAAGTTTTTACTGCCAAGCGCACTGAAATCCCCGAAGATATGAAACCGGAGGTCGGGGATGAGTTCACGCTTTCCAACGACAACAACGAGGAGATTGATGTGACCGTTGTCGAGGTAACCGCGGACAGCGTCACCTTTGACTCCAATCATCCTTTGGCTGGTGAAGACCTCACCTTTGACATCGAACTTGTGGAAATCATCTAGAAATTCCTCCCCTGGCATCCAATACAACGACTCCCGGAGTTCACCTCCAGGAGTCGTTGTATTTCCACACATCCTCTCAATGTTCATATTCCCCTGAAAAAGCGGAACGTCAGACATTCAGGGCCGAACCGCCGGAGCTCGACCACCCCATGGATACCACACCGGACTTCGACCATCAGAAGCTGCTTGAACTGGCCGCAATGCGCATGCCCTTCGGTAAATATGCCGGACGGCGTCTGATTGATCTGCCCGAGCACTACGTCGTCTGGTTTGCACAGAAAGGTTTCCCCAAAGGAAACCTGGGCGACATGCTACACACGGTGTACGAAATCAAAGTCAACGGCCTGGAGTTCCTTTTCGACCCGCTCCGTTAAATTGAATTTTTCCTTTATTGGGTCGCACTCAAATAAAAAAAGGCGACGGAATTCTCCGGCACCCTCCACGCTTCACCCCAATTGTGCCATCGGGGCTATATAATGCGTTCATCCCTCTTTGTTACACAACTGAAACACTATACACGGATAATTTTTTAAAAAACAGCCTGTTTTTTTCGATTTTCGAAGGTATAGTTTAAACAGGTAGCGCTACCGGAAAACGACTGAACTGACAAAGGAGGGCAACATTATAGAGGAAGCTACTCCC
>WSSedB1CaDRAFT_10001117_pt1 | contig 10515 bp, 12 predicted proteins | sample WetSurSB1Cattail_FD_9460 | JGI IMG/M metagenome (IMG submission 9460)
GTCATTTAATCCAATCCTTTTCTCTTACATTTTATTTCACAGCATGTTTATTATACCACAAAAAACAAAACGCCCCCATAAAGATCAAGAGCGCCATACTTCCCCCCATATTTTTTGCATCAACTCCACTGTGCAAAAATTGTATTGAGCTTCACACCAAGATAAGCTGCCACAGCCGCTTTGAATATATCTCCCGGAATAAACGGAAAAACTGCCATTATCATTGCTTCCCAAAGATTAACTTGTAGAACCAGCAGCATAGAAATAATCCCTCCGATATACGTAAGTGGAATTCCTACTACAACTGCCACCAAAAGATATCGCCTAAAGCTGTTTTTCGATCCTTTCAAAAGGCTAACAATCGGATATACGATAACAAACGCAATAATGAACCCCCCTGTTGGCCCAACAAGCTTACCAAAACCTGCTGTCCCTCCAATAAATACCGGCAGTCCAATACAGCCTAACAAAGTATAAACTGCTATAACAATAAATGTCTGTTTGGGTGTCAAAATAAATGCCGATAGATTCATCACAATCGTAAGTGCCGTAAGCATCGCTGCCGTAAATGGTAATGGAAAAGATATATAGGCCGACACACAAAGAAGTGCCACGCAAATCGCCATCTTCGTCATTGTGCGGGTCGCTGATATTTCACCAATTCTTTTATTCTGCATACTAAACATCTCCTTAAAATTCACGTTCTTATTATATGCAATAAATGCTTTACAGTCAACCACTTATATCATATTGGTTAACATATGAAATAAAAACAGTACGCAACCAAATATCGGTCGCGTACTGTTTTTACTTATTCATGCGATTCATTTTCTTTTCTTGTAATATTAAGATCAAGCTTTGGCTGTTGTATTTTATCCGATTTTGTTTCCACCAAAGTTTCTTCAATAGGATCTTCTATTGGTTTTTCCTCTAGTGCAACAGTATCATCCGGAGCCTTATCTGACTCGTCTTCCGGTTTATCCGTAATAACGCCCTTCGTCATAAGCTCTTCAAGCTGTGCCGCATGAAGTGTTTCGCGTTCCATGAGCGCATTGGCTATAAGAGTAAGCTTATCAAGATTATTTTCTAGAAGATGACGACATTCTTCATAGGCATCTTCAATATATTTACGAACTTCCTTATCAATTTCATAAGCTACTTCTTCTGAATAGTTGCGCTGTTGATTGAAATCACGGCCAAGGAATACTTGATGATCCTGTCCTTCACCAAAGGATATAGGGCCAAGCACATCACTCATACCATATTGTGTAATCATGCTGCGAACAAGCTGCGACGCACGCTGAATATCACTTTGCGCACCTGTGCTAATTTCTTTAAGCACAACTTCCTCAGCCACACGTCCGCCAAGAAGTGTCTTAAGCTTATCCATAAGTTCCCCCCGCGTTGCATAAGAACGGTCTTCCTTTGGCAGCATCAGTGTATACCCACCAGCTCGCCCACGAGGAATAATCGTAACCTTATGAACCGGATCAGCATTTGGCAGAAGCAACGCAACAAGCGTATGACCACCTTCATGAAAAGCAGTAAGCTTCTTTTCACGATCACTAATGACCTTAGACTTACGCTCCGGTCCCGCCATAACACGTTCAATAGATTCTTCGAGTTCATTCATTGCAATTGTTTTCTTGTTGCGGCGCGCCGAGAGAAGTGCCGCTTCATTGACTAGATTACTAAGGTCAGCCCCGGTAAAACCCGGTGTGCGCCGTGCAAGAACATCAAGATCAGCATTCTTGTCGACAGGCTTCCCCTTCGTATGCACTTTAAGTATTGCATTTCTTCCTTTAACATCCGGTTTATCAACAACAATTTGACGATCAAAACGCCCTGGGCGCAAAAGTGCCGGATCAAGAACATCCGGGCGATTTGTTGCTGCAATAATGATAATGCCTTCATTTGAGGCAAAACCATCCATTTCAACAAGCAGCTGATTGAGTGTCTGTTCTCTTTCATCATGTCCACCACCAACACCAGCACCACGCTGACGACCGACTGCATCAATTTCATCAATAAATACAATACATGGCGCATTTTTCTTAGCCTGCTCAAAAAGGTCACGTACACGTGATGCACCGACACCAACAAACATTTCGACAAAGTCGGAACCACTGATTGAAAAGAACGGCACACCTGCTTCACCTGATACAGCTCTGGCAAGAAGTGTTTTCCCTGTGCCCGGAGGCCCAAAAAGAAGTACACCTTTCGGTATTCTTGCCCCAAGTTCATTAAACTTTTTCGGATGCTTGAGAAACTCTACAACCTCTTCAAGTTCCTGCTTCGATTCATCTGCACCAGCAACATCTTTGAATGTAACCTTGACTTTGTCGCTTCCGCTCATTTTTGCCCGGCTCTTGCCAAACGACATTACACGATTGCCACCGCCTTGTGTCTGCTGCATGATAAAGAACCATACACCAATCAAAAGAAGCATTGGCAAAATTGATGAAAACATCGTTGACCACCAAGGTGGTTCTGGTGGATTTTCTGCTTTAATCTCCACACCCTTATCCTGTAAGGCTTTTACAAGATTCGGATCGCCATTTGGCGAATTCGGTGTAATCGTAGTAAACTCTGTATTATCCGACAATGTCCCCTTAATCGTATTGTCGACGATTGTTACCTTTGTTACCTGTCCCTGGTCAACTTGTTGTAAAAATGCCGTATAGTTTATTTCTTGTTTTGTAGTACTTCGCGTTGAAAAATAATCAATAATTGAAATAGCGATTAAAATAATCAACAGATAGAAGCCTACATTTCGTAAAAACTTATTCAATCGGTCGCCCTCCCTCTCCGCGGAGCACATGGTTTAACAGGGCTCCATAGGAATTTATTATATCATCAAATACATCATTTAACAAACAAAAATCAATTCTTTCTTTATATACGTTCCTCACAAGAATCATTCGTAGATCTCTTTCTTTAAAATACCGATGCATGGCAGATTACGATATTTTTCTGCATAATCGAGCCCGTAACCGACAAGGAATTCATCTGGCACTTCATGACCGCAATAATCAATTTTCACATCTGCTGTACGGCGATCCGGCTTACTTAAAAGCGCGCAAAGTTTGACACTTGCCGGCTTTCTCTGCTTGAAATTTTTCAGCAAATAATTCATTGTAAGACCTGAATCTATTATATCTTCAATNATAAGCACATGTTTTCCTTCTATATCATAGTCAAGATCTTTTAAAATTTTTACCGTACCGCTTGTTTGTGANCTATTACCATAGCTCGATACAATCATAAAGTCAAGATGTACGGGTACATCAATTGCCCTGACAAGATCAGCAAAAAATATGACAGCTCCTTTTAAAATACCAACAGCAAAGATTTCTTCCCCCGCATAATCACGACTAATTTCCCTGCCAAGGTCCTGTACTCCCCGCGCGAGCTGCTCTTCTGTAAAAAGTACACGCTCGATATCATCTATCATCACTACAAATTCCTTCTTTCCCTACATTTCTTATTCTTCTCCACCATTAATGGAAGAAATTCTTTGTATTGTCAAACGCAAAAAACGCGTTGTCTGTTCTGTAACCTTTCCAAGAGCCGTTTGACGACAACCACCAATCCAAAAGATGCCCTGTCTATCGCAAAAAAGAGGAATCCTGTTTCGCTGGTTACGTTCAATTTTTGCATCAATAAAAAAGTCCTTAATCTTCTTCGTTCCTTTTCCACAGTCAAACTTATCACCATCGTGACGGCAACGCACAATAAGAGGCCCCTTAAGCTTTGCAGCATCACAAAGGATACAGTTTTCATGATTAGCTGGTTTTTCTGCTTTCGTTAACAGCTCTGTTAGTACTTCGATACCGAGTAATGGAATTCCTGTTTTCCCTGGCACACAAAGCTCAATAGCAAAATCACTTTTTTTCGGCAATAACATTTTTTGAGCCAATTCTATACCCTTATAACTACAATAACCACGAATACCACCCGGAAGCTCAATGCCATTACCCGTTTTTCCCTGTTGCACAAGTGCACTAAGCTCTTCCATATGCAAAAAGCTAATATTTTTCAAGCTTCCTGCCACACGTTCCACTGCCAACCGCAAAAGCTCCCGCTGCAATGCTGTATGCAAAATTATAAAAGGCTCCCGCAAAATCAGCAGCCGGTCCTTCTTTTCCTGAATAACTACCGACCATAAAGCCTGTGCTGACTTGTGGATAAAATCATGTTCTGCCCCTACCAACACAGCTGAACGGCAAAGAGCCTGCGTCACTGCCGGATTATATTCACGTCGCAGCTGTGGTAAAAGCTGCAGACGCAGCTTATTACGCATATAATTGGGTACATCATTCGTCGCATCATGACGTGGTGAAAGCCCTTGTTTCTCACAATAAACTTCAATTTCAGCCCGCGTTATTCCCAAAAACGGTCGAATAATACCAGCCGCTGATGGACAAATTGCTGCCAATCCCTCACTGCCCGCGCCACGGAAAAGATGCAGCAATACAGTCTCTGCCTGATCATCTGCATGATGTGCCGTCGCAATATGTACCTGCCCGCCTTTATCATCAATACCAGCTGCCACATCACGCAGAAATGCATAGCGTACCTCCCGTGCCGCCGCCTCATCCGACATTACTCGTTTCCGGGCATAATCTGGTACATCAACCGCACGCACAGTACAGGGCAGCGCCCGCACTTTACAAAATTCTTGGACAAACACCGCGTCGGCTTTTGATGCCTCACCACGAAACATGTGATCGAGATGTGCCACATGTAGATGAAGCGTATACTTTTCCTGCAGCGCCAAAAGTATATGCAAAAGAGCAAGTGAATCCGGTCCCACCGGAACAGGCAACAAGTATCGTATCGCCATAATCAAACAAGCGATGTTCCCGACAAAAAGTTTCTACTTTTCTTAGCATATCCATCATCCTATCAATAACCACAAAAAAGCACTCCTCTCAGAGTGCTTTCGGAAATCAGTTATTCAGATCTACGGGAACCGCCACGGCCACCGCGCTTTGAATCTGTATTCTTTCGCAAATCAGTAAGTCTTTCATCACTATCTTTCAAAAACTTCGTTAACTTATCTTCAAAAGAAGGAGCAATATATCGATTCGGTCTCCTGAAATCATTGTTGGGAGCTCTCCTAGGTGCCGGACGGTAGCTTGGAGACGCACTCTTCTGAGGCTGCTGGTTCTGTTGATGCTCAGCGGGTTTATTTTCCTGAAGCTGCTTAATCGACAAACCTATCTTGCCACGTTCATCAACTGTCAGGACCTTCACCTTTACCTTATCCTTTTCCTTAAGGAAATCCTTTACATCCTTTACATATACATCCGCAACTTCAGATATGTGAACAAGACCCACTTTACCTCCTGGTAATTCAACAAAAGCCCCGAAATTCGTAATCCCGGTTACCACACCTTCTACCACACTGCCAACTTCAATGGACAAATTACTTCCTCCTTAAAATTTACATTACACCGTTATTATAACCTTGCACATTCTAAAGTGTCAAGAACATATCACTCACTTCTTTGAAGAAATATATGGTATTTCACCTTGTTTTACCATGCCTAGCTCTTCTCTTGCTATTTTTTCAACATAAACAGGATCATTCAGTTTACTTTTTTCTTCATTTAGTTCTTTATTTAACTTTTTTTCCTCTGTAAGATGTACCTCAGCCGCCTTTTTTTCATCCGCAATTGCATTCAAATGAATCTGCTGCTCTACCGCCGTATAGGAAAAATAAATGCCAACACCTATAAGTATCAAAATAAACCAATTAAATCCACGCTTTACTCGTCCCATATCCTCCCTGCTTTCTATCCCTAAACAAGTCTTACTCTTTCAAAGACTTCCCCGCCGATACAGGTATATGCATTCACTATTTCTCCGCCCATTGAAAATACTCTGTATTTACAATGCGACGATATATGGAGCTGCACATTTCACATCTGAAATAACTTGCCACATCTTCCATTGTTGGCTTGCCATCGACAATTCGTACCGGCTGTCCCTCAACAACTACCATATCGGCCCCGCACCGAGGACAACTGCACCTTCCTTTTTTGTCTAAATGCAGTTTCATTGGTTGAAGTTCTCCCGTCGCAAGAATTTTCTTTTTCTTTTCCTTTTTTTGCTGCAAAGGGAAAACATCATAGTAATCCGTATCCAATAGTTCACGATAAAACACCTTACAAGAATCACACTCATATCTTGTTTTCGTATCTTCCATATTAAATTTTCCGTCAACGACTGTTACAGCATCACCTGCAACACGTTGAAGTACATGCCCGCATTCAGGGCATACATATTCACCATTATCTGCACGATTTAATTTTAATAATGTCATAATAACTACCAGATATCCTTTTCCAAGCCCTTATTTTTCAGGCTTTATAGATAGTAAATTCCATAAACGCTAAAAAAATTCCTGCATTAAAAAACTTTTTTTCCAAAATTTAAGCAATTTTTTCCGTAGCAAACCCACAATTTTTTTCTGCATCTTTATAAACCAAACTCTGTGAAACAATCCCACACGTTATTTTTATACACTCTACTATAAGCTTATTCTAAAATCAGTTATTTTTTCTACAGCAATATGAATATAAGAAACAATATCACGTGCAGCATATGGTTTTTTATAAATATGTGCCTGTTTCTGCATTTCAGCCAACAATTCCGGATGACAAAGCACATCCGCAACTGCCTCCCCAAGTTTTTCATTTTCCTTGATCCAGACGGCTGCTCCAATACCCGAAACATAAGCTGCATTATCCGTTTCTGGTCCTGGTATTGGTTCATGCAATAGCATTGGCAGTTCCATTGCAAGCGCCTCGCTCACAGTAAGTGCTCCCGGTTTGCTCACAAGGCAAGTTGCAATCGCCATAAACTCTTGTACATTATTCGAATAACCCCATACCTCAATCTTATGCTGCGAATTTCTGGCATACTCTCTAATCTTAGACCAAAGTGATGTATTCTTTCCTGTAACTACAAGGATTTGCATTGGTATCGATATTTTCTCAAGCTGCTCCAATGCAAAGTTCACACCGCCAAGACCAAGTCCACCACCCATAATAAGGACAATCGGTAATGTCTCCTGCAGATTAAACCGTGATAGCAATACTTTCTTATCATACCCTTTATTAAACGATTCTTCAATCGGTATTCCTGTCACATAAATTCTTTCTGCCTTAACCCCACGTGCTTCCAGTCCATCACGCAGCTTGTCATTTGCAACGAAATAAAGATTGACATTTTTATAGACCCAAAGCTGATGAACTGAATAGTCTGTGATAACACAGGCCAAGAGAATATGCAGCTGATGGCTTTTCTTCAGATATGCAGCTGCGGCACATGGGAAAGGATGTGTGCAAATCACGATATCCGGCTCATATGTACGAATAATCTCATCCATATTTCTTTTCATTGCAATTGCAATAATACTTTGTACTGAGATGCCCTGTGCCCTCCCGGCTGTAAAATTATATAAAAAATCATACACATTCGGCATAAAATCCAACATTTTCAAATAAGCTTCTTTCAGAAACCCATTTAAGTATGCCGTTTCGGTCGACATAAAGTCCACTATATGGATACGAGCATCAGGATATTTTATTTTAATCTCACCGCTGATAGCTTCGGCTGCTTTGACATGACCTGAACCAATTGAAGCTGTAACAATAAGAAAACTCTTTTTTTGCATTTATTCTTTCCTCCAACGTATCCCGTCCATTGACTCTAAACATACGAACATCGTGTTATTATCTTATCTGTCCGCTTCTTTGTTTACGCTAACCTACATTTTAACATATTCATAACAACGGCGCAATGCGTGATAACCAGTATGCTGTAGTATCTCACCTTTATCTGAAATTTTTATGATGCCGTAATTCCACCATCCACACCCCAGACAGCTCCTGTAACAAAACCTGCTTCTTTTGAGGCTAGAAATACAATGACATTTGCTACCTCATCTGCCGTGCCAATACGCCCCATGGGATAGATTGATCCAAGTTCCCTAAAACCTTCTTCACGTGTCACTCCTGTTGCTAGCTGCTTTTCCGTGAGCGGTGTCGCGATATCCCCTGGACAAATGCAGTTGGCTCTCACACCATAGGGTGCAAGTTCAAGTGCCAGTGCCTTCGTAAATACTGTAACGGCTCCTTTCGATGCACAGTAGGCCGTACATAGATAGTTTCCATTCACACCTGCATCAGAAGATACATTGACAATGGAGCTTCCCTGTCGCTTCTTCAACTCCGGTATTGCATCTCTGCACATAAAATAAGTTCCTTGATATTTGTATCCATTATTGCCATAAAACTTTCTTCTGTCATATCTTCAATAGCCTTCTCAATATAAATACCGGCAGAATTCACCAGTACATCAATTCCCCCCCAGTTTTCCACAACTACACGAACTGCTCTCGCGCAGTCCGCGACGCGGGAAACATCTCCCTTGATAAAGATTATACTGTCAGCAGCCCCCAGTTCTTGCAGAGCAGTTTCTCCACGCAGTGATGACCGCCCTACTAAAGCGACAGCTGCACCGCGCAGCAGAAAAGCTTTTGCCGTTGCCAGACCAATACCGGATGTCCCCCCTGTAATAAGGATTACTTTTTTTTTCATTTTCCTGCCCTCGCTCCCTTTCAGCAAAAACTGTTTATCATTTGAAAAGTGCTTTCGCAAAATCATCTTTCAAATAATAAACAGGAGAAAACAAGAGCCGGGTTCAAATGAACCCGACTCTCTGTTTTTTACTTGTTTACGGCATCCTTTAATGCTTTACCTGCTTTGAAAACAGGATTTTTGGAAGCAGGAATCGTAATTTCCGCACCTGTCTGAGGATTACGGCCTTTTCTTGCTTCGCGTGCTTTCACTTCGAAAGTACCAAAGCCGATCATCTGGACCTTTTCATTTTTTACGAGCGCTTCTTCTACACTAAAGAATAATGCGTTCACAGCCTTTTCAGCATCTTTTTTGGTCAAACCAGCCTTGTCGGCAACACTAGCCACTAATTCAGTTTTATTCACAAATATAGCCTCCTTTGAAATGATTACGATTAGCTTAATTCGCTATAATTCCTGTGATTCCTCTTTATTTTAAAAAATTTTATTTAAAATACCTGCTTTTTTTTAAAAACAGGACAAAAGCAGGAGAAATTAAGTTACATCTGCCTTTTTGCTGCGTTCCAAAAGGAGTCAAGTTCCTTTAATGTAAATGCACTCCAATCTTTTTTTTGTTTTTTTACTTGTTCTTCCACGTAAAAAAAACGTTTTTTAAATTTATTATTTGCCCGATGGAGTGCAACTTCTGCATCCACTTTCATAAATCTCGAAAGATTCACTACAGAAAAAAGTACATCCCCCAGTTCTTCTTCTATATGTTCGCTGTCCTGTTGCTCTGACGCTTCCCAAAGCTCATCGATTTCCTCCGCGAGCTTTTCCCAGACAGGGCCTACCGTATCCCAGTCAAAGCCAACCTGCGCTGCCTTGTGCTGCAGCTTATAAGCCTGCATAAGCGATGGCAGATCCTTCGGTACACCATCAAGCACAGATGTCCGTTCCAGCTTTTCCTGTTTCTTTATCGCGTCCCAGTTGAGCATGACCTCACCCGCATCCAGTACGGATACATCACCAAATACATGCGGATGGCGGCGGATTAATTTTTCCGTGATTCCATCAATAACATTCTGCATAGAAAAACCCCCAGTTTCCTCCGCCATACGTGCATGGAATACAATCTGCAATAAGAGATCACCAAGCTCTTCACAAAGCAAATCACTATCTTCAAGATCAATGGCTTCAATAACCTCATAGACCTCCTCAATAAGATTGCGTCGCAAACTTTTATGTGTTTGAATGACATCCCAGGGGCATCCCCCTGGTGAGCGCAAGGTATGCATAGTTTCTATAAGCGGCTCCAGCATGAACCGTGTTTCCTTTTTCCGTGGCGACACATAGAGACTCGTCAGATGATCAATATGTGGCTGACGATCAATTTTATAAAGCGGTACCTGCCGAATTTCTTCATCCGGCAAACCAAGATTACGTACAAAGGTCACTTCATAGTCATCCGGATAAGATTCCATAAGACTCAGTTTCGTATCTGAAGCCACCTGCTCATTATAGACCTGCGTAATGACAATTCCGGTTGGCATATCCATAGGCAAATTATCGAAATCAACCGCATCGATAATTGTAAGTCCATCAATTGGATCAATGCCAAGCCGAACATACAATACCTCAACAAAACTCATCCCAGGAAGTATTGTAAGCGATATATTCTCTTTTCGGGCAAGGTCACGAATAATCACAACAGTACGCTCTGCAACAAGTGGGCTGCCCGGAACCGCATAGACGATGTCCCCACCAGCTTTGGCCTGCTTAATAACATCACAGGCAATCGAGCTATACACTTCTTCAAAGGTCAATTTATCTTCATATGTATTATCATAAGAGATAAACTTTATGCCATGCTCTCTTAATTTTTCCACCGTCGGATGCTCTGCTGTACGTAAAATCAGCATTGC
>WSSedB1CaDRAFT_10001118_pt1 | contig 10513 bp, 8 predicted proteins | sample WetSurSB1Cattail_FD_9460 | JGI IMG/M metagenome (IMG submission 9460)
GCACAAGCCAGTGCCGCAATAAGTGCCGCTGCTAAAAACATACCCGAATAATCGAAGGTTTGCAAAAGAGTGAGCCCCATCCATGGGCCAATCAGCATAGCGATAGACATAGACAAACCAAAATAGCCGATTCCCTCACCACGGCGCTTTGCTGGAATGACATCAGTCGCAACCGTCGCAAGCGAGGTCGTGGAAAATCCCCAGAAAACCCCGTGCACAAAACGAAGTACAAAAAGTGCCATGAGGCCAATTGCCCAATGATAAGCGAATACTGCCAAAAAAAGCAGTAAAAGCGAACCCCATGCCACCTTCATCCGCCCTGAGCGATCCACCACATACCCGGCCACCGGCCGCGCCAGCACCCCTGCAAATGCATAAAGTGCAAACAAGACACCGACATCGCTTTTATCTCCAGAGAGTACCTGCGTCGTATAAAGTGGAATCGTCGACATCAAATAATACATCGTTGTAAATGCGAAAAAATTCGCCAGACAGCTGAAAACAAATTTAGTATTCCATAATTTTTCCTGTACTTGATTTTGCATTATTATCTATACTCCTATCTAATAAAAAACACTAGAAAAGAGTTTCTGCTCTCTTCCAGCGTTTTACTAAATCTATTTTGTTTTAAGCAAGCTTGAATAAACGCTCTGTATTTCCATGGAAGATGAGATTGCGTTGTTCCTCCGTTATATCGAGATTCTTGACAAAATCAACCCCCGATGACATCCATCCGTAAACCACGGGGAAAGAACTGCCAAAAAGCAAATGATCTGCACCACAGACCTTGACCGCACATTCTACTTGATCCTTGCCCCAGGAAGCCGGATGTGTCATATCGTAGAAAATATTGTTCTTAAGATATTTTTGGATACGGTCTGCTTCTGTTGTATCAAAACGAGACAAGACTTCATTTTTCTTCGATTTATGTGGTGTCGTAAGATTCTGGTTTGCAAACCAGTTACCTCCAAACATCGTATGAATGAACTTAAGGTTTGGGAATTCCTCAAACATTCCGCTGAAAAGTTCGCGTCCAAGAGCTGTAGCCTGATCGACCACACGCCCAAATTCACGGCGCAGATTCGTGAATTCATATATAGACTGCCAATAAACTGGTAACGGCGTATGATGTACGATAATCGGCACTCCTGTCTCGTTTAGAACCTTAAGATACGGTTTAAAGGCTTCATCATCCAAATAAAGCTGGCCGTAATGGCAGGCAAGTTGTACGCCGACCATGCCAAGTTCCTTGATGCAGCGCTCAAGCTCATAAAGATTCTCTTTCCCTCCCCATGGTGGAAGGACTGCATTTGCATACAGGCGCCCATTCGAACGCTTGCACATATCTGCCGCATTATCATTCACGATTTTGCAGGTATCGAGCCGCAGCCATTCCTGCCAGACCGGTACACGCAGCAGGCCTTTATCTACGCCAGCATCATCCATTGCCTTAAGTTTTGCTTCGAGGGAGTAGTCGCCCTCTACATAATCGAGATTATGATAGCCTTGCGGCTTTTCAAGTATCAGATGCTGCTTGCCAGAAGCCAGCATCTCAAGCGTAGCAATTTCACCAAAGCTGCGCGGTGCCGTCGACAAAAAGCCTTCCATAATCTTTTCATTTGTGAAAAGGTCTTCCGGTAAATGATGCATATTACAATCGATAATCATAGAAAATCCTCCCTGTAAAAATATTTGCATATAGTTGCAACAACAACTATATGCAGTATAGCATCAGTTAGTTGTTATTGCAACTATATTTTTAAAATAATTCCCTGTTAAGGTTTCTCTAAATCATATTATTTTATCTAAATATCTTTCTATCCTAAATCTGACAGACATCAGAGGTTATGCCCGGATGCCTGCTCCAAAACGGTATTATTCTTCTGCATCAGCATATAAAATGTTGTTGCCAAAACGACTGGCAAAATAAAAATCAGATACAAATTCTGATAGCCCACAAGACTTACCACAAACCCTGCAAGGTTACCGCCGATAAACCATCCGAGATCAATACCCAGAAAGTTCGTATTGCTCGCACGACCACGTTCCTCTGACGGCACGCGGCGAATACACTCCGACATAAGTGCTGGCTGATCTCCAGCCGTACCACTGCCCACCAGGATAGCTGCCACAAGGAACTGCCAAAGCTCTGTAGCCTGATAAATGACAAATAAACCTAACGCAATAAAAATCTCACAGGGCAGGATGATGCGGTAACTGCCATATTTATCAGTAAGCTTTCCCCAAAAAGGACGTGTACATAGTACCGTTACAGCCTGGACCGTGAAATAGATACCAATCTGGGTAATTTGCATACTTGTGGCATAAATGACCAAAAAAGCCGTAATCGAAGACTGTGCTATGGCATTCGCCATGGTCAGAATCGCCGGTGGAATTGCTGGGAACGCAATCATTGCACTAAGCTTCACCGAATACTTATGCGCTTTATGCCGCTTCGTATCGACTACGATAAAATAGGTCAGGATAAACGCTATGGCACAAATAGCAACGTTAAACTGATACAGAAAATTGTATCCATAAACGGCTGCGACATTCAGTCCAATCATCGGTGCCGTTGCTTGCGCGATAGTCTGACCCAAGCCATAAATTCCAATGCCTGAACCGAGCTTTTTTCTCGTAAAACAGCCCGAAGCAATTGTCATGCAAAGTGTCGAACCAATCCCCCAGCCCAGTCCATTCATACCACGAAACAAAATAAGCAACCCGACCTTCTTGGAAAATACCAGGCCAGTCACGGATAACAGTATAATGCCGATGGTTACGCGCAACAGTAACAGCCGGTTTTCATTATCGACAAGCTGCCCCGATACCGGACGCAGCATAAGTGCACACACCGCAAAAGCACCTGCCAGTACGCCGATGATCTGAGCTGACGCTCCCAAATCATACGCATATTTCGGCAAGGTCTGTGCGAGCATGTTATTGGAAAAATAAATTAAAAAGGCAATAGCGAAGATTGACCAGAATTGTTTATTCTGCAAAATTGGAATATCCTGCAGAGCTTCCTGTTCTGTCTGCATAGAAAACACTCCTTATTTTAATTGACCCATATTCTAAAATTCAAAATCAAATTGAACGGATAAGAAAAAAGGCCCTGTCCACCAGAGCCTAGCAAAATTTTAATGCTAAAACAAAAAATCGTTACCAAAAGACTTATCTTCTTTTTCTTCTTTATTTTGCCTTACAAATTTCATCCATCCATACAAAAAGTTCTGTAAGATCATAGTCACCATCATGTCCACGATTCCACGGAGATGCAAAATCCACCTCAGAACCAGTATTTATGAGCTTCGTTGCAAGAATCACCGGAATAGCAAGTGATGTATCCCGATCAATGGCGCCATGCCGAATACGCCAATATTTGGCAGTTTTCGCTGTACCATTATTGATATAATTCATCGGGTTCATGAGCTTAATAACATTCATATCAGCTAGTGTTGCAGAAGCTGTGCTATTTTTCATAGAAAAGTCCGTAAAATGTTGGCTGTTTATTGTCTTAGTTCCAAATTCATTATTTTCCGGGGAACTGTTATCTAAGGTATCAAAAGCAGGTGTTCCCTTCATGCGCGTTGCATAAATGGCATATTCAGAAAGATCCATCCCTACGACTTTACCATTTTCAATTTTCAACCACGAAAGCCCAGAAAGATCCTCTCCTTTATCAAGAGCACGCTGTGCTGAAGCTATATAAAAAGATTCTAAATAGGTTTTGAAACTTCCATTCCCATTTTCATCAAGGGTAAGTGGATTCCCATCCTTATCTTTAAGAGCCAAATGATTTACGTAAGCTGGAAATAGTCTCTTCAGTTCTTCTGAAACCTGGATCTGTAAATCACTCATTTTTACTGACTCTGTTATTTCTATTGGGGCATTATCCGGTCGATTCATTTTTAAATCACCAATCGCTTTTTCCTCCTGCTTCACCAATGCTCCTGGCTTCTTTCCAAAGGCTGGCATTGGCTCCATCTTGTGCTGATGATAGTCATTGACACCATTAAAAACCCATTCATAGGCCATGTCCGCATGCTCCAAATTGGTAATTGGGCAATAATCGGACGAAGCAAAAATATCATCGCGTTCATCAGCCGCACCAATTTCCTTTAAATAGGGCTCATAATCCTTGCTGTTACCGGTAGCACCAAGCAGTGCTGAGAGTGCTCCGCCTGCACTTGTTCCATTCGATATGATCTTCTCTGTATCACCAGCTGGTAAAGTTTTCTTATTATAACGCAAGTAACGCACAGCAGCCTTATAATCAACAATAAGTGCCGGTGCCTTCCCGGTATAGCTTCCATCCGCGGCCTGTAATGTTCTTCCTCTAACAGCCGGTGCTGCTACAACATAACCTTTTGAAAGAGCTATAAGCGCAGCATTCGGACCGCCGTGACGTGACTCTTCACTTGGTTCTCCTGCTTCCCCCGACATGTATCCACCCACTTCATTTGGCATAAATATTGGTGCGGTTTTTGCCGTATATCCATTTATTGTCTGATTTTCAAAATATGCTTCCGGTATATAAATATTCATTTTTTCGTAATCTGCATCGGCTGGATGCTTGACATAAACACGATTTTCATAAGCCCTAAAACTTATGTCTTCTCCATTTACCTGCATTGTCTTGGTTGTATAACTTTTGGTATCAAGTTTCAGACTATAGCTCCCTTTACTGACAACTATGGGCGTAATTGAATCCGCCGTTTCTGTCAGCTGAGTCGCCTCCACTACGGATATCGGCACAAATTGCATGCCATTGATTGGAAAAACTGGCACAATTAAAAAACCCATTGCCAAACTTTTGATCATGTAATTTTTTAACTTCATACTAAGTAATCGCCCTCTCTATTATCTAATAAATGATTGCTATTGCAACTATTATAGACTAGTAAATTTCAAAAGTAAACACCTTTGCTCAATTTAATGTAGGTGATGCAACGAGCAGACAATAAACAATATTGAGCAGAGGCATTCATATTTGCAAACATTTTATTATAACAAAAAAACAAAGAATTACTTCATTAAGAATTCTTCAACTTACACCAAGTCTAATAATAGCATCATAATATTTAAAACTTATTTACTCTAACACTACTCTACATACTTCTTATTAGACATTTATGTTTTGACTCTCCTGTTTCCGCTTTATCTGACTATAAGCACCGGACATGATGCATGCAGCAACACATACTGGCTTACACTTCCCATAACAATCCGTTTAATTGCCCCCAGTCCCCGGCTTCCCATAATAATGAGATTATATTCCCGCTGCTCACATACATCAACAATAACTTTTGACGGTGCCCCTACTTCAACAATGCTTTTTGCATTTATTTCCCTTGGTACATCATGCATTGCATCAGCTAAGATCTGACAGCCTTTTTCTTTAATTTCTGATGGTACATAGCCGCCCGTACTCACCTGCTCAAAAGCTGATATCTGCTGATTTAAATCAACAACATACAAGAGTCCGATTTCCGCCTGACAGAACTCGGCTATATAGATTGCTTGCTTCAATGCTTGTTCTGCTTGTGCTGAACCGTCTATCGGTACAAGGATTTTCTTGAAATTTTCCATTTATTCGCCCTCTGTCAATAGTAAATTTTCGCTACTTTTCTTTTTTATCAATTTCACTCTGGCCCGATAAAAACAAAAACAAAAAATAACCGCAAGTGCACCAAGATAAAGCATCAATGCACCAAATTCTTTTGAACAGTCCATAAAAGATGCACCACGTGTGAGGATATCACGCGTAAAATGGTATTCCCATGTAAGCGGAAAAACATGCGAAAAAACCCGCACCCACTCTGATAAAACAGGAATTGGTCCCGTCGGACCCCCAAGAATAAACCCTGCTGGTACAAACAGAATCATACGGCTCGCTGCAACACCAGGATTCGCAGATGTCCAGCCAAAAAGCAAACTCATTATGCCAAGCGCCGGCACATAAAAAAGAAGTGACAACAAAAAAACTAAAAGATTTCCTGCGAGTGTCATATCACCAAAAAGTCGCAAAATTACCATACCAACAAAAAGTGCTGCAATGAAACAGCCACTATAAGGAACAAGCCGCAGCATGAGAGAGAACGGATTGCCATGTATGAGTTCCTCTCCTAATTTTTTTTCCATCCGCAACCGTGGTACCATCCCTATCGTAGCGAAGACAAAAAACATTGACGAGAAAAAAAACAAGAAACCTAAGACTTCCCCATTACTATTCGAATTCACTGGATTAAAAAGCTCTCGGTCATTTAATGATAAACCAGTACCTGCAGCAGCTGCTGTTACCGGGTTTTCTACTATACTTTTTTGATTCTCAATTGCAATAATTTCATTCAGTGCCCCCTTCAAGTCTGCTGTCTGTGCACTGTTTGTATTATCATAAAACACCCCGATACTTCCGGCTGATTGGCTATAACGATTTTGCTCAAGATTCTTTGGTAAATAAACAACTGCTACGTTCTGATCACGATAGAAGAGTGCTTTGGGATCTGTTGGCATATTAAGTACGGCTTTAATCTTAATAAAAGGGGATGCACTCATTTCATCAATAATCTCATGACTGTACTTCGAGTTGTCCAAATCAATTACACTAACATTAGCATTTTTGGCAAAGTTATTACCAAGCAGAGTGCCTAAAAATACAGTAACTACGATTGCTACCATAATTGAAACCTTTTCATATGGCATACCTTTGCCTGAAAAGAAAAATTTGATTTCATCTTTTAGTGAATGCATCTTGTGTCACCTCAATTGTCATTCCTGGAATTACTTCTGCCTGTTTATCCGTATAAATACGGATTTGAAATGCGGACAAATCTGCTTGTCCCTTTTCTCTCGACATCTTAAGATCTGCAAAGCCTGGTGCTGCTGTAATGAAACGTATTGTTCCCTCAATTGGTTTACTATCAGCTATAGTTTTTCCAGTAATAGAGTCACCCTCTGTCAGTTTAGCCGCCTGTTTTTCACTCAAATAAATATCATAGTAGCAGCGTTTACTTTCCAATAAAATAACCGGTTCATTGGGAGAGATCATTTCCCCTTGTTTTGCGAGGAGCTTTAATACTTTGCCATCTTCTGGTGCCTTTAATGTAAGACGTTCTTTTTTTACTAGAAGTTCCTTTAGTTGCACCTCCAGCAGTTTCTTTTGTTGCATGAGATTTTGAACATCATTCTGCTTATTATTAAGTGTCTGGCGCTGCTGCTCGATGGTCGGCAGATTCAGTTGATTTGTATTCTCTGTGTCGGTTGCTCCAGCAAGTAATTTTTCCAGCATTTGCTGCTGCTGTGCTGCATTTGCTGACGCAACAGCAAGGCTTGTCTGTGCATCATCCAATTCTGACTGCGAAATTGCCCCCGATGCCGCGAGCGCTGTTTTACGATTATAGTCTAATTCTTTATTGGCATATGTTGCATTGGCCGCTTTTAGTGCAGCTCTTTGCTGATCAATCTGACGAAAATTCTGTTGTTCATTGGTATCTGTCTGCGCATAACCAATGCGAATAGATCCTTCCATTGCTTTAATTTGTGCATCCATTTGCGCAATCTGTGCATTAGTCTTAGCAATTGAAAGATCAACATCTGTACTATCAAGGACCATAAGTACATCACCTTTTTTTACTTCCTGTGATTCCTTAACGGCTTCATTCAGCATGCGGCCACTGACTGAATCAAATGCCAATTTCACCTGTTCTGCTGTGAGAATGCCTTCTTTTTTTTCTGTTGCAAGTGCTGTAGCATCATGTCCTTTAAACATCAATAAAATTCCACTGATAAAAAGCACCACTAGAAAAACCATTCCTATTCGTACCGATTTTTGCTTTAAATTCATTTTGTTACCCCTTATCTGTTAGCTTCTACTTATAGTTAGCTATCTAACTATATCTATATAAAGACACTATTGCCAGTGTCGGCATATCATTCTACAATTTTTTTCAAAAGGCGTATAAGCGTATGCTGTTCCTGCTCTGTAAGCTTTCCCATCACTTTACTTGTCCGCAAATAATGCCCTGGCAATATTTCGTCGAGAAAGACGCGGCCTTTCGTTGTAAGTGCCACATACTTGCCTCGCCCATCTTGTGCATCGGAAAAAGAATATGCCAATCCATCGCGAATAAGCCGCTGCAGCATGACACTAATCGTCGCCCTTGTAACATTTGCTTTCGCTGCAATACTGGATGGTGCCAGGCCTTCGGGTGCTTGCTGAAGAATCATCATAACCATCATTTTTCCTTCAGAAAGCTGATATTTTTTTTCCAATACATCGAGAATCGAATGATGAATCTCATCAGACGCCTGTAAAAATTGTAACAAGGTTTCAACTGATGGTACATCAATCTCCGGTACTTGCTTGGCTGCTTTCTCCAGTGTTTCCCGCGATGGCAGTTCTCTTCTCCCCATGGCTTTATCCTCTTTGTTTTTTAATTAGTTATCTAACTATTAGTATAAAACAAGGCTGTGCTTTTGTCAAAACCACAGCACATTCCACACTACCAGATTAAATCAACATCTCTGCTTTTGATCCCATGTTGCGTCTTCATCGTAAGGATACCCTCATCAAAATCTTCAATCCTCAAATCAGAGATGTCCTTAACCATGTATCAGAAAAATATTACCATATGCGAATCACCACACATATGAGTCTAAACAAGAACGAACTTATCGTTATATATAGAAGGACAAACTTCTATATGCGATGTATTTTGAACAGTTTTGCCAAAATTGCTGAACTGTCCGCCTGGCACGAATACCAAAAGCATACATCACGCGCTAGTTCCTGCCGACACGCAATCTTCTGGCTGACCTGTATCACTACTCTGTCAGTTGCTATAACTCTTTATCCCCGGATAGAGCTGCTTCCTGTGAAACATATGGCTTATTCAGTGGCATCGTAAAGCCCTGTCCGAAAATATTCGAGGCACTGCTGATAATCATGAATGCTTTAGGATCGATGTTCCGCACAATTTCCTTGACCCGGGAAACTTCCGTGAGCTTAATGGCAGTATATACTACGGTTCTCTCTTCATTGGTATAACCGCCTTGCCCGTAAAGAAGCGTTACACCTCGCCCCACCTGACGGATAATGCTTTCCGCGATTTCATCCGGATGCTCCGACATAATAACTACAGTCTTACGCAGGTTCAACCCGATGACAACCTTGTTCGTCACCATTCCGGAAATATAAACACCAACTAAGGTTAATATTGCCAGCTGCAGATTGAAAATATATGCCGCACAGGCAACAATGACAGCGTTCATGCCCATCGTTGCACTGCCCATCTCCATCGAGTAGAATTTTTGGATAATAGCAGCTATAACATCCGTGCCGCCGCTATTGCCATTATACCGATACATCATTCCCATGCCAATCCCCGTAGAAATCCCGCCTGCAATCGTCGAAAGCAACGGATCCTGTACCATTCCATAGGTCGTAAGAGGTGCCGTCATATCAGCAAAAAATGAAAACAACACCGTTCCATAGATACTGATAAATGTATACGATCGACCCATGAACTTATAACAGACGATCAGCACTGGAATATTCATAATAAAGAGCGTAATTCCTATCGGCATTCCTGCAAGATAGTACACCATAATGGCAATGCCGCTCATCCCTATGCTGAGCAAATGATGTGGGATAAAAAACGCATTAATTCCCGCTGTTGTTATAAGGCATCCCATGAATGTCATGATGTACGTCAGCATCCATTTTTTCATTGTAAAATTCTTCCTCCATTTTCCGTGCCATAAATAAGCAACAGGACGGTTCCCCTGCACATGGAAACCGTCCTGTTGCTTTTATCTAAAGCCCTATGTTATCCATTCTGCTGGAAATCATTATACCATAACATATCGCATGACTCTACCCGGATTCATATTTCTCGTCATCATTGCTTTTTGCCATACAATGGTTTTCACATATTCCTGCATGAATTTCCTATATGCCCCGTTTGATGCCAACTGCAGAAAACCGGGTCTGCAATCAAGTTAAATCCACAAGCTTAGCAGCAATACAACTACCAAACCAACTACCGAGTTGGTAAGTTCTAATAGCCCCCAGGTTTTAAATGTCTGCGCCATGGTCAGATTAAAAGTTTCCTTCATCATCCAAAAAGCTGCATCATTCGGCATAGTAATCGTATTACTGCCAACGGCCGTAGCCAGCATCATTAAGGTTGGGTCTACATGAAAGACCGGAATCAATGGACCTACAATTCCAGCTGCAGTAATAGCTGATACCGCACCTTGTCCCGTAGCCCAACGAATAATGACTGTAATAAACCACGCCAGAATCATCGGAGAAATAGGCAGCCCTGTGACAGCCGCAGCAATATGTTCTCCTATTCCGGCGTCAATAATAACTTCTTTGAAAACTCCACCGGCACCAATAATAAGTACTACAGTAGAAATTCCTTTTATCGCAGAAGTAATCGAATCGGAAGCTTCTGAAATTGTCCGTCCGGCACGAACGCCAAAAACATATATCGCAACCAATACC
>WSSedB1CaDRAFT_10001119_pt1 | contig 10513 bp, 8 predicted proteins | sample WetSurSB1Cattail_FD_9460 | JGI IMG/M metagenome (IMG submission 9460)
AAATACAAGGAATCGCTCAAAAAGAAGATCGTTCAGGCTAATGAGGAGCTGAAGGCAGTAAAATATCAATATAAAACAAATTAATTATAATTTACATTTAACCACAAAGTTCACAAAGGTTTGCACTAAGGTCACAAAGGAATTTGGATAGAGTTAATTTTGTGATCTTTGTTTTTTCTTTGTGTTCTTTGTGGTTATTTTTTTCTTTTTCTTTGACCATATTCAGATATTTTGTATATTTAGGAGTGTAATATTTTTTTGAAACAGTTGAGCTCGCTGCTGAAAATATCTGTTTCTTTTATCTTATTTATTTTCTCTTTAACCGCCTCAGGAGGTGATCCATATCGTCCTTCTGCCGGAGCCGGTGAAGCAGGAACAGGATACGTCTGTATCATGAAGAACGGTTTCTGGTCCTCATTCCATAATCAGGCAAATCTGGCTTATAATTCCACAATTGTTACCGGATTTAATTATGAAGACAGATTCAATATCAGTGAACTCGGAACCCGCTCAGCAGGATTGATTATACCTGCGGGAAAAGCTTCATTAGGAGCCGTCTATTCACATTTCGGATATACTGATTTTAAGAGAGATATGACAGGACTTGCCTGTGGAATGAAACTTTCAGGCAAAATTTCCGCAGGATTGCAGGTAGACTATTTTTCAGAAAGAGCATCCGGGGAATATAATAATAATCAATCTGTTACATGCGAAATTGGAATTATTTCAGCCCCTTCTGAACATACCACAATCGGAATTCACATCTTTAATCCTGTCCCTAATTCAATAAGAAAAACTTTCCTGCCAACATCTGTGAGGATTGGTGCCGGAACTTACCTGACCAAATCGCTTTTTGCAGGAGCGGAATCTGAAATGAGCACAGACAGTAAATTGATATTCAGAACCGGTTTTGAATATGAAGTTGTAAAAAAGCTCTGGCTTAGAGGAGGATTCAGTACAGATTATAATTCTTTCAGTTTCGGATTAGGTTGGCTGATAAAAATCGCCCAGATGGATATTGCCTTCGTTACTCACGATAACCTTGGTGTAACTTCTTCAGTATCATTAATATTTAAAATACACTGATCAATAATGCCATTAACCACAAAGTCCACAAAGCTGACGCAAAGAACACAAAGAAAAAACATAACAAAATGAATGAGAATGAAATATCAAATCGAATAATAGGGTTAGCAATTACTGTTCATCAAGCCCTCGGTCCAGGATTACTTGAAAGTGCCTATAAAGAATGCTTGTACTACAGACTTAAAAAAGAAAATTATAGAGTTGAAAAAGAGAAACCTATTCCATTGATTTATGAAGAAGTGAAGCTAGACTGTGGATATAGAATTGATCTTTTGGTTGAGAGCAAAGTTGTTATTGAAATCAAAAGTGTTGATGCTTTAAATGATGTTCATTTTGCCCAAGTATTAACTTATTTGAAACTTGGCGGATATAAACTTGGGCTGCTTATTAACTTCAATGTTTCTTTGTTAAAAGATGTAATCAAAAGAGTTATAAATTGAATATAGAATAGTCCTCAGCCAGATGACAAATCAAAAAGGGTATTCGGATTTCTTTGTGATCTTTGCTCAGATCTTTGTGTCCTTTGTGGTTAAGAATAAAATTATTGCCAATTTGATTCCTTTATGTTTAATTATTTCATCTCCTGCACTTGTATTTGGACAATCCGAAAAAACATCAGAAACTATCATTGAAATTGCTGAAGAACTCGCTGCAGACGATGAAGATCCGGAAGCCGCTTCAACCTTTACCGACAAACTTCAGGAACTTTTTGAAAATCCTGTAAAAATCAATTCTTCAAATGAAAATGAAATTTCAAGATTATTTTTTCTTTCCGACTTCCAGGTAAAGACATTAATAGATTATACACGTTCAACAGGGCAAATCGTTTCTGTATATGAGTTAGCAAACATACCGGGATTTGATGAGAAAACCGCCGTAATGATTCTTCCATTCATCACTCTTGAGAATAAATTAGTTAATCATTCAGATTCTGTCAGATGGAAAAACTCTCTGGTCTCCAATTTCTCCCTTAAATCAGGTAATAACGACACTTCATTTCTTGGTTCTGATTGGAAAATCCTTACTAAATATAAATTTACAGCCGGTGGATTCTCGGGTGGACTGACTATGGAAAAAGACCCCGGGGAGAAACTATTTAGTGGCAATCCTCCACGGCCCGATTTTTTCTCAGCACATCTTGCCTACAATGGAAACGGCTTTATAAGGCGGATTATCGTCGGTGATTTCTCAGCACGGTTTGGTCAGGGTACAAACATAAACACAGGTATCCGCAGAGGTATTTCCATTACTACCCCGGGTTATATGTCAGCCAGTGATGAGATTAAACCTTACACATCAACTGAGGAGAACAAATTTTTCAGAGGAGTGGCAACGGAGTTTTCTGTAGGGAATCTGGAAGCTTCAATGTTCTATTCAAAAAACTATGCAGATGCCACTGTAGTTACATCAGCAGCATCCGGTAACGATTACATCTCGAACTTTTATCAGGCTGGTGTTCACAATACATCTTCCACATTGAAAAAAAAAGATGCTGTTACAGAATCGGCATATGTAATATGTCTCTCATATAACTTTAATAACCTTAAGCTGGGCCTTATCTGGTCGGGGAACAGCTTTTCCATTCCCGTTAACCTTACTGAAAATGATCCTGAAAAGTTGTTTGGTTTTAAAGGTGATCAAAACAATCTCTACACTATCTATTACAACTGTTTTATTAAAAAAATTTTGTTGTACGGAGAGTTGTCATCTGATGAGAAGAGTAAGTATGCTGCTGTTCAGGGAATGTCGCTAAGACCATCAGACAGGTTAACCATAAATTTCTTATTCAGAGATTACAATTCGGGTTATACAACTTTCTATGGACAAGGACCTGGAGCCGGTTCTAAAACCACGAATGAAAAAGGGATCCTGGGAAATTTCAGTTTCGAAGCAGCCAGGCATCTCTTTATCAGTGCCGGATACGATATTGAATATTTCCCCTTGCTAAAGTATCGCTGCAGTTCTCCTTCTATGGGTACAAAGCAGGAAGTTAAGGTAAATTTTCTGCCTTCAGATAAATTTACATTTGATGCTTCATATAATTACCGTGTATCGATGGCAGACAATTCTGAAGGACAGATGATTCCGAACCTGAAGATGCTGACTACAAAAAGTTTCAGAGTTACTGTACGTTATGTGGCCCATAAAAATCTGACACTGGGAACACGAATCGAATATAAGACAGCAAATCCTTCCGGAAGTAAAGGAATGATATTGCTACAGGAAGTAAGTTACAATTTTTCGAAGATCCCTGTCACGCTCTGGGCAAGATATTGCATCTTCAATACCGATGACTGGGATTCGAGAATTTATACCTATGAGAACGACTTGCTTTATAGTTTAAGTATACCTGCATTATATAAGGAGGGAAGCCGCAGCTACCTNATGGCTNAATTGAATCTGGGTGATTTTACGGAGTTCAGGATCAAATATGGGATAACTTCATCTTATTTAAATGGAAAGTCTGAAAAAAACACACAGGAAATCAAGATGCAATTCAGGATCAGGTTCTGAAACTGTACTGGTCCTGAAATCTTCTATTTAGTTCTCACCCGGGGTTTTAATATCCCTGATATTCAGCTGAAGGTTCCTGTTACCTCTGAATTCGTTCATCTCTAATGAATAACAGATATCGAACGGATTACCGCCCCTGATATACTCGAAATGATTAGCCTGACTGAAAGCGATGGCTGAAAAACTTTTCTGACCTGTTGATTCCTGACAAAGATCCAGTTTCAGATGTTCACCACTCGAGCCGACCATTCGTCCGGAACCAGTATCAAATACATTTCTTGAAACGAAAACAGGAGACATGTTTTCCGGCCCGAAAGGCTGAAACTGGCTCATGGTTTTAAAGAATTCTTCATTGATCTCAGTAAATGACAGTTCTGTATCGATAAAGACACGGGGAACCAGCTGTTCCTCAGTGATAGTGCTGTTTACATATTGTTCAAATCTGTCCATGAAAGCCCTGATATTCTCCTTTCTCAGGGTAAGACCGGCAGCAAACATATGTCCGCCGAAACTCTCCAACAGATCACTGCAAGCTTCAATTGCCTGGTAGAGGTCATAACCCTGGACCGACCGTGCAGAACCCGTTGCAAAACCATTTGATTCTGTAAGAATTACTGTTGGCCTGTAATATGTCTCTATCAACCTGGAAGCCACAATTCCTATCACTCCTTTTTTCCAGTTAGGATTATAAAGCACTGTTGTTCTTGAATTTACGGTTCTCTGATCCTCAGAAATCATTCGCATTGCCTCGGTGGTAATTATCCGGTCAACACTTCTTCGTTCCAGATTGAAATTATTTATTTCTTTGCTTATACCCACAGCAAGCCGGCTATCATTTGAAACCAGCAGATCAACGGCCTTACTTCCGGTCTCCATTCTTCCTGCCGCATTTATCCTGGGGCCAATTTTAAAAACCACATCTTCAATAGTAAGTACTTTTGTTACTTCCGATTCGCGTATGATCTCTCTAAGACCGGTACGGGGGCATTCATTTAATCTTTTAAGACCAAAATATGCCATAACCCTGTTTTCCCCTGTGATCGGGACTATGTCAGAAGCGATGCTTACAGCAACAAGATCAAGGTAATGAGCGATATCACTGAAAGGAATCCCATGAACCCTTGAATAGGCATGAACAAGTTTAAAACCCACACCACAACCTGATAGATCTTTATAGGGATAGCTGCATGATGGCTGTTTCGGATCAAGAACTGCCAGTGCTTTGGGTATTTCTTCACCAGGATAATGATGATCGCAGATGATAACATCGAGTCCTTTTGACCTGGCATATTTTACCTTCTCAACAGCTTTAATGCCACAATCAAGAGTGATAACTACCTTGCAATTATTCTGATAAGCAAAATCAAGACCCTGGAATGACACACCATAGCCTTCTTTGTATCTGTCGGGAATATAATATTCAACATTTGAATACTGATCTTTCAGGAATGAGTACATAAGTGCGACAGCTGTCGTTCCATCTACATCATAATCACCGTATACAAGAATTCTTTCATTTTTTTTCACGGCAGTAGATATCCTGTCAACTGCAATATTCATATCTTTCATTAGGAAAGGATCATGAAGATAATCAAGGCTGGGATTGAAAAAAGCACTTGCTTCTCCGGCAGAAGAGATATGACGCTGTGCCATAAGATTTGCAAGTGATTCCGAAACGCCAAGTGCCTTTGCAAGATGTTTAACAACTGCTGTATCTCCCTTTTCTTTTATAACCCATCTCTTCTCCATCTTTCTACTCCTTAATCCAGTTTAAATCAAAAACTTCCTGCAGATTACCTTTCACCTTATTCTTAACAGATTCTAAATCCTGTCTGACTCCCAGCTCTTTTTCGAGTGAAGTAACTCCCTTATCCGTAAATCCGCACGGGTTAATATAATTGAAGTACGACAATTCAGTATTAACATTGAAAGCAAAGCCGTGCATGGTTACGTACCTGCTGGCTTTGACTCCTATCGCACAAATCTTTCTTGCTTTCCCGGCTGTTTCCGGATCAAGCCATACGCCTGTTCCTCCCCTGAGCCGTGAAGCNTTTAACCCAAACTCATTTACAGTTTTAATTATAGCTTCTTCAAGCCTGTAAATATACTCTTTAAGACCTATCTTAATTACCTCAAGGTCAAAAATCGGATAACCAACGATCTGTCCCGGTCCATGATAGGTAATATCTCCTCCCCTGTCAATCCTGTAAAAAGAAGCCTCTTTTGCCTTTAACTGAATAAAGTCGACCAGAAGGTTATTTTCCGATCCGCTTTTCCCAAGAGTATAGACATGAGGATGTTCAACAAAAATAAGAGTACCCGGATGAATACTTTCTTGAGTATCACTGGTAATTATTCCTTCTTTTTTGCAGTCAAGCAACCTGTTAAAGATGCCTGTCTGATAGTCCCAGGTTTCTTTATAATCTTTTTGTCCAATATCCTTATATATAACGCTATAGCTCAATTTTAAATTTTCTTTTAAGTCAGACTAATATAACTATTTTTATTTAGCCTTTATATGATTTTCTGCATGAAAAGAGGATCGGACAAGGGGACTGCTCTCGACAAATGAAAAGCCAAGTCCGAGAGCTATATCTCTGTATTTTTCAAATCTTTCAGGCGGAATATATTCTACCACTTCCATGTACTCAGTACCAGGTTGAAGATATTGACCGATAGTCAGAATTTTACAGCCTGAGTCGTACAAATCCCTGATCGTCTGAAGTATCTCAATCTCACTTTCTCCAAGTCCCAGCATAAACCCCGATTTCGAAATTTTCCCCTTTCCTGAGATATATCTTATAATATCGAGGCTTCTGTCATATTTTGCTTTGGTACGGATGACCGGAGTAAGACGTTTTACTGTTTCAATATTATGAGAAATTACCTCCGGACCCGCATCGATTATCTTTTGAATTAGGTCCATATTACCGTCAAAATCGGGAATTAATGTTTCCATTGTTGCGTTGGGATTCAACTCTTTTACCCGTTTTATGGTATTGGCCCAGAAAGCTGCACCGCTATCGGGTAGATCATCTCTGTCGACAGAGGTAATTACGCAATGTTTAAGGCGCATGGCTTTTATTGATTCAGCCAGCCTGTCGGGTTCATGAGGATCAGGAGGGAGGGGTTTCCCTGTCTTTGTAGCACAGAACTTACACCTTCTGGTACAGATATCTCCAAGTATCATGAAAGTTGCAGTACCTCTGTTCCAGCATTCACCAATATTCGGACAATTGCCGCTTGTGCAGATTGTATGAAGATGATTCCCAACAACGATATGCTTAACCATTGAATAAGTCTCTCCGCTGGCTCTCTGCATCTTTAGCCAGCCGGGTAATCGTCTTCTTTTCTGCATAATAATTTAAATGATTTTGACTTGCCAAAGTTACAAAAAAGAACCAATTATTATCACTAAAGACTATGAGGTTCTCTGTGAAACCTATGTGACCCTTCTGGGCTCGAAAAAAAAAGGAACTAACGCAGAGTTACACAGAGGTCGCACAGAGTTACGCAGAGGTTTTTTATTACAAAAAACATTAAATGTTAAGCTTATAAATTGTTTTTAAAAAACATATATTTGTTAAACTTCATTTTAAATCAGAAATTTATATAAATATTAATTCAAATGGCTAGTAGTGAATTAAAGGTAAACCACGACTATCAGACAGTTATAGGCCAATTTCCAAAAATCGGGATTCGTCCCGTAATAGACGGGAGGTTGCGTGGCGTAAGGGAATCTTTGGAAGATCAGACAATGAATATGGCTAAAAACGCAGCAAAACTTCTTTCATCCAATCTGAAATATCCAAATGGCTTACCTGTTGAAACTATTATCGCTGACAGTTGTATCGGAGGTGTTGCAGAAGCGGCTATGTGTGCTGAAAAATTCGGCAGGAATGGTGTAGGTGTAAGTTTAACTGTAACTCCATGCTGGTGTTATGGAAGTGAAACAATTGATATGAATAATGAAATCCCAAAGGCAATCTGGGGGTTTAACGGAACAGAGAGACCGGGAGCTGTTTATCTTGCTGCAGCTCTGGCCGGACATGCAATGAAGGGCTTACCAGCTTTTGGAATTTACGGACACGATGTACAGGATTCAGGCGACAATTCAATACCGGAAGATGTAAGTGAAAAAATTCTCAGGTTTGTCAGGGCAGGTCTTGCAGTATCAGTAATGAAAGGGAAATCATATCTTTCAATGGGATCTGTTTCGATGGGAATAGCAGGATCTATAGTCCGCGAAGACTTCTTCCAGGAATATCTTGGAATGAGAAATGAATATGTCGATATGAGTGAATTCAACCGAAGATTAAATGAAGAAATCTTCGATAAGGATGAATTCAGGAAAGCACTTGCATGGACAAAGGAAAACTGTAAAGAGGGGAAAGATCTCAATCCCGCACCAAAGTCAAGAAAAGAAAAAGACAAGGAATGGGAAATAGTTGTAAAAATGGCAATCATTGCCCGTGATCTGATGGTTGGTAATCCAAAACTTAAAAAACTGGGGTTTGGGGAAGAAGCACTTGGACATAATGCAATACTCTCCGGGTTCCAGGGTCAGAGGCAATGGACTGACCATATGCCAAACGGAGATTTTCTTGAAGCAATCCTCTGCTCGTCATTTGACTGGAACGGTATCAGACCTCCATACCTGGTTGCCACAGAGAACGATGCAATGAATGGAGTCCCAATGTTATTTGGATATCTCCTCACGAATACAGCCCAGATGTTTTCAGATATCCGTACATACTGGAGCCCGGAAGCAATCAGGAGAGTTACAAAAACAAAACCTGAAGGACTCGCTTCAAATGGAGTGATTCACCTGATCAACTCAGGTGCTTCTGCACTTGATTTTTCAGGAAGACAAACACGAGACAAAGAATCGTGTATAAAGCCTTTCTGGGAGATTTCCGGAAAAGATGCAGCTGCATGTCTCGAGGCTACAAACTGGCCACCTGCAAATACAGGTTATTTCAGGGGTGGTGGCTTCTCTTCACAATTCGATACCAAAGGCATAATGCCAATAACTATTTCAAGAGTCAACCTTGTAAAAGGACTGGGACCGGTCCTTCAGCTGGCGGAGGGATGGACTGTCGAACTCCCTGAAAAGATGAATAAGATCCTTACAGACAGAACCGATCCGACCTGGCCAACCACATGGTTTGCTCCAAGATTGACAGGAAAGGGACCATTTACTGATGTTTACTCTGTTATGTCAAACTGGGGAGCCAACCATAGTGCTTCCAGCTATGGACATATAGGAGCCGACCTGATAACTCTTGCGTCAATACTCAGAATCCCTGTCTCTATGCATAATGTAGCTGAAGAAAAAGTTTTCAGACCCAGTTCCTGGAACGCGTTTGGAATGGATAAGGAAGGATCAGATTACAGGGCATGTGAAACCTATGGAGCACTGTATAAATAGTATAAAAACATTCTGATATATATGGAATCCCCTCTTGAAATAAATAAAATTGAAATAGAACAGGAAACCCTGAACCATTTGAATACCACTAGAAAATGGTCAATGTTTCTTGCAATTATTGGTTTCATCTTTCTTGGTTTGATAATTATAATCGGGCTGCTTGCCGGAACATTTCTAACAGCATTTAATGCCGGAGAAAAAAGTCTTGGTATTCCTGAATCACTTATGTTCATACCAATCCTCCTTCTTGCTGCAATATATTTTTTCCCGGTTATGTTTCTTTTCCGTTTTTCAAAACATTTATCTCATGCATTACAAAAACTTGATAAACTGGAACTTCACAGAGCTCTGAAAAACCTTAAATTCTATTTTGCATATTTCGGCGTATTGATAATAATTATCATTTCAATTTATATTGTCGTACTAATTATTGCAGGATCTTCATTGGCCTTTTTAAAAGGGCTGTGATAATAATGAAACTTTTTAAATAATAATTTCTGCTCCAAGCAACAGGTACAGACAAGATGCTTTTATCTCAGATATACTCCTGACAAATGCCAAAAGGTGATATTGTAATTGTTTTTGATTGTGGTGCGACCAATATAAAGGTAGTAGCAATCAATGGAAAAGGAGAAATTCTTGCCTCTGAATCATTTTCTAACAATACACGGCGCGATCCGGAAAATGCTGCTTACATGATCTGGGACATAAAAGAGATATGGGATAAAATGTGCATGGCGTCACAAAAAGTAGCGCGTAAGATTAACGTTGAGCACATTGCAGGAGTCACAGTTACAACCTTTGGTGTTGACGGAACTATGTTTGACAGCTCAGGAAAGATGCTCTATCCGGTAATATCGTGGCAGTGTGAACGCACTGATCAGATAATGAAGAATATAGACAGATATATGCCTCTCAATGAATTATATTACGAAACCGGCGTTTATCCGTTTTCTTTCAATACTATCAATAAGCTTATCTGGTTTGTCGGGCATAAACCGGAAATTGTAGATAAATGTTCATCATTCCTTTTCATGCCATCAATATTTGCATATCTTCTGACCGGGGAAATGGTTAATGATACTACAATGGCAGGTACATCTATGCTTACGGAATTACAGACAAGAGACTTTTCTGAACATGTCCTTAATAAAATCAACTTCCCTTTAGGAAAAATAAGTTCTCCTGTTGAAGCAGGAACTATTATCGGAAAGATCAATTCTAAAGGTTCAGCAGATACAGGTCTCCCAAAAGGTATTCCTGTGGTTGCGACAGGTCACGACACTCAATTTGCTATCTTCGGTTCAGGAGCCGAAATAAACCAGCCTGTCCTCTCTTCAGGAACCTGGGAAGTACTAATGGTAAGATCAGTTTCATACATGTCAGGTAAAGAACAGCTGGATATGGGGATAACGACCGAACTTGATTCTGTACGAGGATTGTATAATATTGGCAACCAATGGATTGCATCAGGGATTCTTG
>WSSedB1CaDRAFT_10001120_pt1 | contig 10509 bp, 8 predicted proteins | sample WetSurSB1Cattail_FD_9460 | JGI IMG/M metagenome (IMG submission 9460)
AGTTTTCCAAGCCAATTGCTGTCACAGATCCATAGGCCGCCGCTCTCTGGCAAAAAAAATGCAGCAGCCGGAAAATCATATCCGGTTGCTGCTCAACGAGCTGCAGGAAGAAGGCCGTATTCTGTTTCGCCGCGGTCGCGGCGGCCTGTGGGCAACACAATCGCCAAAAGCTTCGTTCTGACAGCCTTTCATCGGGTAAGCCGGAACGTTCAGCACAAACAAATAATTACCTATAAATTTCTACTGGAACGTTTCCATCATCAATGCAAGTACTCAGCGATCATTTGCTTTTTTCGCAACTGTTGTTTTAACCGTTCCCGTTTCTTTTGTCGACAAATGGACAGAAAAAACCAAACTTCCGCCTGCATCCACGCGGCTCAAATGCTGGATAAAGAAGCGTGCCATCATGCCCGTAAGCATAGCAGACAAAAGTGTGCCCTCACGCACGCCGATGATTTCTCCGAGACAGGCAAAGGAAAGAACCACCGCAAAAATCACCAGACCTGTATCAAATACCGTTTTTACCCTGCCGAAACCAAAATGCCAGTGCAAAGCAATCGCATTCACAATTGCTTCCCCCGAAAGCATGACAACATTTGCTATAACCTGCAGGGATACCCCGAGCGCTATAAAGGCCGCCCCAGTCAACAACACGAGCAGCTTCAGCACATATTGCTCAGGTGCTACTGCCGACAGCAGGCACATATGCATATCTATAAAAGCAGCGAATACGAAGGTAACAGGAATCTGCAACAGCTGCGTCGGATGAAAATCACGCTGCAGTATCGCGACCTGTGCCACGACAAAAACCATATTGACGGCGAACGTCATAGTACCCAATGTATAGGGGAAAGCCTGGCTCAATACATATGGCACACTGGAGATTGGTGACGTACCCAATAAACTTTTGACGACAAGTGCGATCCCTGCGGATTGCACCAGCATCCCGATAAAAAAAATGAGATACCGTTTGTAAATTGACATAAAAAACCTTCTTCTTTAAAACCTTATATCTCATTCTAATACTTGGTAATAAAAAACACAATAGCCCAATCCTCTTACATATAAAAAATCAACCCGGTGTTTCCTTCCACAATCAGGAAAGCAACAGATGAAACGTAAGATAGACCGCTGTCCCCCAGATAAATAAAGCAGAAAAACGATTAATGCATCGCTTTTTTGCCGCATCCCGCTGCAGAGAAGTAAAAAATCTGCCCAGACTGCCCAGCAGAGTAAACCAAAACCATGAAACCGAAATCGTTGCCAGTGTAAAAATCAGCTTCTCCTGCCCTGTGTACTGCAGCGAGCTTGTTCCGATAACACCGATGATATCAAGCAAAGCATACGGGTTCAGCAACGATACGGATACCGCAAACAGAACCTGCTGCCTTACGGTGAGTCTGCCGCCCTCCTGCGCCTTTTCTCTATCGGTTTCCGGCTGACTGTTCCAATTCACCCAGCCCATATAAAGCAAAAAAACAATGCCTGCCGAAAGCAGCAGCGTGCGGAAAAACACAAATTGCAACATGAGCAGCGATATACTGCTCACCGCGAGCAGTATCAAGATCGTATCACAGCTTGCCGCAGTTATAATTGCGGGCAGCACACGCCAAAAAGATGTCTGGACGATTCCCTGCTGCAAAACGAACAAGTTCTGTACACCGAACGGAAAAATAAGCCCGGCCGCCAAAACAAAACCATGGATAAATGCTTTTTCCACAAAATCCCCCCTTTGTTACAATCCCTATTATACAAAGAGGCTCCCACCCTGTAACCTGCCAATTGGCTTGTTTTAAAACCAACCAATTCTTGCAAATCATTTTGCGAAACGATATGATAAGGTAAAGCCCAGTGCCTGATGTCAAAAGCATAGGAGGCGTTTCCATGATGCTCTCAATTGACTGGAAACCAGTAAAAAAAGATGCCCTGCCATTGTATCGCCAGATTTATCTCTATATCCGCGACAAAATTCGCTCCGGCCAATGGCCGGCGAACAGCCATTTACCCGCGCAGCGTCTGCTGGCCGCCCGACTTGGGGTAAATCGCAGCACGCTCTGCACGGCACTGGACGAGCTTAGAGCCGATGGCTACCTGAAAAGCCGGCAGGGCAGCGGCATCATCGTCAGCGATGCCGCCTGGCCAGAGCTTTCCGCTGCCTCGCGCAGCTGGAATGAACGCCTGTCAACCGACGCTTATCTCTCGAACCAGCCTATGGTACAGCGTATCAACGATCTGGAATTCGATCCTGCAATGATCCGGCTCGGCACAGGCGAACTCTCCCCCGAGCTTTTTCCCAATGAAGAGCTCCGCACACTCATACGTGAAACCGCACCAAAAATTTCCAGCTTCGGTTATCAGGAACCGCAGGGTCTCTTGTATTTACGTGAACAGATCAGCCAGCATCTGAAAAAAAGCGGCATCCATGTCCCCCCCGCAGGAATCCTCATCGTATCCGGTGCACTGCAGGCATTGCAGCTCATCTGTTTCGGACTGCTCGCGCCGCGTGATGCCATGTTCGTCGAACGGCCCTCGTATCTCCTGTCCCTCAAGCTGTTCCGCTCCCTGCAGCTCCATTTTTCCGAACTTCCCATGACCAACGACGGCCTGTCCCTGGAATCCCTGTATCTTCAGCAAAAAAAACGCCGCCATGCATTGCTCTATACCATTCCCAGCTTTCACAACCCGACAGGCGCCCTCATGCCGCTCACGCAAAGACAGAAGCTTCTCTCCTTTTGTCAGGAAGCCCGTCTGCCTATCATTGAAGACGATGTCTATCGCGACCTTTGGCTCGATGAATGTCCGCCGCCCACGCTCAAGTCTTTAGATACGGGCAATCTCGTGCTGTATATCAGCAGTCTTTCCAAAACTATCGGTCCAGGGCTCCGGCTTGGCTGGATTGTCGGCCCCGAGCCAATCATCCGCCGCCTCGCCGATCTCAAGATGCAGCATGACTATGGTTCAAGTACACTATCGCAGTGGGTGGCAGCCGAATGGCTGCGGCAGGATCTTGAATCCCAGCATCTCAACCGCCTGCGCAGCCATCTGCGTGCCCGCCGGGCCTTGGCGCTCGACTGCCTGCAGCGGGATTTTTCCGACATTGCTGAATGGCAAACGCCAAAAGGCGGCTTTTATATCTGGCTGCACCTCAATACCCCTGTATCCATGCACCAGCTATTCAAAGCCGCCTGTAAGAAAAATATTCTGTTGAATCCCGGCACGATCTACGATAGCCTGTCCAACCAGCATCTGCGGATATCCTATGCCTATGCATCACCGCAGGAGCTGGAAAACGGGCTCGCTATACTGGCAGAACTCCTGCACGACAGAAGCTGTAAATAATTTTGTGCTTTTTCCTTAGTCAAGATAAAGCAGATTTATGACTTTCTGAAAATCTATCATACGAACGCATCCCTTGGATACATCTCAAAAAACGCCGTCACAAGCTCGTCCAACTGCATTCTTATCGCTGAAAAATCGGCATTCAGATCGAGGGTTTTAATACTTATCCGATTGCCACTGATAATATAGTCTTCATATATTCCCCTTGCATTAGTCCTTCGGCAATTCCTTATAAAGTTCAAGTTTGCTATCATCTGCATATGTTATTCCCGTAATTTGCACAGATGATTGTATTGTCCCGGCGGCAGCCTGTAAAAATTTCGCTTGAGAAGGAATAAATCCATTCAGATCTTTCGCAACCCACATATTCCCATTTTTGATAGACTGATCTTTTATTTTTATATCAAACGGTATTTCAAAGGGTTTATCGTCACCAGCCAACATTGCCGAAACGACACCGCGAACAGATACAATCCTTTTATCACTATTATAAGCAACCGACATTTGTACTTTCAGAGTTTTGGAAAAACCGTATGGGTCTTTAGACACAACCATTGCAGTTGTTGATTTTATATTGATAACCTGATTGATTTGGTCCTGCAACGGCTGATTCAATTCTGCCAGTTTATCTTTCTTTGCCTTCTCAATAGCTTTCAAATAGTCCTTCAAATTAGAAAGTTCAATAACCTGCCATGTGCCATCCTGCAATTGGCGCATATCTATATTTAACGTAAAATCTTGTCCTAATTGAGCATCCGTTAATGTAACCCCAACCGTTGCGATGCCATTATCCGCTTTTTTAGTATAGGCAACGCCCTTAAATTTCATGCCATCCCAGTCTGCACTTTTCTTTATTCCATCCGTATTGACTTTTGCATCTTGTTTGTCCGAACTTCCGGACTCCTGATTTTTAGTTCCAACCGTTCCTGTTTCAACAAATTTCTTAATATCATCCTTAAGGGCTGACACAATTGCCGGCTTAACCAGCTTTGCAAAACCATTTACCATCTGCTTAATACTGTCATCATTTTTTGCATCTCCCATACCCTCATCCAAAAACGCATCAAACGCGCCCGACAGCACACTATCGGTATCAACATGTGCATTAAAGGTTTCCCAATCATGCTTCTCTACAGATTCACGAATCAAGTTCAATGAATATGTTGGCGTTTTCTTATAATACAAGAAATATCCTGCCACACCAATAATAACAAGGATCAACACCACGCCTATTGCAATAAATTCTTTCGATCTTCTACGCTGTTTTTCGTCCATGATTCCACTCTCTTCTTTAATAAAATCTATATCATACGTGCTGATTTTCTTCTGGCAAGCCTTTTACGCTACCCCAAGATACTTCTCAAAAAACCGCTTCAGTTTTTCAATAATCCCCTCTTTTTTCTCAGTTCTATTACTGCTGCCAAAGCGCGATACCGGCGGCAGGATCTTGTCGATATCCGTACCCGTCGTCCTGAGCATGCCATCACGGAGCGACAGGTCAATAAAGTTCTTGGTTTCCTCAGGCTTGAGTTTTTCCTCAGCAATAAGCTTGGCTAGATCGGTTTCTTTCTGCTTTTTGACAAAATCCCGCCAGTCCTCTTCCACCCTGCTCGATGCGTTTATACCCGCAAGGAAGGTTTCGATAAGTTCCTTCTTACTGCGGAGCTGCAGGCTCGAATCGACGGCTTTGGTAATCGTCGTAAGAATGCTCTTATCCTGACAGTTCGAATCGTGATATTTCGCCACCAGCATCAGTATATAATCAAGGTTGATTTCGACCTGCTTGATTAGCTCAATCTCAAAAACAACATCCGCATTGATGTTTTCCTTATCGCTGCTCTTCTTCGTAAACTCCTGATACAAATCAATATATACACTCTGATAATCCTGAAAGTCCCGGCTGGACAGAATTTCCTGTCCGGCAAACTGGTCGAAAGCAGTCAATATGTTCTTGAACCGTAAAATCGAGCCATACAAAGCGATAAAATCCTTTTGGTTTTGCTCGCCGATAATAGCTTCTCCCACAGGGAAATTCTGCTCTAATTTCTCGATAAGTTCGGTATATCCATCATGATGCTTGCCGTCTTCATCGTATCCATTGTAATACGCCTCATATTTTTTGAGCAGAACGATGCCGCCGGCATCCTTATCGCCAAACAAGGCAATTGCATCGTTTGTTTCTTTTTCCAGATTGCGGAAACAGACGATATTCCCATAGGTCTTAACCGAATTCAAAATACGGTTCGTCCGGGAAAACGCCTGGATCAGACCATGATGGCGCAAATTCTTGTCGACCCACAAGGTATTCAGGGTGGTCGCATCAAAGCCGGTCAGGAACATGTCCACCACGATCAGGATATCAACTTCCCGGTCTTTTACGCGCTGCGAAAGATCCTTGTAGTAGTTTTGGAATTTATCCGCTGAGGTATCGAAGTTGACATTGAAGGCTGCATTGTAATCAGCAATGGCACTTTCTAAAAAATCACGGGAGGTCTGATCCAGACGGTCGGTATCAAAGTCCTCATCGGCAATAAGATCGTCCGGATCTTCTTCATTGGCCTGATAGCTGAATATCGTGGCAATTGTCAGCTTACGCCCGTTTGCTTCGAGCTGCCGCTTGAATTCCTGATAATACTGCATCGCAACCGGAATCGAGCTTGCGGCAAAAATAGAATTAAACCCAGCTACCCTCTGCCCCTTGATCGAATAAAAACTGTTGCGCTTTGTCTTTTGATCGAAATGCTCCAACGTATAGGCAACAATCTTGCGAATGCGTTCTGGTGCCCCCAATGCTTTTTCCTTATCAATTGCGGATACCTTTTTATCCTGCGTATCTTCCTTTTCTTTGATCGTATTGATGTAATCAATGCGAAAGGGCAGAACATTGCCATCATTGATGGCATTGACGATGGTGTATGTATGGAGTTTTTCGCCAAAAACCTGCTCCGTCGTCTTAAGAAGCGGATTGTCGCCGCTTCTGGAATTCACAGCAAAAATCGGCGTACCCGTAAAACCAAACAGATGATACTTTTTGAAGTGCTTGGTAATTTGCTGATGCATGTTGCCAAACTGCGAGCGATGGCACTCGTCAAAAATGATGACAACATGCTTTTTATATACCTCGTGCTTTTTATTCTTGCTGATAAAGACATCGAGCTTCTGGATCGTCGTGATGATGATATTCGCCGCCGGATCTTCAAGCTGCTTTTGCAGCACCCGCGTCGATTTGTTGCTGTTGGCCGCACCTTTTTCAAAGCGGTCGTATTCCCGCATCGTCTGGTAATCGAGATCCTTGCGGTCAACGACGAACAGGACCTTATCAATATAGGGCAACTTTGTTGCGAGCTGTGCCGTTTTGAATGACGTCAGCGTCTTGCCACTGCCCGTCGTATGCCAGATATAGCCCCCGCCTTCAATCGTGCCGGCCTTCTTATAATTCGTTGAAACTTCTATACGAGATAATATTTTCTCCGTGGCTGCAATCTGATAAGGGCGCATGACCAGCAGCAAATGCTCCGCCGTAAACACGCTGTATTTCGTCAGGATATTTAAGAGCGTATGCTTCGCCAAAAAGGTCTTCGTGAAATCAATCAGATCAGGGATAACTTTATTCTTGCCATCCGCCCACTCGGAGGTGAATTCAAAGCTGTGGCTGGTCTTTTGGCTCTTGCTTTTGCTGCCCTTATCCATTTCCTTGATATGGCTCAGCCGGGTTGTATTTGAATAATATTTCGTATGCGTCCCGTTGGAAATGATAAAGATCTGTACGTATTCATAAAGTCCGCTGGCCGCCCAGAAGCTGTCGCGCTGGTAGCGCTTAATCTGATTGAATGCCTCACGAATGGCAACACCACGCCGCTTGAGCTCAACATGAACCAGTGGCAGACCATTGACGAGAATCGTCACATCATAACGCGTATCATGATTGCCGTCCGTTTCCTGATACTGGTTCAATACCTGCAGGCGGTTGTTGTGAATGTTCTTCTTGTCGATCAGCGTAATATTCTTGCTTGTGCCGTCGTCGCGGTGCAGGATCTTCACATGATCTTCCTGGATTGTCCGCGTTTTGGTCACGATGTCCTCATTTGCATTGGCAATGGACTCTTTGAAGAATCCATCCCATTCGTTATCAGAAAATGTATAGTCATTTAAAAGTTCCAACTGATGCCGCAGATTGGCGATCAACGCCGATTCATCATGAATCGACAGATATTCGTAGCCCTGCGATTCGAGCTGGCTGATAAACTCCTGCTCCAGTGCCGCCTCGCTCTGATATTCATAGGCTGCGGCGGCTTCACGCACATATTCTGCCACGACCGTGCTTTCTGCCAGGCTGGCAACCATATTATAGGTAGTCTTCATGCACCCAACTCCTTAAAGGTCAGCAGTTTATCCCGGTAATATTCGTACTGCCTGCGCCGCGCTTCAATCTCCGCCGGCAGACCAGTCGTGATATCATTACAAAGAGAATCAAAGCGGTCAAGGATAGAAACAATGCGTTCTTGTTCTCCTACACTCGGTAACGGAATTGTAAAATCATTAAGTTGTTTTAAGTTTAAATTCGGTTGTGCTGACCCTTTTATATTACTTTGCATATATTCTTTCATTTGATTTGATTGAAGTAGATACATTACATATTTTTTATAATTACCATTATCAAGCCTGATTATCGCCAGTGCCTGATTAGTATTTGCAGGTAATATATTAGCTGGAACCATTGCACACTTTCCTATAGTTGCTCCAGCTATTGTTATCAAAATATCATCAGCTTGTAAAATTGAGCGTTTTAAGAAACCTAAATGAGTTTCTTCATCAACATACGATAATTTTTCAGGAACTATTCTTGAACCATCAAATGCTTCGGTTTTAACAAATGCAATTCCAGATGGCTGATACTTTTTAGGAGTTGTCCCTTTAGTAATAACAGTACAAATATCACCTAAACGAATTCTTGGCGTTGATGTTTCAAACGTCAGCAACTGATCCCGATAATATTCATACTGCTTTTTCCTGGCTGTAAGCTCTGCTGTAAGCTCTGCTGTAAGCTCTGCTGTAAGCTCTGTGAAATTATCGAGGATGCGGACAATTTCACTTTGGACGGGCAGAGGGGGAAATGGTATTTTTATCTCTTTAATTGCAGGAACGCTTGAATGAACCACCTTACTTTTAACTTTCCCCTTACTTTTTTGTACCTGTGCCTCTGTCGTAGCTAAAGCATAAGACATGTACTTTGGATTTTGACGATGCTTCAACACCACAATATCTCCGCCAGCCAAACATTTTTCATTTCCAGTATAGACGCATGATTTTGCAATTTCTTCCACGTTTTCCCCGGTAATGGCAAACAGAATATCTCCATGCTCAAAATACTTTCTACTTGTAATCAGACGCTCATCTGTATGAGAAACACATTGATCAAACCAAAATCCATATGTTGTGTATATTTCTCCATAACGGACACAAGGTGTTCCTTTTTCTGTAATCTGATCTCGCTTTATTCCAGCACCTCTATAAATATCAATAGCTATTTCTCCTAAGGCCTTATATTCCACCCCATCCGGGCAAAGTTCCTGAATCAGTGCTTCCAGCTTACTCATGCTGTTCACCGCCTTTAACAAGCATTTTCCGAATGGTTTTATCAAAATCCGAGGTAATTTGCTGCGTGCGGTTAAAATCATCATACTCAATGGAGGCTTTCATATCGGCTTCTTTTTTTGACAGTTTCCCTTTCCCCTGTAAAATATCAAACCGACGAAAGGCTAAAAATTCATTGACACTAGCTGCAAATTCTTCCATCGTAAAAGTATGCTCATCCTCAATAAGATCTTCTATATAATCAAAATAAGCACTCACAGCTCTTTCCAAGCGTCGGATTTGCTTTTCATCCAAATAATTCTTGGCTATGGTAACATCCGATTTTAAGATACGTCCATCCGGACAGTTTTTCCATGTCGTGAGCCCCATATGTTCCTTTTCTTTATCTGCTCCATCATAGATAATTTCGGCGGCTGTTTTTCCTGTGATCGCATAATGGAATTTATTCTGCACCATAGAATAAAAATCACGCGTAACAACAGACTGTCGGTCATAATCGATACTGCATTCAGCAAATATATCCGTAATCTGCTGCCAAATTCTTCGTTCACTTGATCGAATAGAACGAACCCGTTCCAGAAGTTCTCGGAAGTAATCTTTGCCAAAAGCCGTCTTGCCTTGTTTCAATCGTTCATCGTCCATGGCAAATCCTTTGATCATATATTCTTTCAAAACACCGGTGGCCCATATGCGAAAATGCGTTGCTCTTCCGGAATTCACCCGATACCCCACCGAAATAATGGCATCGAGACTATAAAACTGTGTTTCTTTTTTCTGTGTTTTTCCTGGAATGGCGCCATGTTCTGTGGTTATTTCCATTTTGGAAACAACCACTTCTTCTCGTAACTCACCCTCTTCAAAAATTTTCTTGAGATGTTTGCTGATTGCTGGTATATTCACGCCAAATAATTCAGCCATAGCTTTTTGTGTCAGCCATATGGTCTCATCTTTAATGACTGCATTAACGGAGACTTGTTCATCTATTGTCTGATATATAAGGAATTGAAACTCATTTTTCATGCGTCCACCTCAATCTCCGCAATGATCTTATCGATTTCTTCACGCAGAACCTGCTCGCGGGCCACGATTTTTCCGATTTCTTCATTAAGCTCGGTGATATTGATCTTTTCCCTTGTATCTTCCTGCTCAACATACGTGCTGACGGAAAGATTGTAGTCCTGCTCCACCACCTCGGCATTCGGTACAAGCCGGGCGATGTAATCCTGGTCACTGCGCTCTATATAGGTTTTCAGGATATGTTCAATATTTTCCGCCGTAAGCTTATTGTTGTTTGTGACCTTGACGCAATCCTTCGAAGCATCCATAAACAATGTGCTGTTTTCCGGTTTGGATTTTTTGAGCACCATGATACAGGTCGCGATGCTCGTGCCAAAGAACAGATTTCCCGGCAGTTGAATCACGCAATCCACGTAATTATTGTCGATCAGGTACTGTCGAATTTTCTTTTCCGCTCCACCGCGATACATGATCCCGGGGAAGCAGACAATCGCCGCCGTTCCGTTGGTTGCAAGCCACGCCAAAGAATGCATGATAAAGGCCAGATCGGCTTTCGAC
>WSSedB1CaDRAFT_10001121_pt1 | contig 10505 bp, 4 predicted proteins | sample WetSurSB1Cattail_FD_9460 | JGI IMG/M metagenome (IMG submission 9460)
TCGTATAGATCTCTTGTCACGTTGTTTCTCGTGATGACAAATCGTCTCGTTAACCGCGATGATAAGGGATAAGTGAAATGCGCTTGCGAACCAGGCGCTTATGAGGATTTTGAGACATGGCAGACATAACGAACCTGGACAAGAATGCTAATAACAAAAACGCTCTAAGAGACCCTGCTGAGGATCAACTCGGTAAGTCTCCGGGTTTGCATTCAGAACTTAAAGATAGAACTCCCGAAGAGATCATACACGAACTCCAGGTCCATCAGATTGAGTTGGAGATGCAGAACGAGGAGCTAAAGAGAGTTCAGCTCGAATTGGAACATGCCAAAGACAATTACCAGGACCTCTATGATTTCTCTCCTGTCGGCTATTTTACCCTGACTAGTAAGGGAATCATCAAAGAGGTTAATCTGACTGGGGCCGCTCTTTTGGGAATGCTTCGTCCTCAACTACCACAGATGCGTTTTACCCATTTTGTGGCTCCTGAGAGCCAGGACCGGTGGTATAGCCATATTATGAGCGTGATCAAGCATGACCATAACCAGGATTGCGATCTTATGCTCAAACGAGACGATGGTTCTTTATTTCCTGCCCATGTAGAGAGCGTCCGTGTGGGGGAGCCTGTTGAACCAGGCGGCGTCCATCTGGTCCGAATGGCTATCATTGACATCACCGAGCCCAAAAACTTTGAACAGACTCTGGCGGAAACCGATGTCCGCTATCGGTTTGTCGTTGAAGGCTCCACAGATATAATTTGGACGCTGAATCCATATTCCTTTCGGCCCAAGTTTATTTCGCACGCCGTAGAGAGTGTTCTTGGTTACAGCGTCGCGGAAGCGCTTCAACAGCAAATGCTGGACCTGTTGGAACCTCAATCTAAGCATGATGCGCTGGATCTGATCAACAAGTTGATAAAGGGAGAAGCTAACAGGGGGATGTTGGAAGCGCAGGTCCTTCACAAAAATGGGAAACGCGTCTGGTGTGAAATCAGCGCTGCGCTGGTTCCTGCAGGTCTGAACAGGTTCCCTGAGATAATTTGCATTACCCGCGACATAACAGAACGTAAGAAAAATGAACAAGGACTGGAAAACGAGCGAAATCTCCTCAAAGGTATACTGGACAGCATGGCCGATGGTGTTTATATCACAAACGCTCAGCACGAAATAGAGTATGTCAATCCAATTTTAGAAAACGAATTTGGACCAGTAGCCAATAAAAAATGTTTTCAATATTTTCATGACCTCACGCAACCATGCCCTTGGTGCAAGAACGCGAAGGTCTTTGCCGGCGAGTCGGTGGAATGGGAATGGTACTCCAACAAGACCGGCAAAACCTATGAACTTTTTGACACCCCGCTCAGAAACGCAGATGGGACTGTTTCGAAGCTCGAGATTTTCCATGACATAACAAAGCGAAAACAGGTTGAAGAAAATCTCCGTCGCGAACTGGAAATAAATTCCGCAGTGGCCGAAATGTTTGAACCACTCTTGTCTCCTTTTTCCACAATTAAGGATTTGGCTAAAATAGTGGGGGAAAAGGCGAGAGTCTTGACGCATAGCGAACACAGCTATGTGAATGAAACCGATCCTGGAACGGGTGACCAGATGGCTCATACCCTCACCGAAATGTTTGGATCAGCTTGCTCGATAGAGGGACAGTTACAGATCAGATTCCCGATAGGAACTGATGGTCAATATCCAGGGCTATGGGGTCATTCGCTAAACACACGGCGACCATTTTTTACTAACAACCCTCGAAAACATTCTTTCTCCAAGGGGATCCCTGAAGGTCATATCCCTTTGAGACGCTTCCTTTCTGTTCCCGTCCTGCTGGATCAAAAACTCGTAGGCCAGATTGGGTTGGCCAACTCGACCCGGGATTACAATGAAAAGGACGTCGAAGCCATTGAGAAAATAGCCCGATACTATGCGCTAGGCTTGCAACGCAAGCGATACAAGGAGACCCAAACTCTTTTGACATCGGCTATTGATCAGGCGGCCGAAGCCGTCATCGTTACCGACGCTGACGGCAAAGTCAAATATGTGAACCCTGCATACTCCAGAATCACCGGATACGCGGAAGACGAAATTATAGATCGACAATTCAGTATCCCCAATCCTGAGGATCAAGACCAGGTAGCTTACGACGGCATGTGGGACGCTCTGAACAGTGGCGGTTCATGGACTGGCCGTTTAACAAGTAGGCGAAAGGATGGGAGCGTTTACCAGGAAAGTCTTTCGGTGGCTTCTATCAACGACGATATGGGCCGGATCATCAACCTGGTTTTTGTTTCCCGGGATGTTTCCGAAGAAGTCAGGCTCCAAAATCAGTTGGTTCAGTCCCAAAAAATGGAGGCAATTGGTACATTGGCAGGTGGTATAGCCCATGAATTCAACAATGTCCTTTTCGCAATGATAGGATACGTAGAACTTGCCATGGATGACGTGCCAGAGGGGACCAGAGCCAGGTTAAATTTGGAAAAGGTTCTGGGGGCGGCGGAACGTTCCGCTGACATGGTGAAACAAATTCTCACATACAGCCGCCCAAAACAGACAGAGATGATCCCTCTTGACCTGGTTCCTCTGGTAAAAGAGGCCATGAACTTCTTGCGGTCTACCATACCATCTACAACAGTGATCGATCAGAGAATTGAGCCTAATCTTGGAAAAGTCCTTGGTGATACCACGCAGATCCACCAGTTGTTGATGAATTTATGCATCAACGCTTCGCATGCATTGGAGGATGGTAGGGGGACCATCTCTGTGGAATTGACAGAGCTGGAACTCGACGCAGATTTTGCAATGCTCAATCCTCCTGTTGTCCCTGGAAAATACCTGAAGCTAGCGGTAGCCGATACGGGCTGCGGGATTTCTCCTGAAATCAAGATGAAGATATTTGATCCTTATTTCACAACAAAAGAGGTTGGAAATGGAACAGGGATGGGGCTATCCATGGTTCAGGGGATTGTACGGAACCACAAAGGAGCAATAACGGTCAGTAGCGACCTGGGTAAAGGGTCCATTTTCAGTGTCTTTTTCCCCGTCCTCGAAATGGGAAAAAGTAATTCTCAACAAGATTCTGATAACGATATGTTACCAACAGGAAACGAAAACGTTCTAGTTGTGGATGATGAACCGGCCCTGGTAACATTGTTGCAGATACAATTGAAACGATTAGGGTACGATGTCACCTGTTCGGTTAAACCAGAGCAGGCCCTGGAGCTATTTCGACAGGATCCTCAGGGATTCGACCTGGTCATCACCGATTTGACGATGCCCCAAATGACGGGATTTGAACTGGCTGCCGAGCTTATTTCGATTAGACCGGACCTGCCTGTTATCCTTTGCAGCGGCAAGAGCCAGATCGTTTCCGACGTTACCGGCGCAGAAATCAAATTGGTGATCCAAAAGCCTGTTACAAGAAGTCAGATGGCTCAGGCCATTAGGACGGTTTTGGATCGGAAACTTTAACAGCCCGTATTGACAGACGCCCGTCGCAGGTGACTGGCGGCGACAGGACCTACTCCCGAGGAGTTAGCTGATGATAGATCAGACAAAAAAGGAAGAGCAGCTTTCTTACGAGCGCATGCTAAATGCCCTTAAGGAGTCCGAGCAACGCTACAGAGCCATGTTTGAAAACATGAAGAGCGGCGTAGCCATATATCAACCCGTGGACGACGGGCGGGACTTCGTATTCAAAGACATCAACAGCGCCGCTGAGCGTATCAGCCGTATCCGCAAGGAAGATGCGATAGGCAAGAGACTCCTGGAAATATTGCCCAATATGGACAAGGCCGGTCTTCTTACATGCTTGCAGCGAGTGTGGGAGACCGGAAAGCCGGAGCGCATCCCGGTTTTTCACTACGAGGATGAACAGCAAAAAGGCGGGCGGGACTACTTTATTTACAAGCTGCCCAGCGGAGAAATCGTAGCAATCTACGATGACATTACGGGGCGAAAAGACATCGAAAAAGAGCTGGCGCTGAGCCACAGTGAGCAACTTTGGAAATTTGCGCTCGAAGGCTCGCGTGACGGGGTTTGGGATTGGAATACCCAAACGAACGAAGTTTTTTATTCAAACCAATGGAAGACCATGCTTGGTTATGAGGAACATGAAATTGGGGCTACCCTGGAGGAATGGGACAGGAGAGTCCATCCTGATGACAGGGAGAGATGTCACGGTGACATGGAAAGGCATTTCAGCGCTCAAGTCCCATTCTATGAAAACGAGCATCGGTTGCTGAGTAAGGATGGAACTTACAAATGGATATTGGATAGAGGCAAGGTCACAGAATGGTCAGAAGACGGTAGACCTCTGAGAGTTATTGGCACTCATACTGACATCTCCGAACAAAAGCGCCTTGCGGAGGAGCTATCTGAAAAAACACTTTTATTGGAAGGCCTGCTGGACTCAATACCAGACATCGTATTTTTTAAGAACATGAATGGCGTTTACCTTGGTTGCAATCCCGAATTCTCCCGTTTTGTCGGCAGAGATAAAGCGCAGATCGTCGGCCATACCGACTACGATTTGTTCGACAAGCAAGTAGCCGATGATTTTCGCAAGAACGATCGATTCATGATGGACCACGGCATAGCAAAGCACAATGAGGAGTGGATCGACTATCCTGGTGGGAAAAGTGCGCTGATCGACACATTCAAGGCTCCGCTTAGATCCACGACAGGAGATCTGATTGGGGTCCTCGGTGTTTCCAGAAATATCACCGAGCGCAAACGCACAGAAGACAGTTTACGGGAGAGCAGGGAGAACTTCCGGGTCTTCTTTGAGACGATGGATGACATAATAGTAGTAGGCACACCTGAAGGAAAGATGATTTACAGCAACCCGGCCGCATCACGAAAACTCGGTTATAGTCCCGAGGAACTCACGGCAATGCATGTGCTCGACTTGCATCCAGAGGAAAAGCGACAGGAGGCGGAAAGAATTTTCGCCGAGATGTTCAGAGGCGAGCGGGATGTCTGTCCCCTGCCGCTGGCGAAGAAAGATGGCGTCTATCTACCGGTGGAGACCCGTGTCTGGTTCGGGAAGTGGAGCGGAAAGGATTGTATTTTTGGTATTTGCAAAGACTTAAGCAAGGAGCAGCAGGCGCTTCAGAAGTTCGACAGACTTTTTAACTCTAACCCAGCCCCGATGGCGGTGAGCAGCTACCCCGAAAGGAAATTCACCGAGGTCAATGACGCTTTTGTGTCCACTATGGGTTTGTCAAGAAAGGAGGTCATTGGAAAAACAAGCGAAGAACTGGGCTTGTTCGCGGAATCTGAAACGCTAGCCCGTGCAACGCAAGCGCTTCAAGACGATGGTTATGTCAGGGATGTTGAGCTAAAGGTTCGCATGAAAGACGGGACTATTGCTGATGGACTCTTTTTCGGTGAAATCATCGACAACCACGGTCAAAAAAGCCTGCTCAGCGTTATGATTGATATTTCCGACAGGAAACGTCTCGAAGATGAGCTAAAACAAGCCGCAGAGAGATTCAAGACTGTAGCGGATTTTACCTACGCATGGGAATACTGGATAACCCCTGATGGCAGTCTATCCTACAGTTCACCGTCTTGCGAGAGACTGACCGGATACCACCCTATTGAATTAATAAATAATCCCGGCCTTATTCGGAAAATTGTGCACCCGGAAGACCGATCGCTGGTGGACGGTCACCTGGAATCGCCAAATAACGGCCCTTCTCACTCCGCAGAGTTTCGTATTATTTCCCGCTCAGGGGAAACACGTTGGATATCACACGAATGTCAGGCGGTTTACAGTAAAGATGGAAGATGGCTGGGCCGTAGAGTCAGCAACCGCGACATCACTGACCGTAAGAGGGCCGAAGAGTCTCTAAAGATTGCTGGCGCATACAATCGGACCTTGATTGAGACGAGTCCGGACGCATTGGTGACGATAAGCGCTGAAGGAAAGATAACAGACGTGAACACCGCTACGGAACGATTTACCGACTGTTCACGCGATGAACTCATCGGTACGGATTTTTCTGACCATTTTACTGATCCTGAGAAAGCTCGCGCTGGATACCAACAGGTCTTCAGAGATGGTTCGGTGAAGGATTATGAACTGGAACTCCGGCATAAGAGCGGACAGCTAATATCAGTCTTGTACAACGCGTCCGTTTACCGTGATGAATCTGGAAATATCGCTGGAATCTTTGCTGCGGCCCGTGACGTCACGAATCTCAAGGAAGCCGAACGAAAGCTTAAAGAATTGAATGAAAGATTGGAGGAAAAAGTCGCTGAGCGATCTTCGGAACTTGTCGCGGTTAACCGAGAACTCCTTTCCGAGATTCAAGAACACGCTGATACTGCCTCATCTCTTAGAGATTCAGAGAAAAGCTTGAGGATGATCATTGAATCATCGCCAATAGGCATCTTTGTGATTCATGACGGCAAATACTCTTTCGTGAATCAGGCCTTCATGAAGATTTTGGGTTTAATCGATAGCTCCGAAATTATCGGGAAACATCCTGAAACGCCCTATGAGCAAGATTCCGGCAAGAGAATTAGTGGTTTGATCAGGCAATGTGCGAATCGATCGGAACTGGTTAACGTGTCAGAACTCAAGGCGTTGACTCGAGATCAGCGGGAGCGTCATTTGAATATCTGGCTCCAGCCAATAGAATTCTGGGGTTCACCCTCCGTAATGGGTTTCACAATAGATGTCTCAGATGAAATTGAATTACGAACACATCTGAATCAATCCCAAAAGATGGAAGCCCTCGGATCATTGGCCGGCGGAATAGCGCATGACTTCAACAATGTCCTGTTCGCGATTACCGGTTACACTGAACTGGCTTTGAGTTCAGTTCCGAGCGGTTCTCCAGAAAACAGACAACTCGAGCAAGTAATAAAGGCTGCACGACGGGCGGCTGACCTGGTTAGGCACATCCTGACTTTTAGTCGGGAGACAAAACAGGAAAGCAAACCACTACTAATAAGTCCTATCCTGAAAGAATCCCTTAATTTCCTGAGAGCGTCAATAAGCCAAAACATAGAAATGCGAAGAAACATCAGCGTTAATCTTCATTCCGTGAATGCGGATCCTACGCAGATTCATCAGATCATCATGAACCTGGTGACTAACGCCTATCACGCCATGAAAAACACCGGAGGGATTCTCGATGTAGGATTGGAGGAAGTGGATCTTGGTCCAGAGTTTGTGAAGACCAGACCATGGATGATTCAAGGAACATATCAGAAGCTTACAGTTTCTGATACCGGGCACGGGATGACTCAAGAGACGCTTCAACGAATTTTCGATCCCTATTTCACGACCAAGGAAGCGGGACAGGGAACCGGGCTTGGTCTGAGCGTGGTAGACGGTATTATCAGGGAATACGGTGGAGCGATAACTGTCACAAGCGCTCCTGGACAGGGGACTACCTTTGAAGTTTATCTTCCGACAATAATGGACCAAACGATAACCTCTGAGGAAGCGACACAGGTTGCGCCTGTCGGCGCCGGACGAATATTGTTTGTGGACGACGAAATAATGGTAACCGACGCCACCAAGGCAAACCTGGAGAGCCTTGGCTATACCGTGCTGACCGAAAATGACCCGGTTCGCGCATTAGCCCAGTTTGAAACCGAGCCTTATTCATTCGATTTGATCATCACGGATATGAGCATGCCGAAGATGACCGGCCTGCAATTATCCACGAAAATATGTCAAATTCGCAGTGACATTCCCATCATCTTGATAACTGGATTTTCTGACCTCCTGGAAGAAACAAAGTTGTCACAATACGGAATCCGGGAGTTAGTTCGTAAACCCATAAGAAAAGCGATTTTAGCTCAAATCATATCCAACATTCTAACCAAACCTTTGGCAAAAGACGATCTTCTCAAGGCGGTCGATCAATTACTTGATAGTTAGACATTCATACCTGTTGCCAGATCGCGGGACAACAGATCTATGACTGGCAAGACAGTAATGAGCGAGACTGGAAACGATTTGAAACATCTCAGAAATATAGCCGACAAGGAACCCGGCGAGTGTACCGCTTTGTCTCCGAAAAACATGGAGCGAAATCAGCGAATGACGCCTTTCATTTAGTCAGCGTGGCAATGATTGACGTCACCGAGCGTAAACAGATGGAAGAAATTCTTAAACAAAGAACCAAGGATACGGAACGTAGCGATAAGGATATCTGTAGCAGTTTGCTTATGTTGCGGCTCATGCCTCAAGCGAGACTCTGGTGACGGTCGCTTCATACCTCAAGGTTCTGGAAAGACTTTCAAAGAATCCTATTGAAGATAATGTCCGTAAGTGTATTATAAAATCAATAAATTTGGCGCTACGGATGGACGCAATGCTCAAGGGTTTACTGGCTTATTCACGACAGTCACTTACCCCACGATCCTATGAGGTGACGGATATTAATATTTCCCTTACAGACGCCCTCTCAAATTTGCGACTGTCAATAGAGAAGAGTGGAGCATCGTCCCTGGTGGGCTGTATTCCGGGGACAACTGATGTCGTTGTCGTTCAACGGTGACCAAACCGATCTACACTGAGATTTTCTACGGCGCTCTGTCGGACTTGATAAAGCCACAAGACTCCGAAGTCGGAGGCTAGTTTGAATGTTTTGCAAAAGGGGGGATTATAGATGATCCCGAGCAAACGAATTCTGGTAGTCGATGATGAACCCGTTAATCAGAAGCTGGTCGAGAACTTCCTGGCGGTCCTGGGCCATACGCCCGAGTTTGCAAGTAACGGTTTTGAAGCGCTGGAGAAGATTAAATCGGGATTTGATCTCGTTCTGTTAGATATCAGGATGCCGGGGATGGACGGGATCGAGGTAGTGCGACGTATCCGGGAGAATCCGGAATCCGCTGACATTCCCATTATCATGATCACCGTTCTTGATGATAAGGAAACTCGTATACAGGCTATTCAGGCGGGAGCAAACGACTTTATAAATAAGCCTATCGACCGACTGGAACTCCAAGTCAGAATGGAATCTCTGCTCAAGATGAGAGAGGCGCAGAACGCAGTCAAGCTACATCTGGATGAACTTGAAAAGGCGGTAGCAGAGCGCAAAAAAAAATTGATAGAATCCAACGAACTCCTGAAATCTGAGCTTGTGGATCGTAAACATGCGGAAGACTCCCTTCGTGAAAGTGAACGGAAATACCGTTCGCTGTTCGACGTCGCGCCGATAGGGATAGTCCTGGTGGACACCGAGGGCAAGATTCTGGAAGTTAATCAATTCCTTTTGGAAATCTTGGGTTCCCCAGGTCCGGAAGCTACCAAGGCAATAAACATGCTGACCTTTCCTCTATTAGTTGAAGCCGGCGTCTCACAGCTCTTTAAAGATTGTATGAGTGAGCGCCGGAAAATAAGCGCAGAGATTCCCTACACAACTAAATGGGGCAAACAGATCTGTTTGAGAACCATTGTTACACCCAGATTGAATCAAAAAGGGGAAATCGAGGGATGCCAGGCTGTGATGGAGGACATAACTCTGCGAAAACAAACCGAACTGGCGCTGAAAGAGTCTGAAGGGCGATACAAATCCATGAGTTCGTTGATGCGCCTAATGTGTGATAATGTGCCCGACCTTTTGTGGGCAAAGGATCTCGAAGGCAAGGCCATCTTTGTGAACAAGGCAGTGTGCGACAAATTACTGGGAGCCTATGACACCGAGGAACCTATAGGTAAAACGGATTATTTTTTCGTGGAGAGAATGCGAAAAGAAAATCCTCAAGATCCCAATTATTTCACCTTTGGAGAGACATGCGCTAATTCGGATTCAGTCGTCTTGGACACGATGAAACCAGGTAGATTTGACGAGTCTGGTAACGTAAGAGGGCAATTTCTTGTTCTGGATGTCTACAAAGCTCCTTTTTTTAACCAGGATGGGACGCTGATCGGGACCGTTGGTTGCGGAAGAGATGTCACAGCGGAAAGGGCGGCGGAAAAAGAAAAGACAAAGATTGCGGCAGCCCTTCGTGACAGTGAGCAGACATTAAAGACCATTTTATCAACTTCTCCCGTGGCTATCACCCTTATTCAGGACAGAAAATTTATCTGGACCAATGAATTCGGTCTAAAGATGTTTGGCTATGAGAGCTATGAGGGATACCTGGGGCAGGACACTTGTGTCATTTATGCCACGCAAGATGAATATGAAAGAGTAGGTAGAGAAGTTTATACTCACCTGGCGACTGGAAGGGTCGCTCAAGTTACTGCGAAGTTGGTTCGTAAAAATGGTTCCGTCTTTGACGCAAGAATAAGAACAAAACTTGTTGACCCTTCATCATCAACCAATCTTGCAATAGCGGTAATTGCAGACATTACAGATGACCTGAGGGCTGAACAGGAGAAAGAGTCCCTTCAGGCCCAATACCTTCAAGCGCAAAAGATGGAGGCCATTGGAAATCTTGCCGGCGGAATTTGCCACGACTTCAACAACCTTCTGCAGATAGTTCTCGGGTATGCGGACGTAGTCCTTAGCGACGAGGAACTGAGAG